>Ga0183095_10119_pt2 | contig 156572 bp, 132 predicted proteins | sample BioMet4_FD_130346 | JGI IMG/M metagenome (GOLD analysis project Ga0183095, IMG submission 130346) | Microbial communities from bioreactor (seeded with sewage sludge) at LBNL, California, USA - Biofuel metagenome 4 (v2) (version 3) | ecosystem: Engineered > Bioreactor > Anaerobic > Unclassified ...
GCAAGGTCGTGCTCTACCAACTGAGCTATTTCCGCAAATGTGGTGCAAAGATAATTCGTTTTTTTGGTACAAACAAAATAATAGGATATTTTTTATTGGAGAATGATGAAATAGGATAGTGGAGCAATGTTTTTTATTCTCCAAGGATTCTATCAATCTCTTGCAGTTCTTCTTTGCTGAATTTTATATTGTTGAGTGCATTTATATTATTTGCCAGCTGACTGACAGAACTGCTTCCAATAATGACAGATGTTATTCGGCTATCTTTTAATATCCATGATAATGCCATCTCAGCCAATGTCTGCCCGCGTTGTTCTGCAATAGCATTGAGCTTAGTCGCTTTCATCACTATTTCGGGAGTTATGGCAGATTCTTTTAAGAAACCTGATGGTCGTGCAGCCCTAGAATTATCGGGAATGCCATGCAGATATTTGTCGGTCAATAACCCTTGTGCCAAAGGAGAAAAGACAATAAAACCTGAACCATATAGCTGTGCTATCTCAATATTTTCATGTTCAACTTGACGGTCAAACATATTATATCTGTATTGACTGATTAGGCATGGAACTCCATGCTCTTTTAGGTATTTGTAAGCCATAACTTGTTTATCGGTAGGATACTTTGAAATACCTATGTAAAGGGCTTTGCCTTGTTTAACGATATCTATTAGGGTTTGCATGGTTTCTTCTATGGGAGTAACGCCATCATATCGGTGAGAGTAGAAGATGTCAAAATAGTCTAACCCTGTACGTTTCAAACTCTGATCAATGCTAGCCATGAGATTTTTCCTTGATGAGCCGGTTCCGTAAGGTCCTTGCCACATATCATGTCCCGCTTTTGAAGAGATTATCAATTCATCTCTATGACCTAGAAAAACTTCTTTCAATATTCGGCCAAAGTTACTTTCTGCACTTCCAGGGGATGGCCCGTAGTTGTTTGCTAAATCAAAATGAGTAATGCCGTGGTCAAATGCGTAAGTAAGCATTTCTTTTGCTACTGATTGATCATCTACATCACCGAAATTATGCCAAAGTCCTAAGGAAATGCGCGGCAAGAGTAATCCGCTATTTCCACATAGGGTATACGGCATCCGGCCATCGTACCGATCTTCATCAGGCTGATAAATCATAGAATGAAATATATTATTGTATTGTATTTAATAAAGCTTGTTCTGCCATTACAGCATTCTGAAAATGGAAATTCTCAAAGACCTTTTGCATCAAATCAGATATTTCAGCATTGCAAAGATTTCCGATGCTGCCCTCATGTGTATGGTTGATATTCTTGTTTGGTACAAAATGTCCTGCTTCTATTTCTAATCCTACTTTTTTGTATGCATCTCGAAAAGGCATTCCGTCGAGGACCAGCTGATTTACTTTCTCGACGCTGAACATTGGGTCGTAACGACTATCATCTAAAATATGTTCGTTGACTTTAATCTTACTAACGATGTAGGTGGTCATTTCAATGCAATCCATTAGTTCTTCAAACGATGGCAGATAAACTTCCTTCAGAATCTGCATGTCTCGGAAATATCCACAAGGGAGATTATTGGAGATTAAAATAATTTGCTGCGGTAATGATTGAATTTTATTACATTTAGCACGTATCAATTCGAAGACATCAGGATTTTTTTTATGCGGCATGATACTGGAGCCTGTTGTACATTCATCGGGGAGTTTGACGAAACCGAAATTTTGGCAATTGAATAGGCATGCATCATAGGCTAATCTCGACAAAGTACCAGCAATAGAGGCTAATGAGAATGCAACAGTACGCTCTAATTTTCCTCTTCCCATTTGTGCATACACTACATTATAATCCATTGAATCAAAGCCAAGCAATTTTGTAGTCATAGTTCTATTAAGTGGGAACGAAGAGCCGTAACCTGCAGCAGATCCCAGTGGATTCCTGTTACATATTTTGTATGCCGCTTGTAATAATACTAAATCATCAACAAGCCCCTCTGCATAAGCTCCGAACCAAAGTCCGAAAGATGAAGGCATCGCAACTTGAAGGTGTGTATATCCTGGCATTAAAATGTCTTTATAATGTTCACTCTGTAAGATAAGTTCGTGGAAAAGTTTTAAGATAGCCTCAGCCATTGCTTTAATTTGAGCTCTTGTAAACAATTTCAAATCTAGTAAGACTTGGTCGTTGCGTGAGCGTCCACTATGTATCTTTTTCCCGATGTCTCCTAATTGGCGGGTGAGTTCTAATTCTACTTGAGAATGAACATCTTCTACACCTTCCTCAATTACGAATTCGTTTTTATCAGCAATGGTATAGATTTTCTTTAATTCAGGAAGAAGTACATTGAGTTCATCTTTTGAAATTAGACCTATGCTTTCGAGCATAATAATGTGAGCAATGGAACCGAGAACATCGTATTTTGCCAATAGCAGATCCAGTTCTTTATCGTGTCCTATAGTAAAACGCTCTATGTTCTTATTTACTTGAGTGGATTTTTCCCAGAGTTTCGACGGCATGCTTTTTAATATTGTATCATCGATAAAATTTCTGATATTTTTTCTAAACCCTCTTGCACGGGTTTTGAAATAATACCTTTCATAAATAGATTGACTTCTAAACCAGCAGTAATTTTCATTTTGCATTCTTCTTCAGCTACTGGAACCAATTGAATCCAGACAGTAAGAGGAATAGGAGATTTAGTTGTTTCAAATTTAATGCATTTTATAGGAGTACGTTCGACAACTTCTAATTGTACAGTACCCATGCCTGAAATATCAAAACTTACATGGTCGGTATCAAAACTTAAGTTTTTGATTTTGTCTTCAGGAATCTTTCCTTGCAGCGATTTGATGTTATCAAGATCGGAAAGTTTGTCATATACCTTCTGCTGTGCATAGGGAATATGTCTTACAGGGCTTTCGTAATGAGTCATAATTTATTCTTCAGTGTTCCAATGAGCAGGATCTTTTCGCCATTCGTTAAGGGTGACAATGTCTGATTCGTCAATATATTCAGTGCGTAGAGCTGCTTCGATAACTGCTTCGTAATTCGTCAATGTAATTAGAGGCACATGGGCATCTTTGAAAGCCTTTTCAGCTTCAGGGAAATCGTAAGTGTATGAAGCTACCATTCCGATAACTTCGCAACCATTGCGCCGGATAGCTTCTACTGCTTTTAGACTGCTTTTACCTGTTGAGATTAAGTCTTCTATTACGACAACCTTCATACCAGGTCTAAGTTCTCCCTCAATCAGATTCTCTAATCCATGGTCTTTAGGAGTTGAACGTACGTATATAAATGGTAAATTCAGTTCATCAGCGACCAAAGCTCCTTGGGGTATTGCCCCTGTAGCTACTCCGGCAATTGCATCGACTGTACCAAAATGTTCTAAGATAATTCTTGTTATTTCTGTCTTAACGAAACTTCTGAGAGATGGATAAGATAGAGTCTTTCGATTATCACAATAGAAAGGTGATTTCCACCCTGAAGCCCAAGTAAATGGATTAGCCGGTTGAAGTTTAATGGCCTTAATCTTCAAAAGTTTCTCTGCAAATAGTCTCTCTAAATTTTTCATATTAACTAAAACTTATATATGGCACAAAATTAGAAAAATGATTGGAAAAAGAAAAGGAAGTTAGCGTTTTTAATCAAATGAAGATTTGAAATCGTTTGTTTTTCCAATAATAATTTGAATATCTTTCATTTCAAATCCTCTGCTAAGGGCAAATTTAGTTAGTTTAGCCCAGCGTTCATATTCATTATTTGCTTGAATAGTTTTTTCTTTTGAATGGAGTAATGTTTTAAGATTATCTAAATATTCTTTTCTGTCAATCTCTTCAATTGCTGGATTAATTATTTTCTCGGGTATGTTTTTTAATCGGAGAGCCTGGCATATCTTGACTACTCCCCATTTATTAAAGCGATATTTATCACGTACAAAAGCTTTTGCATATCTTTTTTCATCGATGAACTTATTTTCTACAAGTTTTTTTATAATGCAGCTTATAGTTCCAGATGCCATTTGCCATTTTTTTAATTTCTCAGTTACATCATTGATGCAATACTCAGATGAGGAACAAAGTGCGGCAATCTTGTTAAGTGCTTCTTCTTCGGTCAGTGTTTTCATAATATGGCAGTTACAATTCGTTCATTCTGGTAGATATCTTTTATAATGAGGATATCTTGAAATCCGTTCTTTTGAAGTAAATCGTAAACTTGCTTCCCGTATTTTTGATTTATTTCAAAATAAAGTTTACCTCCTTTTTTTAGTAATAGAGGAGAAAGCTGTAAAATACGGCGATAATAGCGTAAGGGATCTTTGTCGGTAACAAAAAGTGCAATATTTGGTTCATATAGCAATACTTCGGGTTGCATATCTTTTTTATCGCTTTCTGTAACATAAGGGGGGTTGCTCACAATAATGTCGTAAGGTTCAAGATTATCAAAATCAGTTGAGAAGATATCATGTTGAGAGAAAATCACATGAGTTTGAAGATTAGTGTTGTTCGCGTTAGCGATTTTTAAAGCGTCAGATGAAATATCCCATCCTTCTACTTCTGTATCAGGTATTTTCTTATTTATAGATATGGCAATGCAGCCACTGCCTGTTCCAATATCGAGAATCCGTAAATTCCCGTTATTTTCTTTAACGATTAAATCTACCAATTCTTCTGTCTCCGGACGGGGAATAAGTACATCAGGAGAGACAAAAAAATTAAAACCACAGAACATAGTACTTCCACTGATATATTGAATTGGCTCGTGGTGTAATAATCTTTTGATAATGTCTTGCAATTTTTGCATTTTATCTTTTGATAAATCCGTATCTTTGCCAGTGTAAAGATCAATGGCATTAATTCCTAATATGTCGCAACAGATGATAGAAGTCAGAGCCTTTATCTCTTGCTGTGAATATTGAGTTTGTAACATTCTGCGGATATAAGTGAGAAGAGATTCCATTGCATTGCTTTTATCATGCAAAATTAAGAAAATATATTATTTGAATGGAAGAAGATGAAAAATATATGTGGCGCTGTATTCAATTGGCGCAAAACGGTGGAAATGCAACATCTCCTAATCCTATGGTTGGCGCTGTAATTGTATACAAGGGGGAAATAATAGGGGAAGGCTTTCATATTCATTGTGGTGATTGGCATGCGGAAGTGAATGCAATAAATTCCGTGAAAGATGAAGCCTTGTTAAAATATTCCACTTTATATGTAACCTTAGAGCCTTGCTCACATTTTGGGAAAACACCGCCATGTGCTGATTTGATTATAAAAAAACAGATTCCTCGCGTTGTTATAGGCTGCATAGATCCATCCTTGAAAGTCCATGGTCGAGGTATAAAAAAATTGACGGATGCTGGTTGCCAAGTGGAAGTTGGCGTATTGGAACATGAGTGTCGCCATTTGATTCGCCATTTTACGAGATACAATATGGACAAGAGACCTTATATTATATTGAAATGGGCTGAATCTTCAAATGGATATATAGGTGCAAAAAATCAAATAACGATGATTTCAACACAGCATACATTGATGTTGATGCATAAACGTAGGGCAGAATCTGATGCTATTTTGGTCGGAACTCATACGGCTATCATCGATAATCCTAAGTTGACTGTTCGCGATTGGTATGGGAAAAATCCAATAAGAGTAGTTCTTGACCGAAACTTGGTACTTCCAGAATCATTGAATTTATTTGATGGAGCAGTTCCAACTTTAGTATTTACAACAAAACGTGGAGTTAATAAGAATAATTTAGAGTATATTGCCGTGCCTGAAGATGACTTTAGTTTATCTCGTTTAATGGATGAGTTAGTCATTCGCAATATCCAATCTCTTTTAGTAGAGGGGGGTAAAGAACTTCATCAATCATTCATTGACGGAGGTTTGTGGGATGAAGCCTTTATTGAAAAAAGTAATCTGTTTATTGATGATGGGGTTCGGGCAGCGCAGTTGAATTCTTGTAATTTAATTGAAATAAGGAAGTTTTTTGGCGTTTTTATCTTTCATTATTCTCATATAGAGTCGTAAAAACTCGCAACTTAGTGATAATTTTATATAAAACTTCTTGTTATCGCTTATTATAGAAAAAATTGTTTCTATTTTTGCAGTTTGTAAATAACAGATTTTTCAAAGGAAGATGCCTGAAGATAGTCAGATTGATATGAATAGAATACCAAAGCACGTTGCTATAATAATGGATGGGAACGGGCGTTGGGCAAAGTTACGTGGTCAAGAACGGAGTGAAGGTCATCGTGCTGGTGTTGAAACTGTTAAAAATATCATTGAAGTGGCAGCTCGTTTGGGGGTAAAGTATTTGACATTATATACGTTCTCAAGTGAAAATTGGAATCGCCCTTCTTCGGAAGTCACTACTTTAATGGGGTTATTATTCGACTCTATTCAAGAAGATTTGTTATTGAAAAATGGAATTCGCCTAAAGACTATTGGCGATTTGAATAAATTGCCGGAGTCTTTGAGAGAAAAATTGGATAAGTGTATTGAAGATACTTCTGTGGGAGAGGGTATGACACTTGTCCTCGCTTTAAGCTATTCTTCTTATTGGGAAATAACTGAAGCTACAAAACAATTGGCAGCAATGGTTTGTAAGGGTGATGTTCAGGTTAATGATATTTCACCTGAATTGCTCTCTCAACATTTGGCTACTAGTTTTATGCCCAATCCGGATTTGTTGATTCGGACGGGAGGAGAAGTTCGCCTCAGTAATTTTTTATTGTGGCAGAGCGCTTATACGGAACTTTATTTTTGTGATATATACTGGCCTGATTTTACTAAAGAAGAATTCTATAAAGCAATAGCTAATTTCCAAAAAAGGGAACGACGCTTCGGTAAGACCAGTGAACAAATTAATTAACTCAAATATTATATAGATGTATTATCGTACTTACTTAAAATTCGTAACGTTTGTCTTGGTACTTTGTTATTCTCTTTCAGGTCATTCTCAAGAGATAGCTACTGATACCATTTATAAACCTGCTATAATTTATTCTGGCACTGCAAAGAAATGTGAGATAGCAGGCATACGAGTAGAGGGCGTTAAGAATTATGAGGATTATATTTTAATTGGAATTTCCGGTTTATCAGTTGGACAAATTATATCTTTACCAGGTGATGAAATTACTGAAGCGGTTCATAGATATTGGCATCATGGACTTTTCTCTAATGTCTCTATCTCTGTAGAAAAGGAATATAAAAATAAGGTGTGGCTGTTGATTACTTTGGCACAACTTCCTCGTATTTCTGATATTCAGTTCCATGGAGTGAAAAAATCTGAGCGAACAGATTTAGTAGCTAAATTAGGACTGATTAAAGGCAGCCAGATTACTCATAATATGGTTGACCGTGCAAAAATACTGATAAAACGATATTATGATGATAAAGGTTTCAAAAATGCTGACGTTATCATTAATCAGACAGATGATCCGAAAAATCCAAATGAAGTATTGGTCGACGTCAATATCGATAAAAAGGAAAAAATACATGTTCATAAGATCACATTTGAAGGTAATACCGTACTAACGTCAAGAAAACTTAAACGAGTGATGAAGAAAACGAATGAACGGCATAAGTTGGTTAACTTTTTCCGTCCTAAGAAATTCGTTAATGAACGGTTTACTGCAGATAAGCAATTAATTATAGACAAATATAATGAACTGGGTTATCGAGATGCTCGTATTGTAAAGGATAGTGTTGCCTCTTATAATGATAAGACTGTTGATATTTTTATTAAGTTGAGTGAAGGAGATAAGTACTACCTGCGAGATGTTACGTGGTTAGGCAATACTATTTATTCGACTGATCAGTTGAACTTCCTCCTTAGGATGAAGAAAGGTGATGTATATAACCAGAAATTATTGCATCAACGTACTGCCAGTGATGGAGATGATGATGCTATCAGTAATTTATATTATAACAACGGTTATTTATTTTATCAGTTGGATCCAGTAGAAGTTAATGTGGAAAATGATTCTATCGACTTGGAGATGAGAATGTCTGAAGGTAGACAAGCAACAATTGATAAAATCCCTATTTCGGGCAATGACCGTGTTTATGAAAATGTCATACGGCGTGAACTTCGTTTCCGTCCAGGAGAGTTGTTTAACAAGGAAGATTTAATGAGATCTTTGCGTGAGTTGGCTCAGATGGGACACTTTGATCCTGAGAAGTTAAAACCGGATGTACGGCCTGATCAAGTGAATGGTACAGTAAATATAGGATTGCCTTTAACATCTAAGGCAAACGACCAATTGGAGTTTTCTGCTGGCTGGGGGCAAACGGGTATCATTGGAACATTGAGTGTAAAGTTTACTAATTTCTCAATGGAGAATTTATTGCATCCAGGTAAGAATTACCGTGGTATATTGCCGCAAGGTGATGGGCAAACATTAACTATTAGTGCTCGTACGAATGCTTCATATTACCAACAGTATAGCGTATCATTCTTTGATCCTTGGTTTGGTGGAAAAAGACCTAATTCTTTCTCAGCATCAGCATTCTATTCTCGTCAGACAGATATTAGTAGTAAGTATTACAGCCAATCCTACCTTAATAATTATTATAATAGTTATTACGGTGGTTATGGTGGATCTTATAACACAAAGGATATGTATGATTCATCTAAATCATTACAGATGTTTGGTATGTCTATTGGTTTAGGTAAACGTTTAAGATGGCCAGATGACTATTTCACTTTGTCTACAGAATTGTCATATCAGCGTTATATCCTTCATGATTGGAGATATTTCCCTGTAACGAATGGTAACTGTAATAACATAAGCTTGAATATTACTTTAGGTCGTAGTTCTATCAGTAATCCTATATTCCCACGTACAGGTTCTGAATTTTCATTATCTGTACAATTTACTCCTCCTTATTCTTGGTTTGATGGAAATGATTATAGTACCTATAAACTGACAAACCAAAACGATGTGAATAAGATGCATCGTTGGATTGAATATCATAAATGGGAATTTAAGTCTAAGACATACACTCCATTAATGAATCCTGAACGTTCTAAAATACTTGTGTTGATGACTCGTGCTGATTTTGGTTTGTTAGGTCATTATAATAAGTATAAGAAATCACCGTTTGAGACATTTGATGTTGGTGGTGACGGTATGACTGGTTATGCAAGTTACGCAACCCAAAGTGTAGGTCTCCGTGGTTATGAGAATAGTTCATTGACACCATATGGTAATGAGGGTTATGCTTATGCACGTTTGGCAATGGAGTTACGATACCCTTTGATGTTGGAAACAAGTACTAATATATTCGTTCTCGGATTTGTTGAAGGTGGTAATGCTTGGCATGATGTTAAATATTTTAATCCATTGGATTTAAAGCGTTCAGCTGGTTTGGGCGTTCGTATTTATCTGCCAATGATCGGATTGATGGGAATAGATTGGGGCTATGGATTTGATAAAGTCTTTGGTTCTAAGCAATATAGTGGAAGTCAGTTCCATTTCATTTTAGGTCAAGAATTTTAATAATAAATAAATGTGTGCTATATGAAGAAGTCTATTTTGTTTTTTATGATGCTTTTGGGCTTCAGTATGACTGTATGTGCCCAGAAAATTGTTTTAATTGATACAGAATATATTTTAAAGAATATACCTGCGTATAATAATGCAACCACTCAAATCGAACAAAGTTCAAAGAAGTGGCAGGGTGAAATAGAGGCTTCATCTAATGAGGCTAAAACGATGTACTCGAATTATCAAAAGATGTCGAAACTGACTAATTCTCAGAAGACATTAAAAGAGAATGCAATTGTTGCTAAAGAAAAGGAAGTTGTCAATTTGAAGAAGAAATATTTTGGCCAGGATGGTGAATTAGCTAAAATGCGTGAGAATTTGATTAAACCTATTCAGGATAAAATATATGCTGCAGTAAAAGCGCTTTCTGAAAAGTATGGTTATTCAATTGTATTAGACCGTGCAACTGCTTCAAGTATCATTTTTGCGAATCCTAATATTGATATTAGTGATGATGTTCTTGCAAAAATGGGTTATTCCAAATAAAATCCTTACATTTGTAGTTGGAAATTTTGAAATCACAATAAACAATTAAAAATTTATACATTATGCTAAAGAAAATCGCATTTGCAATCGTTTTGTTTGCTATTCCATTAGGAGCATCTGCTCAGTCTTTAAAGTTTGGGCATATCAATTCTCAGGAAATTGTCGCAGTTATGCCTGAATATATTAAAGCTAACAATGACTTGAAAGCTTTACAAAAGAAATATACTGATGACTTGAAGAGAACTCAAGATGAATTTAACAAGAAATATCAAGAGTTTATGGCAGCTAAGGATTCTCTACCACAGGCTATAGCTGAAAGACGTCAAAAAGAGTTAGAAGATATGGCTCAAAGACAACAGCAATTCCAACAAGATGCTGAGAATGGAATGCAGAAGGCTCAAGAGGAAGCTTTTGCTCCTATCTCTCAAAAGCTCGACAACGCTATTAAAGCTGTAGGTCAATCAGAAGGTGTCATTTACATTTTCGACTTGTATCGTACTTCTATTCCTTACATTAACGAGTCTCAGAGCATTAACTTGACAAATAAGGTTAAGACCAGATTAGGTATTAGTTTAACAGCTAAACCTGCTACGACTGCGCCTGTAACGGCTGCTCCTTCTACTACAAAGAAGAAATAGTTCGTTTTTATAACTCATAGATGACACAAATTGCAAACTTTATGTTCGCAGTTTGTGTCTTTTCTTAATTGGTATGATTAAACTTTCTGAACATTCAGGTCCTATTGGTGTTTTTGATTCTGGCTATGGAGGTCTCACCATTTTAGACGGTATTCGTAAGGTATTGCCGAAATATGATTATGCTTATTTTGGTGATAATGCTCGTGCTCCCTATGGTAACAGATCATTTGAAATAGTATATGAATTTACTCGCCAAGCTGTGATTTATCTTTTTGAGAAAGGTTGCCAACTTGTTATTTTGGGTTGTAATACTGCTTCAGCGAAAGCGCTGAGGAGTATTCAAATGAATGATCTTCCTTTATTAGACCCTAATCGTAGGGTTTTGGGTGTCATACGTCCTACTGTTGAAGGCATAGGTAATATTACTAAGAGTCGCCATGTTGGCATTTTAGCTACTGTCGGGACAATTAATTCCAATTCATATCCGATGGAAGTGAAAAAACTATATCCAGATATAACTGTGGTAGGACAGGCATGCCCAATGTGGGTCCCTTTGGTTGAGAACGGTGAGGCTAATAATAATGGCACGGATTATTTCATTCGAAAATATATAGATTCTTTACTGAATAAAGACGCTGAGATTGATACGGTTGTTTTAGGCTGTACACACTATCCTCTTCTTTATCCTAAAATTCGTGCTTATCTACCAGATAAGATTCAAATTGTTTCACAGAGTGGTTTAGTATCTAATAGTCTTAAAGATTACCTCTACCGTCATCCAGAGATGGAAAACCACTGTACAAAAGGTGGTAATTGTAGTTTTTATACAACGGAGTCAGAAGAAAAATTTGAAAATTCTGCTTCAATATTTTTAGATAGTCCGATTGAGTCTGTACAAAGGGTTGTTTTAGAATAAATAGAACGATATGGTGAAGAATTATCAACGTATTGTTATAAAAATAGGAAGCAATATATTAACTCGTGCTGATGGTACGCTTGATGTGACACGTATGTCTGCTCTTACTGATCAGATTGCTTTCCTTCATCAATCAGGTATTGATATTATTCTTGTCTCATCTGGTGCAGTAGCTTCAGGTAGAAGTGAGCTTCGCACAGTTAAGAAGTTAGATAGCGTTGATCAAAGGCAACTATTTAGTGCTATAGGACAAGTTAAGTTGATTAATAGATATTACGAACTTTTCCGCGATCATCATATTGTAGTGGGACAAGTCCTCACTATGAAAGAGAATTTTGCTACTCGCCGTCATTATCTTAATCAAAAAAATTGTATGGAGGTGATGCTAAGTAATGGCGTTATACCTATTGTAAACGAAAATGATACTATTTCAGTAACTGAATTGATGTTTACTGATAATGATGAGCTGTCGGGGCTAATCGCTTCAATGATGGATGCTCAAGCACTTTTTATATTAAGTAATATCGATGGCATTTTTGATGGATCTCCTGATAATCCGTTGGCAAAAGTTATAAAGGAAATTAATTCGAATGATGACATTACTGATTATGTTCAAATGGGGAAGTCTTCCTTTGGGAGAGGTGGTATGCTAACTAAATCAAATATTGCACATAAGATAGCAGAAGAAGGTATTGAAGTTGTTATAGCGAATGGTAGACGTGATAATATATTAATCGATTTGATTCAACACCCTGATTCTACAATATGTACTCGCTTTGTTCCATCTTCCCAACCTGTATCTAGCATTAAGAAGTGGATAGCTCATAGTGAAGGTTTTGCTAAAGGGGTGATTTATATTAATGACTGTTTAACGGAGATGCTCAATTCTAACAAGGTTATGAGTATTTTACCTGTTGGCATAACACGAATAGATGGTGATTTTGAAAAAGATGATATCGTACGTATTATAGATTCGAATGGCAATGCCGTTGGGGTGGGGAAAGTTAATTGTAGTTCTGAATATGTTCGCTCAGTGATTGGTAAGCATGGAAAACATGCTGTTATACATTATGATTATTTATATATAGAATGAGCTATGATTGATTTAAATTCGGTTTTCTCGGAAGTACAAGTGGCAAGTCATGATCTTACATTGATGAGCAACGATAAGATTAATACAGTGTTGCAGGCCGTGGCAGATGCAGCTGTCTCTAATACGTCATATATTCTTCATGAAAATGCTAAGGATCTGAAAAAGATGGATATTGAAGATCCTAAATATGATCGTTTGAAACTAACGAGTGAAAGGTTAAATAGCATTGCTAATGATATTCGTAATGTAGCGACTCTGCCATCTCCACTTGGACGTATTCTTAAAGATACTGTTCGACCTAATGGAATCCATTTGCGCAAGGTAAGTGTACCTTTTGGCGTAATAGGGATTATCTATGAAGCTCGTCCTAATGTCAGTTTTGATGTCTTTTCTTTGTGTTTGAAGAGTGGAAATGCTTGTGTATTGAAAGGCGGAAGTGATGCTGATTTTTCAAACCGTGCTATTATACAGACCATTCATCAAGTGCTTAAGGAGCAGGGTATTAATCCTCATATTGTGGAATTGTTACCAGCTGGACATGAATCTTCTTTGGCATTACTTCATGCGGTGGGATATGTTGACCTAATCATTCCTCGTGGAAGTAGTAATTTAATAAAATTTGCCCGTGAGAATGCTACAGTCCCTGTAATAGAAACAGGCGCTGGTATCTGTCATACTTATTTCGATGAGTTTGGTGATGCTATAAAAGGCGCAGCTATAATAAATAATGCAAAAACCAGGAGGGTGACAGTATGTAACGCTCTTGATTGTTTTATTATTCATCGTTCTCGCTTGAAAGATCTGTTCTCTTTATGCAAGCCTCTCATTTCATCAAATGTTACTATTTATGCAGATGAAGTCTCCTATAAAGCTTTGGAGAATCTCTATCCATCAGACTTACTAGAACATGCTGTTGATAACAGTTTTGGTACAGAATTTTTGGACTATAAAATGGCAGTTAAAACTGTTTCTTCTCTTGATGAAGCAATGGAACATATTTGCCAATATGGTTCGAAACATAGTGAGTGCATTATTACAGACGATAAGAATAGAGCTGCACGGTTCTTGAAAGAAATTGATGCTTCTTGCGTCTATGTAAATGTTTCTACAGCATTTACTGATGGAGCTCAATTCGGATTGGGTGCAGAGATTGGCATCAGTACTCAAAAATTACATGCTCGCGGACCTATGGGACTGGAGGAAATTACAACATATAAATGGTTCATCGAAGGAGATGGCCAGATAAGGAATAATTAATAATTAAGAACAAATGAAGAAATTTACTTGCGTACAGGATATAGGCGATTTGAAATCAGCATTAAAGTTAGCTTTTGAAATTAAGGCAGAGAAGTTCAAATATGTAGAGTATGGTCGGAATAAAACTCTGCTTATGATCTTTTTCAATTCTAGTTTACGAACTCGGTTGAGTACTCAGAAAGCAGGACTTAATCTAGGAATGAATGTAATTGTACTTGATATTAATCAAGGGGCATGGAAACTTGAAACAGAGCGGGGTGTAATCATGGATGGCGACAAGCCGGAACATCTATTGGAAGCTATTCCTGTGATGGGTTGTTATTGTGATTTGATAGGTGTCCGTTCTTTCGCTCGTTTTGAAGATCGTGATTTCGATTATAACGAAACCATACTAAATCAGTTTATTCAGTATTCTGGCCGTCCTATTTTCTCAATGGAAGCAGCTACAAGACATCCTTTACAAAGTTTCGCAGACCTGATTACTATCGAAGAATATAAAAAGACAGTTCGTCCTAAAGTGGTTATGTCATGGGCACCGCATCCCCGTCCTTTGCCACAAGCTGTTCCGAATTCATTTGCTGAATGGATGAATGCTACTGATTATGATTTCGTGATTACCCAGCCAGAAGGTTATGAATTAGATCCGAAATTTACAGGGAGAGCACGTATAGAATATGACCAGATGAAAGCATTCGAAGGGGCTGATTTTGTTTATGCCAAGAGTTGGGCAGCCTATTCTGGTGAAAATTATGGGAAAGTCTTGAGTAAAGATAGGGCATGGACAGTTAGTAACCGCCAGATGGCAGTTACTAATAATGCTTTCTTTATGCACTGCCTTCCAGTAAGAAGAAATATGATTGTGACAGATGAGGTTATTGAGAGTCCTCAGTCTTTGGTAATTCCTGAAGCTGCTAATAGGGAAATTTCAGCTACGGTTGTATTGAAGATGTTGTTAGATGATATCAAATAAGAGTTCGTTTTTAAGTTATTGCTATTAGCTGATTCCGACTGGTTGTTTGCTATGGTGTCACGATATAATAAGCTATTTAGGAAAGCTATTATTTAGGGATATAGTCGAAGGAATAGTGTTTTACTGTTCCATCGTAAGTCTTGAGTGAGAAAGAAATAATGGCTCCCTTATTATCATTTCCTGCATATAGAGAAAGAGGGATAGACAAATAAACCCGTTGAGTAAAAGCCATTACATCATTTGAATTGTCATGATATAATTGGATAGGAATATTTATCCGTCCGTTTTTGTCGATAATTGCATTCTCCTGAATGAAAGCAAAGCGATGTGTTTTATTTTGCGAAAGCACATTAAGTACAATATTGAGGTAATTCATTCCCATCCAGATACTTAAAACTTCTGCTGGGTCGGTTTTAATGCTGTCTTTGAATTCTTGCGCTTTTTTAGGTTGTGAAGAAATTGTTGCAATTGAGGTATAAATGCAGGCTGTCGTATCTTTATCAGAAGGGACAAGCTCATAATTAGTGACAATGCGTTTTAATTGATTAGTTTCATAATTCTTAGAAGACTTATCCATGCTTACAACATATTCCTTGTTCTTGTCTGTAATAAAACTTTGAACTTGCCCTTTATTGTTAGTTTGAGCTGTTACAAACTCCATTTGAACGGAAGGATACCTATATTCATCATTGCTGCATGAAGATAATATCAATAACATCCCGAGAACTGAAATAATATGTAGGAAGATCTTTATCATCTCATGGCCTGAAGATAATTTGTAAGAGGATTTGCATACATGAGCAATAACTTATTACGTAAAAAAGGAACATCCTTGTTTGGTAAGTCTATTTTAGCTATTTGTCCGTTAATATAGTCACTAAACTTCTGCTTGTCGGAGTTATCATAATGTGCAGTAAATACTTCAGTATTAAAAAGCAAGTCATGGGCAATATAATTTCCTTTAAACAAAATGTAATTACGATGGATGTGCTTGTCGATAAGAGTAGATATCTGATTTACTAGATCTGCTTTTGAGGCATTTCTATTTATTTGCTTCAATTCATCATTTATACACTCACACATTTGAAAATGAACTTTTCCTTTTTGGCCGAACATCCCAATTTGCATGCTTTTTAAGTCATCTTGTGTAGTCTTTTTATATCCCTCAATATCTCGTTTCAATTGAAATTCTTCAGCTTTAAGATAGTCACAAGGATCATATTCATAAGATATACTTAATGGGACGATGTTTAGATCAATTAATCGGTTAATGAAATCACCTTCTCCTCCCATAGCAAGCATCTTCAAAACACTATCTTGTGTTCTGTCATTCGAATCTTTCGCACGTCCTTCTCTTTGTGCCATCCAAATTGATTGTTCTTTTACATTAATAGTATAGTGTATGTATCGAGACATCCTTTGTGACGATTCAAGCATTTGGCGCATTGTTAGTGCCCGCTGTACAATAAATGCTTTATTTATTCTAACAAGTTTTTTAATCCATGGATAGATAAGTAAATTATCTCCAATGGCTATCTCTACAGTATCCATGTTTCTCTCAACCAATAGAATGCAAAGAAACCCAGCATCTAATATAATGTCCCGGTGGTCTGATAGATAAGTATAAGCTTTTGTCTTATCTTTCAGTGCAGAACAATCCATAGTCAGACCTGTAGTATATTTGTCTGCAATTTTCTTTAAAATGCTATAGCAAAATGCTTTTTGGAAATCTAACTTTGTCTTACATTGCCTCATCTTTGCTGCAAGCATCTCAAATGGTACGTCAGTAATGATACCGCTAACAGCTTTCCGAAAAGCCTCATCAGCTATTAGTTCTTCATAAATAACAGGAAGTTCCGAATCTTCATAAGGTCGGATCTCTTCAAATTCTTTTAAGTCAGTCTCAGCCATTTTAAGCTGTAGTTTCATTAAACTTATTTTCAATAATCTCCGACAGTACGTCTTTAATATCAAGTCCAGCTACATGAATTTGTTGGGGTATAAAACTTGTACTAGTCATTCCAGGTGTCGTATTCACCTCAAGTAAGTTTATCTTATGCCCTTCTGTAACTATGTAATCAATACGGATGATACCTTCACAACCCAATATATCATAGATAGTTGATGTGATGACCTTTACTCTGTCAGCTAAATCATTAGAAATTCGAGCTGGAGTAATCTCATCAACTTTGCCATTGTATTTAGCATCATAGTCAAAAAATTCGTCGTGTGAAACGACTTCAGTTAATGGGAATATAACTTCTTTATTCTTTGTTTTATAACAACCGCATGTAAGCTCTGTACCATTCATGAATGCCTCAATAACAACTTCTTGTGCTTCTTTAAAAGCTTTATTGATGGCAGGTTGAATTTCGCTTGGACTTTTTACCTTGGTAACTCCAAAACTTGATCCTCCTAAACTAGGTTTTATAAAACAAGGTAATCCAATCGTTTTAATTACATCTTCATCTTTAATAGATTGGCCTTTTCTCAATAAGAGAGAATCAGCTACACTAATTCCAAATCCTTTTAGGTATTGGTTGCATGCAAATTTATTATATGTTATAGCTGCTGGGAGCACGCCACAACAGGAATAAGGTATTCTCATCATGTCAAAATAACCTTGTAATCGACCGTCTTCACCAGGTGTTCCATGAATTGTTATGTAAGCGAAATCAAAACGTGTTTCCTGGCCTTCATAGGTAAATCCGAAAGTATTTAAGTCTACAGGGACTCGTATCTCATTCGATAAATAGACTATCCAATGAGGTCCTTCCATTTCAACAATATAAAGATTGTATTTGTTCTTGTCTATGAAAGAATAGATTCCTTGGGCACTGCGCAAGGAAACATCATGTTCGGAGGTATCCCCTCCAGCTACGATAGCAATGTTACGTTTCATTCTATTTCTCTATTACTTATATAACTTCTCCATTTCTCAATAAGTCGGCTCATGTCGTCAGGCAATTCAGAAGTAAAGTTCATTTCTTTGCCTGTCTTAGGATGTATAAATCCTAGAGTCTTTGCATGAAGAGCTTGTCGAGGACAAATGTCAAAGCAATTGTTTACAAACTGTTTATATTTACTAAATCGAGTACCTTTTAAAATTTCATGCCCCCCGTAACGGGTGTCATTAAATAAGGTATGGCCAATATGTTTCATATGAACACGTATTTGATGGGTTCTGCCTGTCTCGAGTATACATTCAACAAGAGTGACATATCCTAACCTCTCTAATACGCGATAATGAGTGACTGCATGTTTTCCTAACTCGGGATCGTCTAATACAGTCATTTGTAATCTGTCTTTTGGATTACGTCCAATGTTGCCTTCAATTGTTCCTTCGTCATTATCAATGATTCCCCATACTAAAGCCCAATAACTACGATGAGTCGTTTTATGGAAGAATTGATTTCCAAGATTTGTTTTTGCATCTGGAGTTTTAGCAATGACAAGCAATCCTGATGTATCTTTATCAATACGATGGGCCAATCCTACATGAGGATCGTTGGCATCATAATCTTTGTAGTCTTTCATGTGCCAAGCTATGGCATTTACTAAGGTCCCATGATAATTGCCATGGCCAGGATGGACGACCATTCCTGCCGGCTTGTTTACAACCATTAATGTATCATCCTCGTACACGATATTTAATGGTATATCTTCTGGTATAATCTCATTCTCATATCTAGGTCGGTCCATCATTAATGTAATGACATCAAGAGGCTTAACCTTATAGTTGCTCTTTACGGCTTTTCCATTAACTTGTACGAAGTTATATTCTGCAGCCTTCTGTATACGATTACGAGATGCATTTACAATTCTGTCAAAAAGATATTTGTCTATTCGCAAAGGAGCCTGTCCCTTGTCAACTATGACCCGAAAATGTTCGTATAATAAGGTTTCATCATTCAATAACTCTGTATCGTCGGCATCGTTTTCGATATCGTCAGATCCTTCAAGAGATTCTAATGATTGCAATGGATCGAGTTGTTGAATAATATCTTCAGATATTTCTTTTATCATATCATCTTTTTTAGAAGATTAAAACCATGAATCTGAATTTTCGTTTTTATGTTCTTTTTTAGAAATATTCTTGCGCTCAGTTTGATGAGTGGATTTATTAGCCGTTGGCTGAGTAGCAGGCTTCATCTTTGATTTACTTTTTTCTGTATCTTTAGCTTTAGATTCTATAGTAGGAGATGGTGAGGCCACTTCTTGATTTCCAGTTTCGACATTTTCATCTAAAAGCATAGAATCACTCTCTGAAGGTGGAGGAGCAACATTCCCATTGCCAATTTGTAAAGTAAGCATAGAACCAACGGGAATCTTTTCACCTGTTAGTATGTGTCGACCATTATAAAGGACGCCGTAAACCCAATCTAATTCCCCATTAACCAATGTATTTGGAGTAAGGTGAAATCCTGCTGTAAGTAGTTGGGCCTCTGCTTCCCGTGCAGAACTATTCTCTGTGACATCAGGAACTTCTTGCAATGGGGCATTAATAGAATTGATTGTAAGAAAAATGATACGGCCTTTTTTAACTTTCTCTCCTTGTTCAGGAGTAATATCTAATATACACCCTGATCGCATTTCTTTTTGATAGCTAGTACTTACCACTTTTGCAAGCAAGCCACGATCCCTTAAGATTTTGTCTGCTTCACTAGGCATCATCCCTTTAACATCTGGCACAATAACTTCTTCTCCATGGTGTGTGTAAAGGTCAAGTCCCTTAAAAACGCCAACAACTAAGACTATTGCTACAACCAACATAGCAAGAATGTTTAGCCAAAAGAATTTATGTTTACTAAAAGATGAAGAGTCTTTCAATGTCATACTACTTCAAAATAATTGCTACAAAGATACTATTTCTTTCTTAAATAAAAAGGAGGAATCTGATGTAAGATTCCTCCTTTTTATTTATTTATTAGTTCAGATTGATTTGCGTCTGGTCTTTTACAATTTAGTTCCATTGTAAGAGTCAGATACAGTTAGTCTTTTTCTGCCTTTAGCACGGCGTGATGCCAATACTCTTCGACCATTAGCTGTTGCCATTCTTTCACGGAAGCCATGTTTGTTTTTCCTCTTTCTGTTAGAGGGTTGGAATGTTCTTTTCATTGCTGTATATATTTATTATATTATTATTCTAGATAATTGGACTGCAAAATTAGGCATTTTTTTTAGAACTCACAAGAATTTCCTATTTTTTTACGATGAACATTTTGTGTTTTTTATCGTTTTGAGTAATTTTGCAGCCATAAATATCAAGAAACAATTTATATTAATCATTTAAATATAGAAATATGATTAACTGTCAGGACGTTAAAAATGGAATGTGTATTAAGTTGGATGGTCATTTCTACTTTGTTGTAGAGTTCCTTCATGTAAAACCTGGAAAAGGTAATACGATCATGCGTATTAAACTAAAAGATGTTGTTGATGGACGCGTTATTGATCGTACTTATCAGATTGGATTTAAATTAGAGGATGTCCGTATTGAACGCCGTCCTTATCAGTTCCTTTATAAAGAAGGTGAAAGCTATATCTTTATGAATCAAGAGACGTATGAACAAATTCCTATTGAAGCAGCCTCTATTACGGGAGTCGATTATTTGAAAGAAGGGAATGTTGTCGATGTTGTTTCAGATGCCACTACTGAGACCATCCTTTTTGCAGAACTTCCGGTAAAAGTCGTTTTAGAGGTCAAATATACTGAACCGGGATTGAAAGGTGATACTGCTACTAATGCAACAAAACCAGCGAAGTTAGAAACTGGTGCAGAAATTCGTGTACCATTATTTATTAACGAAGGAGAACTTGTTGAAGTTGATACGCGTGACGGTTCCTATGTTGGCCGTATAAAAGCTTAGTATCGATAAATGTTTTTTTCTGTCATCATCCCGGTCTATAATCGGCCGGATGAACTCGACGAGTTGTTGTCGAGTTTAGTTAATCAGCACTTTAAAGACTTTGAGGTGCTGGTGGTTGATGACGGTTCGTCTGTCCCATGCAAGCAAATAGTTGAAGGTTATTCCGAGAAACTGTCTATTAAGTATTTTTATAAATCTAATTCAGGTCCGGGACAAACGCGAAATTACGGAGCTGAAAGGAGTGAAGGCGAATATTTAATTATTTTAGATTCTGATTGTATCCTTCCAGATACTTATTTTGATAGTATAGTCAGTGAGTTACAAAGTTCACCTACTGATGCATTTGGCGGGCCAGATCGTGCTCATACTTCTTTTACTAATATTCAAAAGGCAATTAATTACTCTATGACTTCTTTCTGGACTACTGGTGGAATTAGAGGAGGAAAGAAGAAAATGGATAAATTCTATCCTAGGAGTTTTAATATGGGTGTCCGTAAAGACGTATATGAAGCTTTGGGAGGATTTTCTAAAATGCGTTTTGGTGAGGACATTGATTTTAGTATTCGTATAATAAAAAACGGTTATAGCTGTCACCTTTTCCCAGACTCATGGGTCTATCATAAGCGCCGTACAAATTGGCGAAAGTTCTATAAGCAAGTATATAACTCAGGGATAGCTCGAATTAATCTATTTAAGAAATATCCAGAATCTCTAAAGTTAGTCCATCTGCTTCCTTCTGTATTTACACTTTGCGCCTTTTTCTTGTTAATAATTTCAATTTTCTCTGTTTGGAGCCTATTACCTCTTCTTTTATACGCTTTGCTTATTTTTATTGATTCAACTCTTATTAATAAAAATATTTGCATTGGTTTTGATTCAATTATAGCTTCATATATACAACTTATAGGATATGGCACCGGCTTTTTGTATGCATGGTGGCGACGATGCGTACTGCAAAAAGGTGAATTTGAAGCCTTTAGAAATAATTTTTATAAATAATATACTTTAATATCGATCTTTATGGAAAACGTAAGAAAGCTCAGCATCAATCAGTGGGCTGAATTTGATCGTCCTCGTGAAAAAATGATGAACTTAGGGAGTGAATCGCTTAGTGATGCTGAATTATTAGCAATTCTAATTGGTTCTGGAAATAGAGAAGAAAATGCCGTTGAATTGATGCGGCGGCTGTTGTCACAATGCGATAATAATCTAAATATTTTGGCTAAATGGGAAATGAATGATTTCGCACGATTTAAGGGCCTCGGCCCTGCGAAGAGCATTTCGATCATGGCAGCCTTAGAATTAGGTCGGCGCCGTAAAGATATACCTGCTATAAAAAAGAATAAAATCACATCTCCAATTGATGTCTACCAGATATTTTCGCCACTGTTGGCTGATTTGCCTCACGAAGAGTTCTGGATTTTGCTTTTGAGTCAAGCTGGATACGTTATCGATAAAATTAAGATTAGTTCAGGTGGAATAGATGGGACTTATGCAGATGTCCGAATTATTCTTCGTGAAGCGATATTAAGGAGGGCAACTCAATTGGCAGTAGTACATAATCATCCTTCTGGTAATCCACGACCAAGTAGCCAAGATATTAAATTGACTCAATCTATACGTAAGGCATCTGAGATGATGAACATACGAATGTTTGACCACGTTATTGTTTGTGATAGCAAATATTATAGTTTCGCTGACGAAGGAACATTATAGATTCTTTGAAGATAAGTAATGAAACCATTCTCCCCATCCCAAAATGAGATAGGGTTTCTTTACCTCTTCCATTTTGTAATAAGTTAACCAAAATGGTTCTCTATGGTCTATGGAGTGTCCCATTTCATTTTCATGACCAGTTATAACGAGCTTAGGATTAAAGTCAGCAATAATATCTTTCATCTTATCTATCCAACAATCGACCATAAGAATGTCTAAAGGAGGAATCTGTTTATATATATCTTTTAGCCATACCATGTCGTTTTTATTATATTGGTCGCCAAGTTGTGCAACAGTCATCTTTTCTGGCAAAGTTATTACATAGATATTATTTAATAAATCATCTTGATGCCCTGGATAAATGCGGATTTGAATATTGTTTGTTTTTATTTTTAGTTGTGTTCTAATGACTTTTTCAGAACGTATGTGAGTAATAGCAGTATTATTTTCCCATAAATTTGTAGGAGCGAATATCGGTTTTCTTTGCTTGGCGAACATACTTACAACATTTGCATCAGCATGGTCATCATGTGCATGCGAAATGAAAAGGGCATCACATTTATTTACTATCAAATTCATCAGAGAATCTGGAATGATGGTACCCAGTCTGCCGCATAGGTCAAATGCTAATACAGTAGATCTTGAGTGGATGATAAATCCGTCGTTATATATCTTATATACCTTGATTCCAGTCTTAAGCGGAGAAGATAAATCTTTAATCGTTCGCATTATTCTAGAAGAAATGAAATGATGCAATTCTTTCGTATTATCATACTTTGTTTCATGTAATATTGCATCGAGATTATATAAAGCTAATTTCCTTGCCAAGGAAAATTTTATTGAAGGTGGATTCTCTGTTAATGTTTGATTTATCAGGTCAAGAGAAAAGCTCAATTGGGTACTATAAAAGGCATTGGAGTCTCCCCAAAATATTAATTTATTCGATATCTTGTTAGCTTGGGGAAAGGACGGGAGAAATACTAAAAGAGCTATAATGCTGCATAGTATGTGTTTGCGATAATATTGATACATTATTGAATAATTAAGAGATTGTTATATTCTATGCAAACTTAAAGATATATTCTGTAATATTGATGTTTTTTCATAGCTAATTTATTGTTTTGTACTATGTAAAAAGAAAAAATTCTGTATTTTTGTAGAAATTAATAGCATATATGACAAGATTTGAAATCGAAGAAAAAATTGTATCAATGTTGAAAACTGTATATGATCCGGAGATACCAGTTAATCTCTATGATTTAGGTCTTATATATAAAGTAGACGTTTCTGATACATTTGATGTGAATATTGACATGACACTTACTGCCCCTAATTGCCCTGCTGCTGATTTTATTGTTGAAGATGTTCGACAAAAAATTGAATCAGTCGAAGGCGTTAAGTCGGCTACCATTAATTTGGTTTTTGAACCTATATGGGATAAGGATATGATGTCCGATGAGGCTAAACTTGAATTAGGCTTTTTATAATATTATTCAGATGAAAAAGGTATATTTTCTTTCGGATGCTCATTTGGGCTCACGCGGGATTCCTCATGGCCGAACTCAAGAGAGAAGATTGGTGAACTTTTTGGATAGTATTAAATACAATGCTGCCGCAGTATACTTGCTCGGTGATATGTTCGATTTCTGGTATGAATTTAAGTTAGTCGTACCTAAAGGATATACACGTTTTCTGGGGAAAATATCCGAACTGACAGATATGGGTGTTGAGGTTCACTTCTTCATTGGTAATCATGATATATGGTGTGGTGATTATCTAGAGAAAGAATGTGGCATGATTCTTCATCGTCAGCCTTATACGTGTGAAATATATGGCAAGGAATTCTTTTTGGCGCATGGTGATGGCTTAGGTGATGAAGATCGAAAATTCCGTTTCCTCCGTTCATTGTTCCGCAATAAATTCTTGCAATGCATGTTTTCAGCATTACATCCTCGTTGGAGTGTTGATTTAGGCTTAGAATGGGCTAAGCATAGTCGCTTAAAACGAGAAGATGGCAAAGAGCCTCCTTACATGGGAGAGAATAAGGAATACCTAGTAAGATATTCTAAATCATATCTACATACGCATCCAAATATTAATTTTTTCATTTTTGGACATCGCCACATAGAACTTGATTTAATGTTAAGCCGTACAGCCCGCATAATCATTCTGGGAGATTGGATTCGTCAGTTCACTTATGTAGAGTTTGATGGTCAGCAATTGTCGATGAACAATTATATAGAAGGTGAAACTAAACTTTAGTTTTATCGTTAATATTAAATTTGCAATTAACATTTTAAGTTTACTGTGTTAACGCTGTAACAATAACATTTAAACGTTGTTATAAATATGATGGAAATGGGTCAAATACTTGTTTCTTCATTGTTATATGCATATATTTGCTACATGTTTTTCATAGTATTAGATTAAGGTTACAAAAAATGGCTGCTCGTGAGAGTAGCCTTTTTTGTTCCTTGTTTTTTATTTTTCTTTTTCTAATTCCAGGACTTTTTTTTCTTCTTCATTGATAATAGCGGCGCTGTCTTTCTTGGCAAACCTTTCATGAGCTCTTCCATTAAGTTCAACGTTGGCTTTTATGCTATCAGCTTTAGTTCTATCGATAAGTCCTCTTCTGGCCAATAATCTTGCAATAAGGCGATAATAACCTGACATATAACTTTTAAGCTTTATATTCCCAATAGAGTCGGTCGTGAATGAACTTGTGAAATGTTTAGGCTTTGGGATGATGGAAGCTAAGAAAATGCTTTCTTCAAGTGAAAGTTGTGAAGGTCTTTTATTAAAATAATATTCAGATGCTTCATGAATCCCATATGTCATGGGTGCCCATTCGGCAATATTGAGGTATATCTCAAACATTCGATTTTTAGATGTGATATTTTTGTTCTCAATAAGCCATACGATAAGTGCTTCTTCCAACTTTCGAGCAATATTCTTACTCCTATTTAAAAATACATTCTTAACGAGCTGCATGGTGATTGTGCTCCCTCCACGTGCGAAGCGCTTTACTTTTAAGTCGTATATCAACGCATTACGAAGAGTCTCTTGTCTAAAGCCACGATGACTATAAAACGAACCGTCTTCACTTTGTAAAACTGCCATTTTTAACAGCGGTGAGATACTGTCGAGAGGAGTATAGTGTTCCCAAGAGGGACCAATTGGAAATGTTCGCACTGGACGCCCATTATCATAAGCAGTATACATAAATTCTCCGTTCATTTTTCCTAAATTGGTAGCGCCATAATTTAAGATGTGGAAGTTCCGTTGGTTTAAGGATGAATGAAATTTTAATGCATTCAGATGGGCAAAGTCGATGTCGAGTAAGAAATGATACGACAATTGTCCGTTTGTTTGGATTCCCTTTAGGTTTCCGAATAGACCTTGTGGTAAAGATGAAAAAAGTTGTTCAGAAGGGAACCATGGTTTATCTACGGATAAAGTAAAATGCCATTTTTTATCGTTCTTTTCTGCTTTTATATAGGGATTAAACTGTAACTCGTTAAATTGAACGTTCGATGTACTATCTAATTCAATGTAATTCGAACCAACGTTTATGTTGTATGCCAACAGTCCTTTGTTTAAGTAAATAACCTCAGGAGATAATGCTTTATGAAAAATCTCAAGGCCTCCGATCATAGCTTTACCAGATAGCTGGACTAATCCAAAATGTTTCGTTTTAGACATTCTGTAGACCAATGAATTAAATGTGACATGTGCTTTGAACCGGCGGTCTAATATAGGGACAGTTATCTTATTATAAGGTGAAAGAGCCGACAATGCGACCTCCATCGTTTGGGATGAATGGTTCAATTCACCGGCAGCTTTCCACAACTGAGGAGTATTATTATCTTCCTTAATAGTTATTTCATTACTGAAACGGTCATCTTTAATTCTAAATGTTGGTAAGGTACATGATAATATATGGTTATCCTTTTGATAACTTACAAGGATATTATTCAATGTTCCGTTTTCTGGTAGGTAGTTATAAAATAAATTCAGTAGGCTGTTGACACGGTCAGAATAACTCCTTTTCTTTACTTGCGTTGAATCGCTGTTTTTCTTTTTGAATAAAAAATCATAATTTGAAATAGAATCGCGTTTAATGAAAGTGAGCGCCAATTTATCAAGAGCCATATCATTAATCTCTACGTTCCCAAAAAGCAGAGGAAAGACATTCAATTTCAACTTCATCAAATTCAGGTTCAGTAATGTATCTCGTTGCAATGGAACTACAGAGAACTTATTCAATTCAATCTCTCTTATTCCATTAAATTGCAATTTATCATAGTGTATGCTTAAATTATATTCTGATTCAATTTTTTGTATCTTTTTGTCAGCAATATAATGAAGCAGCTGATTTCTGCATAAGTAAAGTCCTATGGAGGTCAAGAAGAGCAAACCAATGAAACAGTATATTACAGTTAATCCATGTTTAATATTTCTATTCATTAATTCTTAATTATATCGGCTGCAAAGGTAGTGAAATTTAGAACAAAAGTGATATTTGATGAACTTCTATCTTTAGAAGGGTCTTCATTTTGGAAAATAAAAAAGGAAGTCTCATTGAAACTTCCTTTTTTATAGCTAATTGTAAAATAGTGGACTTATTGAATGGTCCTCTTTTCTTTAATTCTTGCTTTTTTACCTGTAAGATTACGGAGATAGTACAATTTAGCACGGCGAACCTTACCAATCTTATTTACCTCTATACTCTCAATGGCCGGTGACTCAATCGGGAATATTCTCTCAACACCGACTGTACCTGACATTTTACGAACAGTAAAACGTCTTTTTTCAAGATGACCAGAAATTCGGATAACAACACCGCGATATAACTGAATACGCTCTTTGTTACCTTCAATAATACGATATGCTACAGTTACAGTATCACCTGCCTTGAAATCAGGGTAAGTTTTGTGAGTAGCAAATGCTTCTTCTGCAATTTTAATTAAATCCATTGCTCTTTTTTTTAATTGTTTATCGTTACTACGCAACATATCAAGCAACTCTCTCATGACAGCGATTGCGCGAAAGCGGTGCAAAGTAACAAATAATTTATCAGTTGAACAAATATTTTTATTATATTTGTGCCTCTAAAAAAGTTAAGGATATGAAAAGGTGGAACTTTGCACTATATACGAGTCTGATGTTTGTTCTATTTTCTTCACCTCTCCACGTATTCTCTCAAAGCAAGTATGTGGTTACTGATGTAAAAGGTTCAATGATTAGTATAGACTCAACATTCGATGTTAGACCAGACAAGCGTGCTCTTGCTATTGTTAGACCATATAAATCGAAAATAACCAAATTGATGACCACACAGATTGGCGTATCTTCTCAGACAATGGAAGATATTGATGGTTATAAAGAAGGCTTGCTTTCGAATTTAATCGCTGATGTTCTTCGCAAGAAGGGAACTGAAGTGTCAGGTAAATCATGTGACATGGGTTTGATAAATAAAGGAGGCATCCGTTCGATTCTTCCCAAAGGCAAGATAATGGTCAGCAACATTTACGAAATCTTACCTTTCGAGAATACATTATGTGTGCTGACTCTGAATGGTACTCAATTAAAGTCGTTAATGGAGGATATAGCACGTACCCGAGGTCAAGGTGTAAGTGGTGTCAAAATGGTGATATCTAAGGATGGTAAGTTAATAGATGCAACCGTAAATAATAAGCCTATTGATCCCAATAAATCGTATTTGCTTGCTACTATCAATTACTTGGCCGAAGGGAATGATGGACTGAAGACATTAGCCAGGAAAGATGTTCAACGTGTGAATTATGATAATCTGACTTTGCGTGATATCTTTATGAAGTATGTCAAAGCTCAGACTGCCTTAGGGAAGAAGATATCTTCTTCTATTGACGGGCGTGTAAAATTTGTTGATTAGTAAATTGAATTTGATAATGAAACGATATATCTTACTTCTTTTCGTAATAGTTCTTGGGTTGCCGTCATCGTTGGCACAAGAGACAAAGAATCTTCTTATTCTACAGACGAGTGATACGCACAGTCGTATCGAACCTATTGAACAAGCTGGCGATTCCTATTTTGGTAAGGGCGGTTTTATAAGACGTGCAACCATGATTAAGCATGAACGTGCTATAAATCCTTATTTGTTTCTTTTCGATTGCGGAGACTTTTCTCAAGGGACACCATATTACAATTTGTTTAAAGGGAAAGTGGAGATTGATTTGATGAATGAGATGAAATATGATGCAGTTACGATAGGCAATCACGAATTTGATTATGGACTAGATAATATGGCACGATTGTTTAAACGTGCCAAGTTCCCTATAGTATGCTCCAACTATGATTTCAGAGGAACGGTATTACAGAAATTGGTAAAACCTTATGTAGTTTTTGTACGGAATGGTGTTCGAGTTGGAGTGTTTGGCCTGAGTCCCAAATTAGAAGGTTTGGTTCAAAAGAAGAATTATCAGTCGATTGTTTACGAGGATCCTATTCCCATAGCAAACAATATGGCTTTGATGTTGCGAGAAACTCAGAAGTGCGACGTAGTAATCTGTCTTTCTCATTTGGGCATTCAATTCGACAAGATGATGATTCCTAAAACACGTAATATTGACATTGTATTGGGCGGACATACACACACTTTTATGAATGTTCCTGAGGCTTATACCGATTTGGATGGGAAGATTGTCAAGGTGCTGCATACAGGTGTAAAGGGAGTTAAGGTCGGTAAGATTGAAATGGTATTGAAAAAACAATGAAAAAAGGCGTAGCATTTATAATTATATTATTATCATATCTGACGGTGATGGCTCAAGTAGAGCCATTATTGCTTTATAAAGCAAGACATGATAAACAATGTAGCAGATGGGTGGAGGCGACAATGAATTCTTTGTCTCTGAGAGAAAAGGTTGGGCAACTCTTTATATATACACTTGCTCCGGAAGATTCTCGGCCAAATATGAAGTTGCTTCAAAAATTAGTAAAAACATATAGGATAGGCGGTATTCTCTTTTCCGGAGGCAACATAATCAGTCAGGCCAAAGTCACTAATGCCGCACAAAGGATGACTCAAATTCCTATTATGATGATGTGCGATGGAGAGTGGGGCTTGGCTATGCGTTTACGCAATACTCCGGCTTTTCCTAAGAACATGACTTTGGGTTGTATCCAAGATGATCGTTTAATCTATGAATATGGTCGCGAGGTAGCCCGTGAATGTAAATTGATGGGTATACAGGTCAATTTTGCACCCGTTGCCGATGTTAATATCAATCCTAAAAATCCTGTTATCAATACTCGTTCATTTGGTGAGATGCCGATACATGTTGCCGATAAAGTGATAGCTTATGCTTCTGGTTTGGAAAGGGGAGGAGTCCTTTCTGTATGTAAGCATTTCCCGGGGCATGGAGATACGAACGTCGATTCACACAAGGCATTGCCTGTCTTGCCGTTTTCGAGAGAACGATTAGACAGTGTCGAATTATATCCATTCAAACAAGCTATTCATGCGGGATTAAGTGGTATTATGGTCGGCCATTTGCAAGTTCCGATTTTCGATCCCGTGGGTGGACTGCCATCTTCTCTATCGCGAAATGTCGTGTACTCATTGTTAACCGAAGAGTTGAAGTTCAAAGGTCTTATCTTTACTGATGCTTTAGCCATGAAAGGAGTTTCGGGGGAGTCTAATGTTTGTTTGCAAGCTCTTCGTGCCGGCAATGATATGGTACTTGCTCCTGCCGATATAGAACACGAGATAGATAATGTGATAGAGGCTATTAGCAAGGGTATACTTACGGAAGCCGAAATAAATTCTAAATGTCGCAAGGTACTTACATATAAATATATCTTGGGACTTTCTCGTAAACCTATGGTTAATACATCGGGATTAATGTCTCGTATCGATACACCCAAGGCTCGGGATTTGATTCGCCGCTTGAATTTAGCAGCGATAAGTGTATTAGATAACAAAGGAAAGATTCTTCCACTTCCGCATGATGTGAAACAAATGGCATTGCTCAGTGTCGGTGAACCGAAAGCGGTAAATGCTTTTTCATCCGAGATAAAGAAATATACTTCTTTGACTTGTTTCCAACTCCAAAGCGGAATGAATGCTGAACAGGAGAAATCACTATGTGATTCTCTCTCTAAGTTCCAGCGTGTTGTAGTAGCCGTGACTGAAAGTCGTTTAAGTATGTATCAGCCATTTTTTAATAGATTCGCAGTCAAAGCACCTGTCGTCTATGTGTTCTTTACACCCGGAAAATTAATGTTGCAGATACGAAATGCAGTGGCACGTGCATCTTCCGTAGTGGTTTCACATACTCCTCGGACAGATGTTGAAATTCAAACGGCAAGAGTATTATTTGGAAAGGCTACAGTCAACGGACGATTATCTGCCGGTATCGGAACACTCTTTAGAGCCGGAGTCGGAGAAGATATTACTCCTAAAACACCTTATCATTACATACCCGAAGAATATGGAATGAGTTCATCGACGCTAAAGCGTGTTGATGCAATCGTGGAGGCAGGATTAAAGGCTGAAGCTTATCCGGGTTGTCAGGTTGTGGTATTGAAGGATGGACGGACGATATACGACAAATGTTTCGGAACGCATACTTATACTGACCATTTTATGGTACGTTCTACCGACATGTACGATCTTGCGTCTTTATCGAAGACGACAGGTACTCTTCTCGCTGTGATGAAATTGTATGATAAAGGGAATTTATCGTTGGATGATAAGGTGTCAGCATACCTTCCTTTCTTGCGCCGAACAAATAAGAAGAATATTCTTATTCGGCAGTTGCTGTTTCATGAATCCGGTCTTCCTGCGGGGACTACATTCTTCTTCGATGCAATCGATACGAAGAGTTACACAGGATCCTTGTTCAGCAATACTCGCGATGATGTACACACGGTACAAATAGGCAAGAATGTATGGGCAAATCCTCGTTTCAGGTTTAAGGCAGGACTTATATCTCCTTCTCCAAAAGCAGGGTATACTACTCAGATTTGCGATAACCTGTGGTTGAATGATGCATATAAAAATGTGATAATGAAGAAGATTGGCAATTTGCCGATGGGACCTAAGCGTTATTTGTATAGTGATATCGGCTTTATTTTACTGCAGCAGGTTGTTGAGCGTATCACCGGAATGCCGCTAGACAAATATCTAAAACGCGAGTTCTTCGACCCGATGTCGTTAGAACATACTGCATATCTTCCTCTTCGTTATTATCGAAAGAACGAGATTGTTCCGTCCTCTGTCGACAGATTCCTTCGTAAACGTGAATTGAGGGGCTATGCAAATGATGAGGCTGCTGCTTTTCTAGGTTGTGTATCTGGCAATGCAGGATTATTCTCTTCTGCCGAAGAAGTCGCCCGTATTTACCAGATGATATTGAATGGTGGAGAAATTGACGGTCAACGTTATTTAAGTGAGGAAACTTGCCGATTATTTACCACTGCGACATCTTCTATCAGCCGTAGAGGATTAGGTTATGATAAACCTGATAAGAAAGTACCTGCCAATAGTCCGTGTGCATTCTCGGCACCTGCTTCCGTGTATGGGCATACTGGTTTCACGGGAACTTGTGCATGGGTCGACCCTGACAATCAGTTGGTATATGTATTCTTGAGCAATCGTACCTATCCGAATAGTTGGGAGAACAAACTTCATGATATGAAGATTCGTGAGAGGATACAAGAAGTCATTTACCAATCGTTATTGAAGAAATAAGTATGTCTTGATGTATAGACAATACAGTCCGATGAATTTTCACTGAAAGATTTTTCAAAAAAAAAGTTGGACCTCTCAACTATCACTGTAAGTCGTATGATTTACAGTGAATTGCAGAGGTGTACTATAGTGATAAAATGCATTGAAGAGAAAGACGGTGTAAGGTCTTATTCACCATGGCGAAAGACTCGGATAAGTATTAAATCTTCCTATTATTTTATCTTTTTATGTCGTTTATAACATATTAATATACAATTAATAACGAGTCATTTCATGTTTCACGGGCGTGAACAATGCTGTTCACGTAGGTGAAACATGTTGTTCACGCCCGTGAAGCGTGCTGTTCACCCTCGTGAAACATGAAAATTATAAGTATGCTCATAAAAATATGATGCTGCCTGCATAAGAAATCATATAAGTATGTCAGCAAGTATGTATCCATTCACATAAAAAGCCCCTTTAGGAAACTTCCTAAAGAGGCTTTTATAATTATATATAGGGGTATATTATTCTTTCAAAGGTTTTAATTCCCAAGCAAGTGCACTAGCTCCTAAAACAGCAGCATCAGAATCTTTCATCTCAGAGAACAGTAATTTAGTCTTGCCTTTATAGATAGGTAATACATTTTCTTCCATAGCCTTTTTAACAGGTTTGTAGATGAAATCGCCCGAATGAGTAAGACCACCGAATAAGATGATAGCTTCTGGGCTGGAGAAAGCAATAAAATCTGCTAATGCTTCACCGAGAATTTCACCGGTAAAGTTAAAGATGTCGATAGCTATTTTATCACCTTTTACAGCAGCATCATAAACATCCTTAGATGTGATGCTTTCAGCAGGAATATCACGCAATAGACTCGGTTCGGTACTGGAAGTAAGGAATTCACGTGCTGTGCGTGCTACACCGGTAGCAGAGCAGTAAGTCTCCAAACAACCTTTACGTCCGCATCCGCATACTCTACCGTCACGACGGATAATAGTATGTCCTAACTCACCTGCAAAACCATCATGTCCATAAACCATTTGGCCATTGACTACAATACCGCTGCCAACGCCGGTTCCTAATGTAATCATGATGAAGTCTTTCATACCACGAGCTGCACCGTAAGTCATTTCACCAATACCGGCTGCGTTTGCATCGTTAGTCAGTGCTGTTGGGATACCCAATCGTTTTTCGAACATCGCTACCAAAGGAATAACACCTCTCCAAGGAAGATTGGGAGCGAATTCAATAGTGCCATTATAATAGTTGCCGTTTGGCGCACCAATTCCAATACCTTTAATTTTATTTTTACCTCCGTTAGCGTCAATGAGTTTGCTCAATCCTTTGCAAACTGCATCTGCATAATCATCAGCGGATGTCGGATAAGCTTGAGTTTTTACTGAGTCGAGAGCGATGATGTCACCGCGGGCATCAACGATACCAAAGACGGTATTTGTTCCGCCTATGTCTATACCTACCACGTAAGATTTTTCTACTGTTGTATTCATGATACTGTTAGATTATTAATATTTAATTATTCTACAAATTACGTAAAGAAGTTTGAGCTTACAAAATATTTCAATGAAAAATCTTCTTCCTTTTGCAACTTTTTGTATCTTCGTTTCGTCTAACAATAAAATATCAATAAATAAATTAATTTTTGCTGATGATCCTTCTAAAAGATATTAACAAGACTTATAACAATGGTGCTCCATTGCATGTGTTGAAAGGTATAAATCTGAATATTGAAAAAGGTGAGTTTGTTTCCATCATGGGAGCGTCAGGCTCTGGTAAGTCCACACTCCTGAATATATTGGGTATTCTCGATAATTATGATACAGGAGAGTATTATCTGAATGGTATTCTGATTAAAAATATCAGCGAACGTAAGGCTGCCGATTACCGCAATCACATGATAGGCTTTATCTTCCAATCTTTCAACCTGATAAATTTCAAGAATGCGGTAGAAAATGTAGCTTTGCCTTTATTCTATCAAGGAATACGCCGTCGGAAACGTAATCAGATGGCAATGGAATATTTGGATCGTCTTGGTTTGAAGGATTGGGCTTACCATATGCCGAATGAGATGAGCGGTGGACAGAAACAAAGGGTAGCGATTGCTCGTGCACTGATTACTCAGCCTCAGATTATTCTTGCCGATGAACCGACAGGTGCATTAGACAGCAAGACATCAGTCGAGGTGATGGAAATTCTTCAAGACTTACATAAGCAAGGAATGACGATTGTCGTGGTTACTCACGAAAGCGGCGTTGCAAACGAAACGGATAAGATTATCCACATAAGGGATGGTATTATCGGAAACATAGAAGAAAACCTTACTCATAATGCTTCACCATTTGGTATCGACGGTGTAATGAAATAAAGACATTCTAATGATAGATTTTTTTCAAGAAATATATGGAACGATAAAACGCAATAAATTGCGTACATTTCTTACCGGCTTTTCGGTAGCATGGGGAATCTTTATTCTTATTGTGTTGCTCGGGGCAGGTAACGGACTTTTCCATGCTTTTGAGCTGGGGTCGGGTAAACGTGCACTTAATTCAGTTCGTGTATTCGCCGGGCAGACGGCGAAACCTTATCATGGACTTTCGGTTGGGCGCCGTATATTGTTTAAAAACGATGATGTGGATTTTCTGAAAAAACAATATGCCAAGAATGTTATCACAGCAGGTGCAACTATTTCCCAATCTGGTCTTGTCGCTTCTCATAACGATGAGAATACAACCATATCTGTAATAGGCGTTATTCCTGGTTACAATAAGATTGAACCATGCGACATGACTTTGGGACGTTTTATCAACGACCATGATATCAACATTAAGAATAAGGGAATTGTCCTGAACAAAAAAACGGCAGATAATCTTTTTCCAAGACAGAAGAATCCTATAGGAGAACGTGTCAATGTGGGGGATATCTCTTATGAAGTAATTGGAATATATACTACTGAGAGTGACCGACAGTCGAATGAAGCTTATGTCCCGTTCTCAACAGCTCAGCTTATCTATTGCAAGGGTGATTCTATCGACGATATTGTATTTACTACGAAGGGATTGGCTAATGAAAAAGCTAGTAAAGATTTTGAAAAGAATTATCGCCAATCTATGGGTAAGGTACATCAATTTGATCCTCTTGACGATTCTGCTATCTGGATTTGGAATCGTCTGGAACAATATATGAGCCAACAGAAGGCTACCAATATTCTAACGACGGCAATATGGATTATCGGTCTGTTCACTTTATTAAGTGGTATTGTTGGTGTCAGCAACATCATGCTGATTACTGTGCGCGAACGTACACGTGAATTCGGTATTCGTAAGGCGCTTGGTGCACGACCTAGCTCTATACTTCGTTTAGTTATAGCAGAGAGTATAACTATTACTACTCTGTTCGGCTATTTAGGAATGGTGCTGGGTATTGCTGTTACCGAATATGCGAATATGCTGGTCGGGCATGAAACGGTAAGTTCCGGAGTATTTACAGCAACAGTCTTTTACAATCCGACAGTTGATTTGCATGTGGCAATTCAGGCTACACTTGCATTGATTATCGCCGGAACATTGGCCGGTTTCTTCCCTGCACGCAAGGCAACGAAGATCCGCCCGATAGAAGCATTAAGAGCAGAGTAGTATGAGAATGGATGTAGATACATGGAGTGAGATTCTCCTGACGATAACAAGAAATAAGACACGTAGTCTGCTGACTGCCTTTGGAGTGTTTTGGGGTATCTTTATGTTGGTTGCCTTGATAGGTGGCGGCAAAGGACTGCAACAGATGATGTCACAGAACTTTCAAGGTTTTGCAACAAACTCTGGCTTTATGTGGGCTCAGCCGACGACAAAACCATATAAGGGTTTCACTAAGGGCCGCCAATGGAATATGGAACTGAGCGATTTGGATTTGGTGATGCGGAAAGTAAAGGGGGTTGAACTTGTGACGCCGAATAATTCGAATTGGGGTGCCACCGTTACTTATCAAGATAAATCAGGCTCGTTTACAATTAAAGGGCTTTATCCAGAATATAGCCAGATAGAAGATCCTAGTTTATCGGATGGCCGTTACATCAATGATGTCGACATATCCGGTAATCGTAAAGTCTGTACTATTGGAAAGCGTGTCAAAGAACAGTTGTTTGAGAATGGTGTCAATCCGATAGGCAAGTTTATCGATATAGGTGGTACTTATTTCTGTATCGTAGGAGTGTCTATGGCGGAAGGAAATGTCAGTATCAATGGTCAGGCATCGCAGAGTATTGTCGTTCCATTTACTACTTATCAAGAATTATATAATAGGGCTAATCAGCTAGATTTGATGTGTGTGTTGCTGAAACCGGGTTATAAGATGAGTGAGGTACAGCCTAGAATAGCTACAGTTCTAAAAGAGAAACATACGATAAGTCCTGACGACAACGATGCGATGCAGATGTTTAATGCTGATGCCATGTTCTCTATGGTGGATAATCTGTTTACAGGTATTCGAGCTTTGATATGGCTGGTGGGACTCGGCACATTACTGGCAGGTGTTATTGGTGTGAGCAACATTATGCTGGTCACAGTACGTGAACGTACTACGGAAATTGGTATTCGTCGGGCTATTGGAGCACAACCAAAGGACATTATGGAACAGATCATGTCAGAAAGCGTAGTACTGACTTCAGTAGCTGGATTGGCTGGAATATGTTTTGCCGTGCTCGTTTTGCAGGTGCTTGAAGTTGGAGTCAATTCAGGCGATTCATTCACAGGCATAACTTTTCAGGTATCGTTTGGCCTGGCTCTTGGCGTTGCATTCCTTTTAATATCGTTAGGCGTATTAGCAGGCCTGGCTCCTGCATTGAGAGCTCTTGCTATTAAGCCAATAGATGCGATACGTGATGAATAATTGAAAACAAATAATAATCGAGATATGAAAAAGTTTTTTAAAATTGCACTCTTTGTAGTGATTGGATTAATCTTTTTAGGCACATTCTACTTCCTTTATTCTAAGTCAAAGCCTAAAGAAATAATTTATCAGTTAAGTAAGGTCGAGGTTACTGATCTTGAGAAGAGTACAGTAGCTACAGGTACTATTGTCCCTCGTGACGAGATTCTTATCAAGCCGCAAATATCAGGTATTATAAGTGATGTATATAAACGTGCTGGGGAGAAGGTAACAAAGGGAGAAGTGATTGCTAAAGTTCGTGTAATTCCCGACTTGGGTTCGTTGAACGCAGCAGAGAATCGTGTTCGTCTGGCAGATATTAATCAGAGGCAAAATCAAAAAGACTTCAATCGCACTAAGCAGTTGTTTGATGATAAGTTGATAAGTAGAGAAGATTATGAAAAGTCAGAATTGACTTTGAAGACTTCAAAAGAAGAAACGGCGACGGCAAAAGACGCATTGCAGATTGTACGTGAAGGTATCACTAAGAGCAGCGCTTCATTCTCGAGTACTTTGATACGTTCTACTATCGATGGACTGATATTGGATGTTCCTATCAAGAAAGGAAATTCAGTTATCATGAGTAATACATTCAATGATGGTACAACCATTGCTACTGTGGCTAATATGAACGATTTAATATTTGACGGTAATATTGATGAAACAGAAGTCGGATTATTGCGTGAGGGTATGCCTCTAACTTTGACTATCGGTGCTTTACAGAATCTTACATTCGACGCTTCATTGGAATATATCTCTCCGAAAGCTACAAAAACTAATGGCGCCAATCAGTTTGAGATTAAAGCTGCTGTTAAAGCTAAAAATACTCAGATCCGTTCAGGCTATTCGGCAAATGCAAAGATTATCTTGGAACGCGCTTCTCGTGTTATTGCCGTGCCGGAAGGATGTATAGAGTTCAATGGTAAGAATGCTTATGTATATGTATTGACCAGTAAAATAGATGATAAGCATCAGACCTTCCGTAAACAACTTGTCACAACGGGTCTTAGCGATGGTATCAAGATCGAGATAAAGAGCGGGTTAAAACCTGGTCAGCAAGTGCGGGGAGATGTTGTAAAGAGTGATGACAAGAATCAAGGTAACAATTAATACAACTGGCGATGAAAAGTAAACTTATCATATCGGCACTTCTTTTAAGTGCCGTTTCCTCTGGATTATCGGCGCAAGATACTAAGGAATGGACGTTAAAGCAATGCATCGATTATGCTGTAGCACATAATATATCCATTCAGCAGTCTGCTTTAACCGCTAAGCAGAGTGAAGTTGATGTGAATACCAATAAATGGGCCCGTCTGCCTGAAGTATCAGGGTCAGCATCTCAAAATTGGTCGTGGGGACGTGCTGCGTCACCTGTAGATAATTCATATAGTGATACGCATAGCAGTAATTCGAATTTCTCTATCGGAGCTGGTGTTCCTCTTTTTACAGGATTCAAAATTCCCAATCAGTATAAGTTATCTCAAGTAAATCTGAAGGCTGCTCTTGCCGATTTGCAAAAGGCAAAAGATGATTTATCTATTAATATTGCATCAAGCTATCTACAGGCTTTGCTTGATAAAGAGCTTTGCAAGGTCGCTCAAGAACAGATTACTCTTAGTCAGCAACAACTTGACCGACTGACGAGGATGTTGCAAGTCGGTAAATCTTCTCCTGCAGAAGTAGCGGAAGCTCGTTCGAATCTGGAACAGTATAAACTTGCTGCTGTACAGAATGAGAACAGTTATAAGTTGGCAATGCTCGATTTGAGTCAGTTATTGGAACTACCTTCTCCTGAAGGTTTTGGAATAATACAACCTGAAACAAATCTGCAGTTTGCGACTTTAACTCCTCCTGATGATATTTATCAGACTGCTTTAACACAAAAAGCGAGCATTCAGGCTGCTAAGTACAGATTGGATGGAAGCGACCTGAATATTAAAGTAGCCCGTGCCGGTTATATGCCTACTCTTTCTTTCTCATTAGGATTAGGCACAAGTTATTATACAATGAAAGGAGTAGATGCCTCAAGTTTTGGCTCACAACTAAATAATAATCTCAATAAATATGTTGGCTTCAATTTGTCTATTCCTATCTTTGACCGTTTTGCTACTCGCAACAATATTCGTACAGCTAAAATTCAGCAAATGAATTATTCGTTGCAACTTGAGAATACAAAGAAAACGCTGTATAAAGAGATTCAGCAAGCATGGTACAATGCCTTAGCTTCTGAGAATAAATATAAATCCAGTCAATCTGCTCTCGATGCAGCAAAAGCATCGTTTGATTTGATGAAGGCAAAATATGAAAATGGCAGGGCGACGATGGTGGAATATAATGAAGCACAAGTGAAACTTCAAAAAGCTGAATCGGATTTATTACAGGCTAAATACGACTATATCTTCCGTGGAAAGATACTAGAATTTTATAAAGGAGAACAAATTCAGTAGACAAGTACTGTTATCCTCTAACCGCCCATGTGATGATTAATGCAATATCAAATTTACTAGAGGGGCATACTTTTTATTTTGACCACGTTCACCTATGCCCTGATGAACAGATTGGCTACCATAGCCAGTCATCTTGGGAATTGTCGTATATCATCGTTGGAAGTGGTAAATGTAGATTGGGTAAAAATACGTATCCTTTCACTAGTGGCGAAATTGTATTGTTGCCTCCTGAGTTGCCTCATGGGTGGATCTTCAATAATAAGGACGTGGATGCAGACGGTAAGATAGAGAACTTGACATTCGTTTTTAATTCAACTTTGTTGGATAGATTGGCTTCTTCCTTTACAGAATTAAATGAATCGATACAAGCCATGAAAAATGTCAATGGAGCCTTGAGGTTTACTGAACGAATGGCTTTCCCATTTAGGCATATATTGGATGAAGTAGCAGGCAAATCAGAGCCTATGCAGTTGGCAAGCCTTATTTATCTGTTAACTTCTATTGCCGAGAATATGGATAAGGTAAATATCCTTGGTTATATAGACAAAACGACTGTTGCTGAAAAGCGGTTGAAGGAAGTGAAGACTTATGTTAACTGCAATTATAAACGCGATATTAGCATAGACATGATATCCAAATTTGCCGGCATGAACCGTAGCGCATTCTGTTCTTTCTTTCGTAAGGCGGAAGGTATGACTTTTATTAATTATTTGAATTCATATCGCGTAGATGTAGCTTGTAATCTTTTAAATCGAAAGAAAGATAGTATCGCTGAGATCTGTTATCAGTCTGGATTTCGTGACATCCCTTATTTTAATCGTGTATTCAAACGCATAAAGGGTGTAACTCCAGGCGAGTTTAGAAACAATATTCGTTTATAAGACTTCCATCCTATCCGGATGTGTATATCGTGCGCTTTTTGATTACATATTTTCGGTATTTTGCGTGAAATCATCAAATCTTATCCATAACTTTGGAACATAGTCATTAGAAAATGAATAAGATATCGTTTACATATTGTTTTTGGTGTTTATTCATCATGATGTCGATGGTTTCATCATTTATTACTGCAGGCAATAAAGATGCTATTGTGATCGAGAATGCTAAGATGAAGTTAATCATCAGCAGGGATGGTCGCGCAGAGAGTCTGATATATAAAGCTACCGGTGAAGAGTGCTTGAATACTACTGCCCTTACTCCTTTGTGCAGTATTACTCAGTATCGTCCTTACGATAATGAGAATTTCTTGATGCTCCCTGCTAAGTCCAGGGTATTTCCATCGAATAAGATAGAACGTCATGGCAATGAACTGCAGGTAGAGTTTCAGGATACATACGATATCGCTATTATCGAACTGAATATAACGGATTCATATATCGGGTTTCAACTAAAACGTATTGATTACCGCATAGAAAGTTTTGGGGTGAAAAGGAAAACTGAGATTGATGAATTCGCATTGCTTCAACTGTCTGTACGCAGACGTACCAATTTCGGTGAATGGCTCAATGTGGCTTGGGATAACAATGTTGCCGTTTGTCTGATGGGAACTCAGCCGACAACGCGGATTGATGCTTTTCAGAGTACAAATAGTATTATGTTATATGCTGGGTTAGACTCACAGGTAAAGCCATTGGATTCAGGAGCAGCATTGATAACTTCTTCTAAAGACAGTCTATTGACATGTATCGATCGGTTGGAGCATGATTACAATATGCCTTTAGGTGTTGAAAGTCGAAAGCGAGAAGAATATAAATACTCGTACTATGAACTTCGGAATGTGACGACTGCCAATATAGACCAACATATCGCCTACGCAAAGAAAGGTGGCTTTAAGGAAATGGTCGTATATTACACTGACTTTTCAAAAGCTTGCGGTCATTTTGAATGGCGTGACAATTATCCGAACGGCATGAAAGATTTGCAATATATCACTAATAAAATCAAATCTGCCGGAATGATAGCGGGTATTCACATTCATTACTCGAAAGTGGCAGTAACAGACCCATATATCAACAATGGGATTCCTGATTCCCGCATGAACTGCGTACGAGAATTTGTATTGTCAAAGCCTTTGAGTGAAACGGATTCAACCATCGCCATAGAAGGAAATTTGCAAGGTATAAGAATGGAAGAGGGCAGACGTCTTTTACAAATAGGTGATGAACTGGTGAGTTATCAAAGCTATTCGATAGAGCCTTCGAATCAGTTAGCAGGTTGCCGTAGAGGTTTGTTCAACTCAAAACCTGCAATACATCTGAAAGGGGAGCATATTCGTTTGTTGGATGTTGATGATTGGCCTTTATTTATCCGAATCGACCAGAATACGGCTATTCAGAAAGAAATAGCTGAACGTATCGGTAGAATTTATAGGGAAGCAGGATTTAGTTTTGTCTATTTCGATGGTGCAGAAGATGTCCCCATGCCTTATTGGTATAACGTTTCTCGTTCACAGTTGGTTGTATACAATGAGATGAAACCTGCTCCTTTGTTTGCCGAAGGTGCATTAAAATCGCATTACGGATGGCATATACTGAGTCGGGGGAATGCTTTCGATTTGTTCCCACCGGAGAAGATTCGTCCCTCAATGAAGAAATACACTTTGCGATGTGCCCGACAGATTGCACAGGATTTCTCCTCTATTAATTTTGGATGGCTGAATTATTTGGCTCCGAATGAAAAGACAATAGGTATGCAACCCGATATGTACGAATATATCTGTAGCAAGGCAGTGGCATGGAACTGTCCGATATCATTGGTCGGTAACTTGAAGGAACTGCAAAACCATCCTCGTACAGCGGATAACCTTAACGTTATAAAGGCTTGGGAGGAATTGAAGTTACAAAACAAATTGTCTAAAGAAGAAAAGGAAGTGCTTAAAGATCCCGAGAAGGAATATTTCTTGATGAAAGATAAGAGCGGACATTATCAGATATATCCTTATGTTCAAATAACAAAGGATGTTGAACGTCCGATACGGGCATTTAGTTTTCTGCGAAACGGCAAGCCTTGTTTCATCTATTGGAATATAGAAGGGACGAACAAGTTGACGCTAGATATAGATAAAAGTAAATTGAAGTTGACAGATTGTGATAGTAAGAAAATCTCCATTCAATCGTTGGATAAGAAAAGCATTTTGCCTTGTGCCCAACGAATGGTGCTTGAAATTGACTTGCCAAAGGAACAAGCTATTCATTTATTCGAAGAGGCTATCAATTTAGTGAATAAGAGATAAGATATTATTTGTAGGATTTCAATGCCGACTCTAACCCCTGTATAGTAGTTTCAAAAGCAATACCTCTATTGCGGAGTTTCGATGTATCCATTGCTAGATTTCGAATATGTTTTGAATATCGTTCATTATCTTTTTGAATGATCTCATCAATGTTTTTAAGATGCATTAAGTCGGCTGCTAATCTAAAGGTAGCATAGCTGTCGTATTCGTTCTCACAACCGAAATTGTAGATTCCGCCAGGGATTTCGAAACATTGTTCCAACCTTTCGATAACTTGCCATACCCATGTCATCCCTCTCTTCTCTCTTACTGCAATCCTTAAAGGCTTTCCGGTGTTATCTGCATTTTTTAGGTTTACCAAGATATTCTGATTTAATTTATATTGGCTGTCGGGCAAATCATACATCCAGGTAAGACGAAGACCTACGGCTTCAGGAAAGACTTTTGCCACCCTCTGCTCAGTCTCTAACTTTTGTCGGCCATAATGATTCTCTGGATGCAGCATAATATTCTCAGGAAGAGCAAAGGTTTCAGTATTTCCGTTATATACTTGATCCGAACTCATGTATACGAGTTTGGCATGACATGCTTTGCATGCAATAGCAACATTCTCTGTACCTCTTACATTAACGTTATAAGCTTCTTCGGGATGATTCTCTGTATACCACGTATCGGAAATAGCAGCACAATGCAATACTTTGTCGGGAAGTTCAGCTGTCATCAGCGAACGGACAGATTCAGGGTCAGTAATATCCATGTCGCTATGTCGACAAGCTATTACATGATATCGGTTGGAGAAGAAATGAACTGCTCGTGAACCTAAAAAACCATCAGCACCTGTTATTAATAATTTCTCCATAGCTAAGATAATGTAGATATATGGGCAAATATACGTTAATTGATTTAATTTTTTACATGATAAATAGTAATTTTGTAACACATTTCTAGTAATATAAATTAATTATGGAACAACTATGGAACAAAGAATATATTAAGGTGATGATAGCCAATTTTATGCTTTATTTTGCCTTCTATATACTCACTCCATTGCTGCCATTATATTTAAGTGAGGTTTTCGGTGCGACAAAAGATACCATCGGAATAGTATTATCGGGTTATACTATCGCTGCACTACTCACTCGTCCTTTCAGTGGTTATATTGTGGATAGTTTTGCAAGAAGGAAGGTTCTTATCACATGTTTTTTTGTCTTTTTTATCTTCTTCGCCGGTTATCTTGCTGCAGGCACCTTGTTGATGTTTGCTATTGTTAGGACACTTCATGGTGCACCGTTTGGTGCTGTAACGGTAGCTAACAGCACAGCCGCTATAGATGTCCTTCCTGCTAGTCGGCGCAATGAAGGTATCGGATACTACGGCCTTAGCAATAATCTTGCCATGGCAATTGCTCCATCTATAGGTGTTTATATCTATAAATACACAAACGACTTCACTTTCTTATTTTGGATTGCTTTAGTGGTTGCCCTTTTAGGACTATTGTTCGCTTCATGGGTGCAATTACCTGCTACTGAAATCGTCAAGAACAAGAACAGGATATCACTTGATCGTTTTTTCCTTACCAGAGCTTGGATGCTTGCTATCAACATCGCTTTCTTTGGATTCTGTTTCGGTGTTTTGAGTAATTATCTGGCTATATACAGTAAAGAAGTATTAGGTATAACCGGTGGTACAGGTACCTACTTCCTACTCCTTTCAGCAGGCCTGATACTTTCACGGTTGCAGGGCTCCAAAAGTCTAAGGGCTGGAAAACTTACCAATAATGCTGCCGAGGGAATTATCATTTCTCTTTTAGGGTATATTTTGTTTATAGCTTTTCCTAATCCTATTGGTTACTATTTTTCTGCTCTTCTTATCGGTTTAGGAAATGGACACATGTATCCTGCTTTCCTCAACATGTTTATCAGTATGGCTCACCATAACGAACGCGGTACTGCTAATTCATCTATCCTCACATCTTGGGACTTTGGCTTCGGTATCGGCATATTAGCTGGTGGTGTAGTTGCTGAATTCTTTGGATACTCAGCTGCATTCTGGACTGTTGTGGCTGTGAATGCTATAGGAACAGTACTTTTCTTTATTGCTACAAGACAGTTTTTCGAAAAGAAAAAAATAATCGGATAATATTTTATGAAGAGGGTAAAGATAAGCAAGCCTAATACAACTTATCGCTACTATCGCAAGCGATTATATAAAAGATATTCAGATGATTCACTGAAGACAAGCCATATTTGCCTGAACTGCGGACATGAATTTACAGGTGACTATTGCAATATCTGCGGACAAAAAGCGAATGTGCAACGTATCACAGGCAAAACAGTATGGCATGGCATCCTAAAAGGGCTCTTCTACTTGGATCATAACTTTTTTTATACCATCTTGGCATTATTCTTACGTCCGAATACCTATATAAAAGGGTTTCTACAGGGTAAACGTATCGGACGTATTTATCCTTTTCAACTTCTTTTTGTTTTGGCTGCAATCTATGGTATGTTTCTCTATATTTTTTATCCTGATACTATAACCAGTTCATCAGATAATACAATGGGCGTTTTTGTAAATCATCTAAAAGAAGGAGCAACAGGCATGGAAGGGATTATAAATAGAATAGTTCACTTCTTCGATAAGAATTCAGCCTTTACGAGTGTCTTGGTAATGCCTTTATATGCGTTGGCGACCCGATGGGCATTCCATAACAAATACAAAGAAGATTACGACTTCAATTTTTGGGAATTGATAAATGTGCGTGCCTATATATCGAGTATGATACTTGTTGTCTCCATTATCAGGCTGCCTTTCGATAACAGAAGCAGTTTGTTTGTCAGTTTGTTAATTACATTTTGGGTCTACATACAACTCTTCGGCGAGAAGAAATGGCGAACGTTCTGGCACATCTGCTTGATGTATCTTTATCTGATACTTCAAATATTAATCATAACTATTATCATCATGGCAATTGTTGTCTTGATTGGGTTGATTTTTTACGGAAAGGTTATGGTATAATGGTTAATACCATGATATCGATTGGCATACTTCCTTTTTCTTGAATAACTTTTTACTGATGTAGGGGAAGAGCCAGTAAGAGGCTTTTGCACTTAATATTCCTATACCTGCTCCTGCTATTACATCGGTAAGCCAATGTCGGTTGTTATACAGGCGGAAGAAACCTGTTCCAGCTGCAACAGTATAACCGGCTACTCCAATCCAAGGCGACACATTTCTGTATTCGTGTCGTAATAGTTCTGCTCCCATGAAAGCGGTTGCTGTATGACCCGAAGGAAAAGAATTGTTAGAAGTCTTGTCGGGGCGTTGTTCCTTTATTGATAATTTCAAGGCATTTACTGTTACGCCCATTAGTAAATACGATGTGGCGAGTATTACGGTATAGTCGCGCATATTGTGTTCCCCTTTTATCCCACATAGGTTCAGACTATAAACAGATAACAAAGGAGCATATTGGGAGAAATCATCAATAGTTATTTTCTTATCGATATTTTCTGTCAGTTCATCATTGATACTGCGATTCTTTGCTTCAATCCAATCACTGGTAAGACCGAGCGTACCCGTACCTATCAAAGATACAGGAATAATCAGTTGTTTAGCTTTGAAGTGATAGTTATAAGACAAACTATCTTTGCTCTGTGCATGAATCTGACCGGAGACAATTAAAAAGAGGAAGAATACCAATCTATAGATTCTCGTCATACTGCAGTTTTGTATTATTCTTTTTACTCTTGCCAGATGTCCCGAAGTTGTATACAAAACCGATATAAAAAGTGCGAGGATTACGTCGACGTTCTATGCGTTGGCTGATGGTTGCCGTATTTATTTTCGTAACATTCTTAAAAGTATCGAACAGGTCGGATACAGTAGCAGTAATTGATAAGTGATAGTTTGGAATATCGAATTTGCTGCCAAGGTTCATGATATAAGTCGATAGTCTCTTGCCTTGAGGAGTTAGCATAGATGCATTATAGCGGGTGTTAATTTGGAACATCAGGTTCTTAATCGGGGTAATGTTTGCATTTAGTGAGGCATACCATCCAAAGGCATTCTTGTTTTTGGAGTAACCTAAATCACTGGCATCAATTACACTATAAAACAAATTTGAGTTCAAGTTGAACATTAGCCATTGTCCGAGGGCAGTATTAAGAATGATTTCTGTTCCTGAGGCGCTGCTCGACGACATGTTCTCTTTAGTGGTTTTCATTACTCCGTCTCCCATGTTTTGTGTTATTTCGGTCATCTTATTGAATGTATAGCGGTAGTATGGAGTAAGAATAAAGGTTGTGGCATTATGGTTCCATTCCCAGCCAAACTCAATGGAGTGTATCTTCTCAGGTTTCAGGTGTGGATTCCCTGCTCTTATATTATAAGGATCTTGATATTCAGGGAAAGGATTGAGGTCGTCACCTTCAGGACGATTTACACGCAGCGAATAGTTAAGTTGTAGTTCGTTGTTGTCATTGATTTTATAGGTAGTATGCAGTGTAGGATAAATCATGAAATAATTGTCATTCACATTTTGGTTAAGAGTTAGGAGTTCGGACTTTATAAACGATTGCTCTCCTCTGATACCGACCATCACATCGAATTTCCCCATTGGATGTTCTATTGTAGCATAAAGAGAGTGTACTTGTTCCTTAAAAATGTAGTCATTGCTTTTATTCGTATTCTTCACCCATAAATTGTTCAAGTAGTCTTCTGCAAGATAACGCATATCTGCTTTGTCCAGTTCAGCCTCATAGCCCGCTACTAAATGGAAGTTATTGTTAAGTTTAGCATTATATATGGCACGAACAAGATTTTCAAACTCTTTTTGGTTTATTCGTGTACTGTCTTTTGTCTGATATGACGAAGGGAAAGTATAAATATTTGTATAGCGGTTTCTTTCAATCTCTCCTTGGTACGAATGGGTATAATCGACAGTAAACGTTTTATCTTTACTAAAAGTATGAGTATAAGCCATTGACGCTTCGCTCTCATTCTGGGTTTCAAAGTCGTATCTGTTACGATCGTATTTCTTGCTTACAACACTATTGTCACTCTGTGTAAACCAGTTGTCTTCATTTCGTGGGAAAGTCATATGCGTAAATCCTCCACTCATTTCCAATTTATCTTTAGTAGTAGGAGTCCATTGCACACCAGCACCAATGATATGGGATGTAGATGGAGCTGTTGTCTTTGTATGTTGACTGATAAAAGTCTTCGACCCATTGCTGGTACTGCTCAAGGTTCTGTTGTTATCTGTATATCGATCGCGTCGGTCATGACGATAGCCATAATTGACATTGATGCTCACTTTCGGTGATGAGTAGCCAAGGACAGTACCTGCATTATAGCGGCTATCATTGCCAACGTTGGCAGTAACGGTACCATTGAAACCTTGTTTTTTTTGTTTCTTTGTAATCAAGTTGATGATGCCTGCAACTCCATCGGGTTTATATTGGGCAGAAGGATTTGTTATTACCTCCACTTTCTCGATGTTGCTCGCCGACATTTGTTGTAACACATTAGCACGATTAGCACCTTTCAACATAATAGATGGTTTTCCGTCAATTAAAATCGTCACATTATCAGCTCCTCTCAGCGATACATTTCCGTCGATATCAACTTGTACGGAAGGTATGTTCCGCATTAAGTCGCTGATGGATCCCGAACTGGATGTTATATCAGAGCCTACATTAAATATTTTCCTATCTATAGTCTGCAAATATGTTGAGCGATGACCAGTCACAACTACTTCTTTAAGCAGAATGCTATCATTTACCATTCCATTATTTTTCTTTTTACTTTGTCCGTAGCATAAGCCGACAAATAGCGAACAGATTGATAGAATAATCGCCACCTTTTTCATTTTCGATATATTTATAAATTACATCGGCAAAAGTAGGCGGCGATTTTGGAGAAATTCTAAAGAAATTATAAGTTTGGAAGTAATTAACAGACTTTTATATTTAAAATGTAACGGTGAAACAGTGTTTTTCGTCAATAAATTGATAATCGATAGTCCAATGATGATAATCACATATCGCTTTTACTATCGACAGTCCAAGTCCATTGCCTCGGTTTATATCTCCTTTATTATTAAATCTCTCAAAAATGCTGTCCTTGTCTAATGGGTGTCCATCTTTCTCTTTATTTGATACAGACAGAGAAGAATCATTTATAAAAATAATAATATCGGTATCTCTTGGCGAATGGCGTATCGCATTTACGACAAGATTATCGAGCATACTTTCCAGTAACGAGATATTTGCTTTTAATGTTATATCCACAGATGCATCATCCAATAAAATCTTCCCGTTAGCATTCAAGTTGGAATATAGAGATATGCGCTTTTCTATAAATGTTTTTAGATTCACATTCTCGATCTGGCTAAACTGTGAATTGTCTATTTTTGCAAGCAATAGGAGGTTCTTATTAAGTCGACTTAGCCTGACACAGATATTGTACATGTCGGATATTAGACTTATCTGATGCCGATCGAGGTTTTCTTGCATAAGGAGGTCAAGTTTACTTTGAATAATAGCAATAGGAGTTTGAAGTTCATGAGAAGCATTCTCTATAAATTCTTTTTGGCTATTGTAGAGCTTTTTATCTTTTCGCATTAACTTCTCTAAGGAACGGTTAAGTCGTTCGAATTCTTTAATATTACTTTTAACGAAATGAGGAATGTCGCTATGCTCTAGGTTAAACTGCTCAATTTTAGATAAAGTATCATCAAAAGGTCTCCAAAGACGTCGAGTAAGAAATCTCATGACGAGAAGCAATGACAAACTCAGTACAGCGAAAATGAGAATAAACTGTAGCATCATTCCTTCTATAATGTCCTCACCCAAATCAGACGATGAGAGAACCTCGCTCTTATTCGTATGATTTACTATCTCTATCATTTCTTCAGCATAGTAATTTTTGGTTAGCATATAAAATAGGGGTATTGCTAATATAAACATCACAAGCATGCAGCAGATAAACTGAGATAGATTTTTATTCAGCAGACTTTTCATCTTCAATCCATTTATATCCGGTTCCGTAATAAGTATGTATGCAATCGTTAATTCCTGCAGCCGAAAGTTTCGACTTAAGATTTTTTACATGTGAGTAAATGAAATTAAAATCGGCCATCATGTCGGCCATGTCTCCGCTGAGGTGTTCGGCCAAAGCACTTTTAGAAACTACTCTTTTGCGATTTTCAATGAGAAAAAGGAGCAGTTCGTATTCCGACTTTGTTAGTGCTATTTGGGTCCCTTTAACTTCAACGCTTTTATTAAGTAGATTGATAACAATATCGCCCGATTTCAGCAGATTATCATTAGAAAAGTTTCTGCGACGAATAAGTGCGAAAATTCGCATACTCAATTCCGGGAGATGGAACGGTTTAGGGAGATAATCATCGGCTCCTATTTTCAATCCTTCTACTTTATCATCCAAAGAATCTTTTGCCGAAACGATGATAACACCTGTTTCTGGTGACACTTCTTTGATATATCGAAGGATGTCCAGCCCACTCCCACCTGGCAGCATCAAATCTAAAAGGATGCAGTCGTATTTATATATGTCTACTTTCATCATTGCTTCATTATATGTCAATGCCTGTTCGCACAGATAGTTCTCATGGTCCAGATAATTGACAATACTGTCGGAAAGCGACTTCTCGTCTTCAACAATTAGGAGTTTCATAAATATATTAATTTTACTGCGTAAAAATAAAGAATAATTCTGTAGACATTTTGTTTTTTAGAATTATTCTTTGGAAGAATAAATTTCCGTAACTTTATCCCCGAGCAGTTTATTTCAAATTCACATTAAAGGAAAATTTATGGAATCAACAATTAAAGCTGATAGTGAACTGATAGCTTACTGTGGCCTCTATTGCGGAGCTTGTAGTAAATATCTCAAAGGCAAATGTCCGGGTTGCCGTAAAAATGAAAAAGCGCAGTGGTGCAAGATCCGTACCTGCTGCATCGAAAACAACTTCCATTCATGTGCCGAATGTAAGATAAATCCCCATGAATGTAAGAAGTTCAACAATTTCTTCAGCAAGTTCTTTGCTCTTATCTTTAAGTCTGACCGAGAGGCTTGCATTCATCGTATCCAAGAAGTTGGTAAAGAAGCATACGCTAAAGAAATGTGCGAGAAGGGGTCGATGGTCATCAAAAAGAAATAACATAAGAATTTTGCCATGAGAATAGACCATGTAGCAATTTATGTCTATGATTTAGAAAAGACGAAGAAATTCTTCGAGACTTATTTTTCTGCTAAATCGAATGAATTGTATCACAATCCTAAAACAGGATTGAGTACATATATCCTTTCGTTCGAGTCGGGAGCTCGGCTGGAGTTGATGACGCGACCTGATATTGTTACTACAAACCCTTCACTTTTTAGGAGTGGATATATTCATCTTTCGTTTAGTCTGGGTAATAAAGAGAGTGTGGACTTACTTACTCAACGATTAAAAGATAATGGATATAAGATAGTAAGTGGACCACGTGTAACGGGTGATGGTTATTATGAGAGTTGTGTTGAGGGACCAGAGGGTAATCTGCTTGAATTAACGATATAATGTGTTTTGTTCTTTCTTTTTTAGATTTACTTTCTTTTCGCGGAAGTGGAATAATAAATGGAAAGTGTTATGAATCTAACTTCTTTTCTGCTTCGCGATACTCAATACTATGCATTAGCAGTAAATAAGAGCAAAACGAACTAAAATTGAAATTAATAATTGAAGGCCGAATATCATAGTTATGTCACCAATTTTTCATAGTTATGTTACTGACTTTTCATAGTTATGTTGTCGCAAGAACATAGTTATGAAAATCTGAAATCATAGTTATGATGTGATCACAACATAACCATGAAAATCGGACAGCTTAGAACTCTAGATTCATGCCGATGCAGAGGTTACTGTTCGCTCTCCCTACAGGAATGTACTGTGGTGTTATTCTTGTAAAGAAAGCATCACTGCCAACAAACAAAGAGAACATACCGGGATGCAGGATTAACATGCCTCCCAACGTAGTGCCATAAGTTGAACAGGTACAATTCAACGAAGCTTCAACCCACTTTAGCGGGCGAATGATTGTTGAGAGCATCGCATAAGTCGACGTATACTTGCCTGCAAATTGGGTGCTCGACAAGATGCCGAATGATAGTTTGTTGTATGATGGTAGGACATACTCGGCACCGATGTTGACTGTTGCATGGAGGATATCTGTACTACTTGACGAAGCGGTGTTGTCTTCGTAGAAATGAACGAGTTCTTCCATATCATCGCGAATCCTGTCCCATTGTTTGTCAATCTTGTTTTCGGATTGCTTATCGTCGATGGCAATATCGTTAAAGCCGTCGAAAGAAAAGGTCTTGTTACTTTTGGCTTCCAACCTCGAATTCCAATGGATAAAACCTAAATCGAGCAATGCCGCCGACAGCGTGAGATTGTCTATAACCTTATATGTGGCGCCTACATCTAGTCCTAACCCTAATCCGCCTATATCACCGTTTTCAACATCCAATCCTTTTACCCAGCCTCCGTCGTCATCTTTCTTAAATGAACTGCCTTTCACATTTGTGGTTAATGTGCCTTTCGATTCAACGACCCATTTATCGTCGGCTAGGGTAGCATGAAGCCGGTCGAATTTCACTTCTCCATTTGCCAGACCGATCAGGAGTTTTGCCTTGGCACCAACCGTCAGCTTGTCGTTGATACGTTGCGAACGACCGTAAGCTAGTTCGGCATACGATTCAGAACGAGCACTCATATCCGACATTTCGTAACTGGAATGGTCCATGCCCGTCTTCATGAAACTGAATAAGTCGTAAGGGAGTATCACGTGAGTCGACGACTTGATATTGAGTTCGTACGTGTCGTAACCGTTCTTTGTAGCAACGCCGAAGGAGACAATCGGGAATCCGATATTCAGATTCACTCTATTCTTATCAGTCAGTTTCCCAAGAAACTCATCGTTACTAATTGTCGGACTCATAAAGGTAGTCAATTTATATTTGGAATTTCCGTTTGTCTTGTAGATGAAGTTCTCGAGAGCGATATTCGATTGTGTGCCGACGTTCATATTTCCTAGTACACTCAATCCTAAATAGGAGTTACCGCCACCGAAAGCAGGATTCAAGTCGTTACGATAATGATTGCTTTCTACAAAATAACCGGATTTCAGATTTTGAGCCTGAACAGATAGTCCGAATAAACATAATACGACTATCAAATATATATTTCTTGTCTTCATAACTTCTGCTTATTTAATCGTTTGCATCAATGATAACACCACCGTAGATTACAGCCTTAATGTCTTTCATCAAGATATACTGGTCGCTGTAGAGGGTCCCCCCAGAATCTTGGGAGGCGGCAGTAACAGACAAGATAATACGTTCCAACTTATTTTTGATGACGCCATCACTGCCCGAAGCTTCTGTCACCGAAACAGTCAATGGAGTTGAGGCAACTGATTTGTCATTGCCTCCTCCTGCTGCGATTTCGTTGGAGATAACCACTTGCAGTTGCTTCGACAAATCGTTACCGCTGGCATCGAAAGGGGTGGCCGTCACTTTCATCTTCAGCGGTATTGTGTTATAAACAGTTCCTCGAACTACCGCCTTTGTAGCATTTATATCTTTCAGATTCTTATGTAAATCATTGATCGTGTCGTTGTACGATATCGCCAATTTTCCGCCGAATTTAAACGGAATCAGCACTTGATATTTAAGTCCCAGCGAATAAGCTTTTCCAAACACGATGCTATCGGGTACGCTGGTGTCAGAATGAACATTGTCGAGCACAAATGATATTTGCTTAGGAATGGTGGTAATTACCTCGCCCAGGTTATTCACTGCCTGCGAATGAGTATAATCGGCTTTGAATTCGTTGGCTGTCGGGTCAAAATCGAAGTTACCTGTAGTGGATATCTTATTCAATGTACTCATCTCGCTCTTATTGCCTGCCGATTCCACATATAAATAAGGAATAGTAGCCGTCGAACTGCCGATAATCTTCGAGTCGGTTGCTACTACACGCATGGCAACGCTGTTGCTGATACGTACTTTTATCTCCGGATTCGCGATGTCGAGTCGTACTGTCTTGTCGTTTAGCCAGTCGGGCAAATCGTTCAACATTACCGGGTTGACGGTGACATGAATATCAGGATCAAACACACCGACAGCTTTAGCAGCCGTCATCGTAGAAGGAGTAAGTTGCATATTGAAATGGATAGAACCAGAGACGATAGAGGAACATGATACCACAGCTTTTCCTGAAACATAGATAGGTTGGTTGCCGAAAGTCAGTACATTATTGTCAGGCTTTTGGAATGTTCCAAGGTCGATGGCAGTAATCGAAATGGATTTTGTTATGATGCCATTGACAGCTGTAGCCTCTGCAATAGAGAGTTTTTGGTTACTAAGGTCAGGACTTACTACAAAGTCGGGGAAGGTAACGACTAGATTACTAATTCTTTTCAGTGTCAGCTTGTTGTTATTATCTTTCAGCGTAATTTTAATCGTAGCAGATGCATTTTCCAAATAGACTTTTTTCAATGACACTACAGTACTGTTAGCACAGTTAACCGACAGAGTCAGGTTACCGTCAGATTGGAAGTTGTCGATAGGGATAGTGTATTCGCCTGCGGGAACCACTGTTTGTATAACTTTATCAAAAGAAACAGATGCCAGAGAAGTGGCTTTTACTTTGGGCACTGTGACATTGATATTTTGAGCCTCACCATCTTTTTGAAGATAGTATTCCTTATCGGCGAGGTTGAGCATCGGTGAATCTTCCACCTTCAAGATTTTTTTCAGATAAATACAGTCTGTACTTCCAATAGGAAAGGAGATAGAATCTCCGCCCGCTTTAATAGTCATATCAATATCCTGACTCAAATCATAATCGTTATCGATGCAGGAAGTAAGAAATGAAGAGCTGAAAACTGCAACAGACAATATAAGTCCATAAGCAAGACCCGGATAGTTCTTTCTTTTCATTAACATAGTAGTATTGTTTTGTCTTTTTATTTCGGTACAAATATAAACGTTTAGGATAATAAATATTCCTATTTAACGGATTTATTATCCGAAATAGCTGATTTATTAACGTTTATTATTATTAATAGACGTGGATATTTGTTCCTTGTATTTCTCTAAGTTCTCCTTTAGGAGTAAATGATGGATATATGGATGTAACTGTCTTATTCTTATATCTATAGGAGTTTTTCAGGCGATGTTTCGCCGTACCTAGATGTGAAATAAGGGCTCACGCGACTGATGAAAATCGCATTCAGAGTATATTGTGGGTCCATTTTTCGAGCTGTCGATTGTAAATTATTAGAATGTTTGAAGAGTAATACTCTCTATCACAACGACTTCATGCGTATACCCCCAGTGACAGAAGGTGAATAGAAAAAGGAAAGGGCACTTAATATTGGCATTTCTATGTTCAATTATCCCAGAGAATGCCAGACGTTCTCTCTTTTATATAAAATTATAAGTCAAGTATATTTCTGATTATCCACCATATGATTGTTATAAGAAAAAATGACCAGATAAAATATCTATTTTGTAGTATCAGATATAGATGAGGTCGTTTTTTACGATAAAACTCGGCATATAATAGGAGTACTACTATAGGGATGGATATGACAAGATAAGCATTACATTTGAACGCTTGTATGACGTCCAAATGTAATAAACTGTGAATTGCACGTTGGGAACCGCATCCAGGACATTTGTATCCTGTCAATAAAAGAAAGGGACATTTTGGGAAGTAAATATTGTTCGGACTGAATGTAAAATAAACGACAATAAGGCAGATAATGCTAATTCCCAAGAAGAACCATTTCTTCATATCCGATTAATATGAGGTAAGTGCGGCGAAACCACCAGCAAGAAGCATGACGATGAAGTATATTACGTATATGCCAATACCACAGAAGAAACCTATTTTCGTCCATTTCCCTGCTTCATCACTTGCTCTTTTAGCTTCATCATAGAGCTTTGCATCAAACTTTGATGATACTTTCGAAGAATAGACAATGCCAACGATTCCAAATGGTAAACAGCATAAAAGAGTCACAAGAATAGATTCAACGAGCCATGTCTTAGGACATACAGGTGGTTGAACTTCTTGTTGAGGTGAATTCATTTGATTACTTTGGGAATTTTGATTCCCATCGGATGTAGAGTTTATTACTACGCCACAATGCGGGCATACAGTCGCTTTATCTGAGATTTCACGACCACATTCGGGACAGTTAATGAGTGCCATACAAAATTTATTTTGCACTTTAGGCTCTTCAGTGCTATCTATATATTAAATCAAAGCGGTAAAATAGAAATGGGAGCCTAGTAATCTGAAAACAGATATGAGCCACTTCCATATATACCCTATAATGTCAAACAAAGTTAATTAAAATAAAGTTAATTATCAAACTTTCAAGGTATATATTTATAAGATAATCAAGTTTGTGATAATAATATATTGGCCAATTCGATTATTTATAGTCTGTGGAATTGCTAACAGAGGGGGATAGAATATAGAGGGCTAACAATAAAATTTATTGCGGTAAAGATAAAAACAACAAGCGGCAACCGATTTAACTCGACTGCCGCTTGATGTCGGAAAGAGGCGATTCGAACGCCCGACCCCTACGTCCCGAACGTAGTGCGCTACCAACTGCGCTACTTTCCGTTAGATTAGCGGATGCAAAGGTACTCCATTTTTTGTTTTTCGCAAATCTTTCTGATAAATATTATACTAAATAGATTTACATCGGAATGGCTAAAGTTTATGAAAAGCGAGTTGTGAATGCAATTCAAAAATAAAAACAGTTATTTTTGTAATTCGTAATGAATATATTGAATTTTAAACAAATTGTATTGCCATGATAAAAAAGACTTCTCTCTTATTGTTTATCGTGTTCGCTTCGCTGATTATATCTAATAGTGTGGCTCTTGCACAAACGACATTGGACTATCGAACGCTTAATAGTCAAGCTACTCAAGAATATTTGCAACCTGTCCATCCTGGGCTAACGGGTATACGTCCTTTTTGGAATATGTATTCTACAGGTTTCATGTATGCTCCTGCTTTTGGCTTCAAGAGTGTAAAAGGCGCGGTTAAATATCAGTTTATTGTTGATGACAAGCAAACTTTCTTCGCCGACAGTCCTAATGTTGCTCTTTCATCCATCTGGAATCAGCTGTTGTATGGTGAGCATGTCTTGAAAGTTATGGCAATAGATAAGAAAAATAGGACGATTGGGCTGGCTGGTGAACGGAAGTTTATGAAGCGTAGTGGATTTTGTGGCCCTTATCATGCAGCTGTACGCTCCTATCGTGAAGCTGCACTGAAGGCTCTTGTCGGTATCTACAATTCGCAGTTTGCACAATATTTTATTGATCATAAAGAACCATGGAAGAATCAAGATTACAAAACGAATCCTGATGCTATCTGGTATAATGGCAGTTATTTGGACAAGATAACAGGATCAACAGTATCTGCCATGGCCATTCTTGCAAAAGTCCTTCCTGAATATAAGGTTACAGCTATTAAAATAGCACGTAACGCTGCTGATTTGCTCATTAGAGAAAGTCGTCCGGAGGGTACTCCATTAGCATATTTTCCTCCTACTTATTATGGAGACCAGCAGGCCGCGGGGAATCCTGACAATAAAAACAAGTGTATGATGATGGAGCCGACAACTGCAGGACTCGCATTTCTAGATCTTTTTGATGTTACAAATGATTCACTATATTTGAAGCATGCAATGGGTATTGCTGATACTTATGTACGTGTTCAAAATAGTGATGGCTCGTATCCCGTGAAAGTCGATTACATAACTGGGAAACCTGTAAACAATGCGAAGGTAGGTGTGATGGAATTGGTAAGATTATATGTAAGACTGCACGACCAGTACCAAATCATGAAGTATGATGATTCTTGTCAGAAAGCTTTGCGGTGGATGCGCGAGAACCGGTTGAAGAACTTCAATTGGACAGGCCAGTTTGAGGACGTCAGTGTAAATGTCTCCGAATATGAAAATCTTACGGCTTGGCCTGCTACACCTTATGCATCGTATCTGTTGACAAAGAAAGATGCCGACAAGCAAGATGTTTTGGACGCAAAAGAAATTATTCGTTTTGCAGAAGATCAATTTACGATATGGAGTATGCCGATGCCTGAGAATGAAGTATCGAGATATGGTACACCCTGTGTAATGGAACAATATAATTTCTTTATGCCCGTAGATGACAGTACCGCTCAAATGGCAGAAGCATTTATCGATTATTATAGTAAGACGGGCGACCAACTGTCGCTTGCTAAAGGTCTGTCGTTATTAAATAACTTAACGATATGGCAGCGCGCAGATAATGGGATTATTCCTTCTGTATGGTTCTACAATCGGGATATAAATGAATTGTGGATAAATGATATGGTGTTGGATATTCAAATATTGCTAAGAGTAGATAAGTATCTTAGTGAGAATTTACCTCATCTGGTTTATTGAGATATCAGCAAATTATTGAAAATAATTAAATATATTTTTTGTAGTTAATTCAATTTGCTTTACCTTTGCAACCGCAAAACCAAAAGGTGCCCTAGCTCAGGTGGTAGAGCATCGGACTGAAAATCCGTGTGTCCTTGGTTCAACTCCAAGGGGCACCACTGCAAAGAAGAGGTCAGCAATTAATGCTGATCTCTTCTTTTTATATCTTATGAGAGTATCAGTGATGTCATATCTAGAGACCCGCCGACAAGAGAATCGTTGAAGAAGGCCGTTTTGTCGTTCTTATCCTGCATTCCTAAGATATACAACAATGGAATGAAATGATCAGGGGCCGGTATGGAAAGGCGATATTCCCTTCCCATCTTGTCATAATCGATTAATGATTGGATATCGTTTGCTTTAATCTTTGCAACTATTTCCCGATGAACTTTATTTGCCCAATCATAACCTGTATTTGGTACGTTCAAATTATTCCAGTCTATCATACGTAAGTTATGTATGATATTTCCACTGGCGACAATCAGCACTCCTGCCTTCCTCAATTCTGATAGTTCCTTACCGAGGGCATAATGGAATGACATAGATTTGGTATAATCGATGCTCAGTTCTACAATGGGAATGTCAGCCTTCGGATACAGATATTTTACGACCGACCAGCAACCGTGATCTAATCCCCAATCGTTATTAAGACCTACATCCGTCGATTGAATAAGTTTTTGTATCTTTTTTGCCAGTTCGGGATTGCCTGGCGCTGGATACTGTACTTTATAAAGTTCGCGGGGAAATCCACCGAAGTCATGAATTGTTTTAGGCTTTTCCATTGCAGTGACATACGTACCACGAGTTTCCCAATGAGCCGAGATGCACAAAATGGCTTTCGGCAGGGGGAGTGCTTTTGCAACAGACATAATACCGTCGCTATATATACTTTTTTCAATAGCTATCATCGGACTGCCATGTCCAATAAATAATGCTGGCATGCGTTCTTCAAACTCTTTTATCATCTTCCTTCCTTTTTAGATACTTTACTTATCAAACGATGATGCAAAGTTCGGGATAAGAGGGAGTGAAGAGGTAATAGTTTTGGGAAGAATAATTGTGCTATTAGGAAATCAATGAGGACATTTCCTTTCTAAACTCAGAAGGAGATATCCCCGCCCGTTTCTTGAAAACATGAGTAAAGTATGTCTTCTCGTTAAAGCCCAAATCAAAACCGATTTCAGCAATGGTCTTGTCGGTGGTGACAAGCAGGTTTTTTGCTTCAACCAATTTACGAGTCTCTATGATTTCGGAAACACTTTGGTGAAGGACATGCTGACAGATAAAATTCAAGTTCCTAACTGTCATAAATAGCTTTTCTGCGTAGAAGTTCACATCTCTAGGTTCGCGGAAGTGTTCCTCTAATATCTGCAAGAAGTTCTTGAATGTGGCGCTTTGTACACTTACATCACTATTGTTATCGGATTTCTGCTTTCTTTTTTCGGACTCAATAATAGATATCAAAGCATTCAGCAACTGTCGGATGACAGAGTAATCGGTTTCGGGCTGGATGTATTCTTGGTAGATGATGTTACAAATAATATCTAACCTATTGAAGCAGCCGTTGAAAGGCATGCACATATTCGCGTTATCATGAAACTCTGCATAGAGTTGAAATATGGTTTCGGTGATAAAATCACTTTTGAATCGAATAACCCATATGTCACATTTCCCGTCCTTAATTAAAGGTTTTAGCCGATGTACCTTACCGGCAGTGATAAAGCTGACGAAAGGAGCATCAACAATTTCGGAACGGAAATCAATGAAATGTTCGAGCTGCCCGTTAATTCCTATCAGGAGTTCTTCGTAATCGTGAATATGCGGTTCGTTCTTTGAACGGGCTACCTCTTCAGAATCCTTAATTCCAAATTTGTAAATGGTAAATATATCGTCCATTCTATTATTGCTCCAAGCAATAGTTATAAACCTTCAAATTATGTATCTTACTTTTGAATCTACCGGCTTTAGCTAATGGAAATACGAGAGTACTCATATAATGCATTACTTTTTCAGGGTCTTTAGTATAAACATTGCGAGGAGTCAGACTTTCGACTAACTTACCATTCACAAAAAGAGTAGTACATTTATTATCTCCCATTATCTGTATATTAACCTTGTCGCCAGGTTTCATTTTGTAGAAGAAGTTGTTTAGATAACCGTCGCGAGAGAAACCGATCATGCCTTTTACAGGATCAGATAAATAGAAGACGGCATTAGGTGAACGGAATAATACTGTTCCTTGTCTTTCTTCCGCTGCTTCTATATCGAAACTGACGGTATAATTGTAACCTATTTCTTGATATTCCGACTGACTGCCTGGCTCTACTGTTTGGCGTTCGTAAACCAGCGAATGTGGTTTCCCTATTCTTCCTAATTGATTTATACCTGGAGCCTCGCTTAGTGAAGAGCGTAATTGTTTAAATTCATCGTAAGATAGAGAGGGCTTCTGTGCATTCCACAGTTTCATTGTCAATGTCTGTATAGCAGGAAATACCCTGTGATGGATATCTTTCACTGTAATGCCATTGCCAACATGATCGTTCCATTCGGCAAACATACCTCCAAGAATAGAAGGATTCTTTTCTTCGAAGATGGCTTTTCCGATATGTGCAGGAGTCCACTCATTATAGAGCATTGGTTCGTTTAGATAGTCATTGTAATAACCTGTGGCAGGAACGATATAGATATATGCATCGGGCATACTGATGAGATGATAGCCTTGTTTCATCATTGTAGCTGGGTCAGCATATCCATTGTACCAAGCACCCATAATCACATTTTCGGATTTAACGGGAGTATCGCCATTCGCATGAGTCAATGAGCCCCATAGGCAGGCTTGCTTACCGAAGCTTTCTACATAACGAATATAGCGGTCGGTAAAATAGCGGAATTTTTCCACAACTTTCTTGTCTTTATTCGAATATTCATCGGTTCCAATGTTTACTCGTTTGCCGCAGAACACAGGATCATCTCCTTCCAAGTATTCCTTGAACAGACCATCCAAGAAAGTATATGTATCAGGATTGAATAAATCCAAATGGTCCATGCCATATTCTTTACTTCCAATTTCCGGTTTAAAATGAGTGAAAGCGAGTGAATGTGCAGGGACGTCAATCTCAGGTATAATTTCCACGTTCTGCATCAAAGCTTCTTTTTGAAAATCTCTGAATTCTTTCTTTGTATATGAGCCGTCACAGGAGGTCAGTCCAGGATAGGTATCCGATTCAAGGCGAAAGGCCGCATACGTTTTCTGCCAGTCATCGTTGAAATAATCATGGACTCCATTATCATTGAGATGAAGGTGCAGCACATTCATCTTGTAATACGACATGACCTTTACTAAATCCTTCAAGTAACTCATTGGAATGTACTTCCTGCCACAGTCCAACATAAAGCCACGAATTGGATAATCGGGGTAGTCGCGTACTGTACCTTTAACGAGCTGCCGATTGGATGATTGTTCCATTAACTGTAAAATGGTTCGGGTTCCCCAATAAATGCCTTGAGGAGTAGGGGCGGAGAATACAATACCATCGCTGATTTTTATGGTATATCCTTCTTTACCCAATTTCTTGTCAGATTTCAACGTGAAAACAAAGTTACCTTTGGATGGTTTGCCTTTTACAATTTCCAAATGTTGGTTAAACATCTTTTGGTAATCATCTGCAAATTGTTGGGCAACTGTTATTAGCTGCTTGTCATTAGAAGTATAAATAATCTTCATACTCGAAGACGGTATAAAACATCCATCACTTCTCTTCCATTCCTTCAATTCAGGAACAACAAAAGGCTTGGGGTTAACAGAGGCCATAACCTTTGCGTTCATTATAATTGTTAATAGGATAATCTTTATAAGAATACTCAAATGCTTTTCCATATCGTGATGTTTTGAAATTATAATCCTTAGATAGTTAGAGTAATTTTAAGAAAGAGAGAGGACATAGACTTTCGTTTGGTGGCTTTGGATGCATCCATACCACTTTTTACTTTTCTTACTGATTGTCTTATGCGTCCATACATCATCTATTTTATAGTTGCCCTTAAGTCCTATTTGGGCGAAAGGAATATTGATTCGCTGAAATTTCTCACTGATATTAAGGATAGCCAATGCAAACCGTCCACCGCTCAAAGGTTTCAGATATACTTGAAATATTTCATTACGTATCTTAGGTTCAGCTTGTTTTCCTAGAGGATCTTGGTTAATTGCAATGATTTCTTTATTGAGTAATATACGCTTTGCTTCAGAAGAAATAGTGCGTAAGTCGCAAGTCATAGCTAAAGGTGATGCCATCATAGACCAAAGACTCATCTGTGATTCGTATTCAGTATCAGAACAACCGTGACTGTTTAAATCACTTGATGGACCACCTTTCCCATACAGGCCTACAACTAGCATATCCATATCGTTCCATGCACCTGGCTTCGCATAAGGAAATAAGTCTGCATTTTGATTAACAATATCGAGAATCCCCATGCTATTATCACCATTATCTTTCCATTTGTCGCGGACATCAAAAGTTGTACGCCAAAGTTGTCCTCCTACTTTGGCTGCCCATAGCCAAGGTTTACGTTGTCCCCATTCGCAGATGCCAAAAGTTATATTTCGACCGCTTTTCCTTAAAGCGTTTGCCATTGTATTGTAGCGAGCTTGAGCTGTATTGACATTATCGGGAGCACCACAATAATCGTATTTTAAATAGTCAATGCCCCAGGAAGCAAATGTTTTGGCATCTTGATATTCGAAACCGAAGCTAGCTGTATATCCACCACAAGTAAGTTGAGCTGCGTCAGAATAAATGCCCAGTTTTAGTCCTTTAGAATGAACATAGTCGGCAAGTGCCTTGATACCCGAAGGAAATTTTTTAGCATCAGGTATGATATTATTTCGGTTATCTCTTCCACCTTGCCATCCATCGTCAATATAAATATAATTGTATCCTGCATCTGCAAAACCTCCTGATATCATAGCATCTGCCATGTCGCGTATAAGTTCTTCATTGACATTCACCCCGAACAGATTCCAAGTCATCCATCCCATAGGTGGTGTAGGAGCTAGTCGGTTTGAGCTTGTTTCTTGTGCTTGAGAAATGATAATCCCCATTGTGAATAGGGTAATCAAAAATAGTTTCTTGGATATACGCATGATTAAGAGATATTATATGTTTACGATATATCATCACAGCCTATAAGTTGTGCTGTGATGAATAACATCAATAGTACAAATATAAGTATTTTTTTAATTCAAAATAGAATTAGTACTATCTGTTACTGAAAAGATTGTAATAATGTCATATATCAAGAGTTTTCATTAAGGATATCCGTATCCTTTTTCTTCTCCAAAATTGCTGTAAGTCAAATCTGTTTCCAACCACTATTCTATCTCATTATTTTTTTATAACTTTGCAGCCAAAATAATAAGAAATGGCAGAGAAAAGTACCATCTTGAATAAATTGGATGACCTTGTAGCTCGCTCTGAAGAGGTTTCTACTTTAATAACTGATCCTGCAGTAATTGCTGATCAAAGGCGTTATGTGAAACTTACAAAGGAATATAAGGAATTGAATGATTTGATGGAAGCTCGGAAAGAGTATATTCAGTTATTGAATAACATCAATGAAGCAAAAGAGATTATAGCTGATGAAACAGATGCTGAATTACGGGATATGGCCCGTGACGAACTAGATAAAAGTCAGAAACGCTTGCCTGTATTGGAAGAAGAGATTAAGTTGATGTTGATTCCTGAGGATCCAGAAGATAGTCGTAATGCCATCATGGAAATCCGCGCTGGTACTGGCGGTGATGAAGCTGCAATTTTTGCGGGAGATTTATTCCGTATGTATACGAAATACTGTGAAATTAAAGGGTGGAAGGTAGAAGTATCAAACTATAATGAAGGTTCTGCCGGCGGATATAAGGAGATTGATTTCACTGTGACAGGCAATAAGGTATATGGAACGCTGAAGTACGAATCCGGAGTTCATCGGGTTCAGCGAGTTCCCGTAACAGAGACTCAAGGTCGTGTTCATACTTCGGCGGCATCTGTGGCTGTTTTGCCTGAAGCTCAACCGTTTGATGTTGAAATCAATGAGGGCGAAATAAAATGGGATACTTTCCGCTCTAGTGGCGCAGGAGGACAGAATGTCAATAAGGTTGAATCTGGAGTCAGATTACGTTACATGTGGAAGAATCCTAATACTGGTGTTGCAGAAGAAATTCTAATCGAATGTACTGAAACTCGTGACCAACCGAAGAATAAAGAAAGGGCTCTTACCCGATTGCGTTCATTCATCTACGATAAAGAGCATCAAAAATATGTAGATGATATAGCTCAGCGTCGGAAAACAATGGTATCGACAGGTGATCGTTCTGCAAAGATCAGGACTTATAATTATCCTCAGGGTCGGATTACTGATCATCGCATTAATTATACAATATATAATCTTTCTTCTTTCATGGATGGCAATATCCAAGATTGTATCGATCATCTGATTGTCGCAGAAAATGCTGAAAGACTAAAAGAGAGTGAATTATAAACGATGAGTCATGAACAGACAAGAGATCTTTAGAAACATACAGCATAAGAGAAGTTTCCTCTGTGTGGGACTTGATGCAGATATCAAAAAAATACCGACTCATCTGCTTTCAGATGAGGATCCTATATTTGCATTTAATGCTGCTATTATAGATGCAACCGCTCCTTTTTGTATAGCATACAAACCTAACCTGGCATTTTATGAGGCGGCAGGTGTAAAAGGGTTGATTGCCTTGCAAAAAACAATCGATTATATTCGCACCAATTATCCAGATCAATTTATTATTGCTGATGCTAAACGTGGTGATATAGGAAACACCTCTGGCATGTATGCACGCTCTTTCTTTGAGGAAATGAAGGTGGATGCACTTACTGTTGCGCCTTATATGGGAGAAGATAGCATAACTCCCTTTTTATCATACGACGGAAAGTGGGTTATCTTATTAGCTCTGACAAGCAATAAAGGTTCAATGGATTTCCAATTCACTGCTGATTCAGCAGGAGAATTACTATATGAAAAGGTTTTGAGAATATCAAAACAATGGGGTGATGAAGATAAGATGATGTATGTTGTAGGTGCAACACAAGGAAAAGCATTCGAGAATATACGTATAATTGTACCCAATCATTTCTTATTGGTGCCTGGAATTGGTGCACAAGGCGGCTCTTTAGAAGAAGTTTGTCAGTACGGCATGAATAATGAATGCGGACTGATTGTGAATTCTTCTAGAGGTGTTATATATGCCGGTCATGATGAGAATTTTGCTTGTGCGGCAGGGAGAGCTGCAGAGGAATTACAGCAGCAGATGCAGAAACAATTGGAACGACATCATTTGCTTTAATCTTATGGCAATACAGAAACGTAAAATAATTAACGATCCGGTTTTCGGCTTTATCAATCTCCCTTTGGGATTGTTATTAGAAATCATCAATCATCCTTTCATGCAACGGCTAACCCGTATCAAGCAAATGGGACTTTCTTCTATTGTATATCCGGGTGCTCAACATACACGTTTCCAACATTCACTTGGGGCTTTCTTTTTGATGAGTGAAGCTATGCAACAATTATCGGCAAAAGGTATTGAGATTAGTATGGAGGAGGCTGAGGCTGTAGAAGCGGCGATACTTATGCACGATATTGGTCATGGCCCTTTTTCGCATGTCTTAGAAGATACTATAGTCAAAGGTATATCTCATGAGGATATCTCGCTTATGCTGATGAATATCATGAATAAGGAAATGGGTGGCAGGCTTGATTTAGCGATTAAAATCTTTCAAGACAATTATACAAAACGGTTTCTTCATCAATTAGTAAGCGGCCAATTAGATATGGATAGATTGGATTATCTGCGAAGAGATAGTTTCTATACCGGTGTAGTGGAAGGAAATATCGGTTCGGCTCGTATTATTAAAATGCTGGATGTGAAGGATGACAAGCTAGTGGTTGAATCGAAAGGTATTTATTCTATTGAAAACTTTCTGACCGCAAGACGTTTGATGTATTGGCAGGTCTATTTGCATAAGACATCTGTGGCCTGTGAACGAATGCTTATCAATACGTTATTGCGTGCAAAAGAACTTGCATCAAAAGGTACGGAACTGTTCGCTTCGCCAGCACTTCATTTCTTCTTGTATAATGACATAGATAGAGCACGTTTTGTCAATGATTCAGAATGTATAGATAACTTCGTCTCATTAGATGATAGTGATATATGGTGTTCACTCAAAGTATGGTGCTCACATCCCGATAAAATTCTTTCTACGCTTAGTACAAATATAGTTAACAGACATTTATTCAAGGTTGAAACTACAGATTGTCCAATAAGTGATGTCAGGATAGAGGATTTAAAACGACAAATAAGGGATAAATATAATATTTCAGAAGAGGATACTCGTTACTTCATTGCTATTCATCATATAGAACGTAATATGTATGATCCGGCAGATGATAGTATCGATATCATTTATAAAGATGGAACTATAAAAAATATAGCCGATGCTTCTGATATGCTTAACATATCACTTTTATCAAAGAAAATCAAAAAATATTATCTCTGTTTCTTGAGATTACCTTAATAATCTATAAAGGACGAGGATATAACAAAAAAAAGTGCGTTATTTGTAAATGGAATATTAATTAAATACAGATATTATGGAGTTTTCAGCGAAACAAATAGCAACATATATTCACGGTGAAGTAGTGGGCGACGAAAATGTGACCGTACATACCTTTGCTAAAATTGAGGAAGGTGTTGTTGGTTCTTTGTCATTCCTTTCGAATCCAAAATATACACCTTATATTTATGATACGAAGTCTTCTATCGTCTTAGTAAATAAAGATTTTGCTCCTGAACATAAGATTAATGCTACGTTGATTAAAGTTGATAATGCTTACGAAAGCCTTGCTCAACTTCTAACATTATATGAAATGAGCAAGCCTAAAAAACAAGGCATTGTTCCTTTAGCTTTTATTGCTGAATCTGCTAAAATCGGTAAGAACGTTTATGTCGGGGCTTTTGCTTTTATCGGTGAAAATGCTGTTGTTGGAGATAATACGCAAATATATCCTCATAGCTATATTGGAGATAATGCTAGGGTAGGAGATAATACACTGATCTATTCCGGCGTGAATGTTTATCATGATTGCCAGGTTGGAAATAGTTGTGTTCTCCATTCGGGAGTGGTAATCGGTGCCGACGGATTTGGCTTTGCTCCTACAGCGAAAGGTTATGAGAAGATACCTCAGATTGGTAATGTGATAGTAGAAGATAATGTGGAGGTTGGTGCCAATACCTGTATAGATAGGGCGACTATGGGTCATACAATCATTCATGCGGGTGTAAAATTGGATAATCTTGTTCAGATTGCACATAACGATGAAATAGGTTCTCATACGGTTATGGCAGCACAATGTGGTGTTGCTGGCTCAACGAAAATTGGTGAGTGGTGCATGTTTGGAGGACAAGCCGGCATTTCAGGTCATTCAACAATCGGCGATAAAGTAACGATAGGACCACAAAGTGGAACTTCTCACAATGTTAAGCCAAATCAAGTGCTTATTGGTTCACCGGCTATCGATCCTAAGGCATGGATGAAATCAAGTGTTATTTATAAAGAATTACCGGAGATGTTTAATGAGTTGAAATCTCTGCGCAAAGAAATAGATGAATTAAAAAAACAACTAAATAAATAAGATGCTAAAACAAAAAACTCTCAAAGGAAGCTTTTCTCTTAGTGGGAAAGGCCTTCATACGGGACTTAATCTCACAGTCGCATTCAATCCCGCTCCTGATAATCATGGTTACAAGATTGAGCGTACAGACCTGGAAGGACATCCTACGATTGAGGTAATAGCTGATAATGTCGTTGAAACAACACGAGGAACGGTTGTCGAAGAGAATGGTGTACGTGTAAGTACTATAGAACATGCGATGGCTGCCTTGTACGCATTAGGAATAGATAACTGTCTTATACAAGTGGACGGCCCTGAATTTCCTATTCTCGACGGTAGTGCTAAATATTATGCAGAAGCAATTGAGAAGATTGGAACAGAAGAACAAAATGCCATAAAAGATGAGTTTATTATAAAGTCGAAGATTGAAATCAGGGATGAGAAAAGTGGTTCATCCATTATTGTATTGCCTGATGAGAACTTTAGTCTGAATGTCCTCATCTCTTATGATTCTGAGATTTTGCCTAATCAATTCGCAACTCTCGAAAACATGGATAAATTTAAAGACGAAGTTGCTGCCAGTCGCACTTACGTCTTTGTTCGTGAAATTGAACCATTATTGTCTGCCGGACTTATCAAGGGAGGAGACTTGGACAATGCTATCGTTATTTACGAGAGAAAAATGTCGCAAGAGAACTTCGATAAACTTGCTGATGTAATGAATGTTCCTCATATGGATGCTAGTAAGTTGGGATATATCAATCATCATCCGCTGGTATGGCCTAATGAATGTGCTCGTCATAAGCTGTTGGATATTATTGGAGATTTGGCATTAATAGGCAAGCCTATCCGTGGACGTATTATTGCAACCCGCCCGGGCCATACAATCAATAATAAGTTCGCCCGTCAGATGCGTCGTGAAATCCGTAAACATGAGATACAAGCTCCGATATATGATTGTAATCGTGAGCCGTTGATGGACGTTAAGCGTATTCGTGAATTAATTCCTCATCGTTATCCGATGCAATTGGTCGATAAGGTGATCGAAATAGGTGCCAATTCCATTGTAGGTGTTAAGTGCGTCACGGTTAATGAACCTTTCTTCCAAGGGCACTTCCCTCAAGAACCTGTTATGCCAGGTGTACTTCAAGTAGAGGCAATGGCTCAAACGGGAGGTCTGTTGGTACTTAATTCTGTTGATGAACCTGAACGTTACTCTACCTATTTTCTGAAGATTGATAATGTGAAGTTTCGTCAAAAGGTTGTTCCTGGAGATACGTTGATATTCAAAGTTGAGATGATATCTCCTATTCGTCGTGGTATCGCCACGATGAAAGGTTATGCGTTCGTAGGTGAGACTGTAGTTTGTGAAGCCGAATTTATGGCACAAATAATTAAGAATAAATAATAAGATACAAAATGATAAGCCCATTAGCATATATAGATCCCGATGCAAAAATCGGTAAGAATGTAGAAATAGGTCCTTTTGCCTACATCGACAAAAATGTAGTTATTGGCGATAATAACAAGATTATGCCTAACGTTAACATTCTATGTGGGGCTCGTATTGGTAATGGTAATGTAATCTTTCCAGGAGCTGTTATCGGGGCTATTCCGCAGGACTTAAAGTTTGAAGGCGAGGAGACTACTGCTGAAATTGGAGATAACAATAAAATACGAGAGAATGTCACCATCAACAGAGGGACAAAGTCGAAGGGAAAGACGATAGTTGGTAGCAATAATTTATTGATGGAGTCAGTGCATGTTGCTCATGATGTTATCATCGGCAATAATTGTATTATCGGGAATAGCACAAAATTTGGTGGGGAAGTAGAGGTAGACGATGATGCAATTATCAGTGCGTCTGTCTTGACGCATCAATTTTGTCATATTGGTGGATATGTAATGATTCAAGGTGGTTGTCGCTTCAGTAAAGATATTCCTCCCTATATCATCGCAGGTCGTGAACCTATTGAATATGCAGGTATCAATATCGTTGGTTTACGTAGACGCCAATTCTCTAATGAGATGATTGAGAATATTCATAATGCATATCGTATTATCTACCAAAGTGGAATGAATACTACCGAAGCATTGGAAAAAGTTGAAAAAGACATTCCAATGAGTCCAGAAATAGAATATATCCTTAACTTTATACGGAATTCAAAACGTGGCATTATTAAATGAGTTAAACTTAAATTCATAAAGAGAAATGATATATAGATTTACAATGGTCTCAGATGAAGTGGACGATTTTGTCAGGGAGATTCAGATAAGCCCTGAGGCCACTTTCTATGATTTTCATAAAATCATCCTGAAGTGCACAAACTATACTGATGATGAACCGACTTCTTTCTTTATCTGCGATGAAAACTGGGAACGTGAAAATGAAGTAACCTTTGATGAGATGGATGAGAATAGTGAGGATGATAGCTATACGATGAAAGATACTAAGTTGAACGAACTGATTGAAGATGAAAAACAAAAGCTGACCTATGTTTTCGATGTGATGACTGAACGCAGTTTCTTTATCGAACTTAGTGAAATCATTACTCGTAAAGAGATTAAAGCAGCCAAATGTTCACGTTCTGAAGGTGAACCTCCGAAGCAGAAGATTGATTTTGAAGATGCTGCCAAACAAATCAATTTAAATACGGACGACGATCTGGGCGAAACTTTTTATGGTGATAATGAATACGATGAAGAAGACCTCGACCAAGAAGGATATGGCATCGACGGAGAAGAATCATCTTACGAATAATCACACACTAATCGTATTGCTTGGACCGACAGGAGTTGGAAAGACCGACCTCAGTATTCGTCTTGCCGAATACCTGCATACTGATATCATATCTGCCGATTCCCGCCAATTGTATGCCGATCTTCAAATTGGTACTGCCGCTCCTTCTGCAGAACAATTAGCTAAAGTGAGGCATCATTTCGTCGGCACTTTACAACTGAACGATTATTATAGTGCCGCTCGTTATGAGGAAGAAGTGATGCAACTCCTCGAGGAAATGTTTAAAGAAAAGGGAGTTGCTATTCTTACAGGGGGGTCAATGCTATACATCGATGCGGTATGTAAAGGTATAGATGATATACCTAATATCCCTGATGAAATACGAACGATGATGCATCAGAGATATAATGAAGAGGGACTAGATGCTTTACGCAGGGAATTGAAACTTCTTGATCCAGAATACTACTTACAAGTAGATCTGAAGAATCCTAAAAGAATCATACACGCTTTAGAGATTTGCTACACAACAGGCGGTACCTACAGTTCGTTACGTACCAAGCCGCATAAAGAACGTCCTTTTAATATCATCAAAATCGGACTTTGCCGTGAGCGTGAGGAATTGTATCAACGGATTAATGAAAGAGTGGACCAGATGATGGAAAACGGGTTGTTGGATGAAGTCCGCCGATTATACCCCTTCCGCATGAATAATTCTCTTAATACCGTCGGTTACAAAGAACTTTTTAATTATCTCGATAATACTTGGACACTTCCTTATGCCGTCGAAAAGATTAAGCAGAACACCCGAATATATTCCCGCAAACAGATGACATGGTTTAAGCATGACCATGAAATTCAATGGCTTCATCCGAATGAAGAGAAAGAAATCATGGATTTTATTCAATCAAAAATACCATTTTAACAGTCTCTATTTATTTATATAGCAGTAAATAGGGGGCGAAAGACGAGTCTATAGATATATAGATGGTGATGAAAGTTTACGTTTATATCGGCGTATTCATAACATCACATTCGTGATCGAATTACGTCACATTCGTGATTGAATTCCGTCACACTTGTGATCGAATTCAATCACACTCGTGACTGAATAAAATCACAGTTGTGAAGAGATTAAATGGACTTCATCTTTTGTATTTTTCCTGGTAATTATCATCGCTTATATTACTCATTTTCACATTAATCTAGTTTTGATATTAAATTTTGCCTCAACAAGTATATCGTTACCTAAATAATTAGTTAATTTTGCAGCGGAATTACTATAAGTACAGGTTCTTAATGTTTTTAGGAAAAGATGCAAAGCAGCAACATATAGTACCCTTTGGAATAATGGGCATTTTTATGGCGATAGGGATAGTGTACGGTGATATTGGTACCTCTCCCCTTTATGTAATGAAAGCAATCGTCAATGGTTTAATGCCCGGTAATCTCTATACTAATCCAACTTATATCATTGGTTCTATTTCTTGTATTATTTGGACGTTGACTATTCAAACTACAGTCAAATATGTTATTATAACTCTGAAAGCTGATAATAAAGGTGAAGGTGGAATATTGTCACTATTTGCTTTGATGAGGAAAAAATACAGGTGGACTTATGTTATTGCAATTCTGGGTGCTGCGACATTACTTGCCGATGGTGTTATTACTCCTGCGATTACAGTTACATCAGCCATTGAAGGACTGAATCATTTGGTTCCTTCTATCCCTATAGAGTTAGTGACAATTATCATCTTATTAGTAATCTTTTGTGTACAACCGCTAGGTACTGCGAGATTGGGGAAATCATTCGGAAGAATCATGTTTTTATGGTTTGCTATGCTTGGTGTGCTCGGCTTTATTGCATTCCTTCAATATCCGATAATTATCAAGGCTTTTAATCCTGTATATGCGATAAAAGTATTGATCGATGTGCCCAATGCTTTTATTATTCTTGGTGCTGTCTTCCTTTGTACAACTGGTGCCGAAGCGCTATATTCGGATTTAGGACATTGCGGATTGCATAATATACGAATCTCTTGGATTTATGTAAAGGCTACGCTCATCTTGAATTATCTCGGTCAGGGTGCATGGATTCTTAATCATCCTGGGCAAATAGCAGCAGGGACAAATCCTTTCTTCGGTATTATGCCAATGTGGTTTTCGTTTATCGGCATCGCCATGGCAACTATGGCTGCTATTATTGCCAGCCAGGCATTAATTAGCGGGTCATTTACAATAGTCAGTGAGGCTATTTCACTCGATTTATGGCCTAATATCCGTATTAAATATCCTACGAAAATAAAAGGTCAAATGTTTATTCCAAAAGTAAACTATACCTTGATGATATTAAGTATTCTGATTATCGTCATTTTCAGATCCTCTTCTAATATGGAAGCAGCATACGGACTTTCTATTACTATAACGATGCTCATGACAACCTTACTGCTCTTCATATATTTCCATTTCAAGCATTATTCATATTGGGTGAGCGTTCCTCTGACTTTGTTCTTCCTTACCATTGAGAGCTGTTTCTTCATCGCTAATATGTTTAAATTCGCTCATGGTGGATGGGTGACTATTCTTATAGCAGGCTGTATATTCTTTTATATGTTTACGTGGTATAACGGTCGTCGTATTAAAAATCACTATTCTAAATATGAACCGATAGCACCTATTATAGAATGCTTGAAAAATATCTCTGAGGATAAATCTATTCCTAAGTTCGCTACTCATCTGGTTTATGTGACAAGAGCAAAATACATCACGGATATTGAAAGTAAGATATCTTTTTCACTGATAAATAAACAGCCCAAAAGGGCCGATACTTATTGGTTCGTTTATCTCTACAGAAGTGATGAGCCGTATTGCTTCAAATATGAGGTAACCACTTATGAACCGGGCAAGATATTTAGAATAGATATTTATGCCGGATTCAAACAGGGCGTGCATATCGATAAATTTGTTCATCGCATCTGTAAAGAATTAGAAGATAAGGGCGAGGTCGATCTCGTTAGTCGTTATCCTTCCCTGAAAGCACAAAATGTAGAAGGTGATTTCCGATTCTTGGTTGTTGAGAGAATTGCTCGTAATCTAAATCTTCCGCCTTTTAAGAAGGCATTGTTATTCATGTATTATGTTATTAAGAAATACTCTACTTCCGATACTCAAATGCTTGATTTGGATCCATCAGTCGTAACATTGGAGTATGTCCCGCTGAGAGTAGTTCAGTCTTGGTGACTTTTTATTTGGTTAATTTATTCAAAATAATGATGTAAAGTTGTTATTCTTATTTACATTTGTACTATTTAACCGTTTAAGTATAATATAAGTGAGTGTATCATTAAAGGATATAGCCGAGAATTTGAACCTTTCAAAGACAACCGTATCGTGGGTCCTTGCGGGAAAAGGAGATGAGAAAGGTATCAGTGCGGCTACTCAAGAAAAGGTATTCCAATATGCTAAACGATTAAATTATCAGCCTAACTTGCTGGCAAGAAGCCTTAATACTGGAATGTCAGACACAATAGGCTTGATAATACCTGATATCACAGATTCTTTTTATTCAAGCATTGCTTGCTCCATTGAGCGAGAGGCTGAATCTATCGGATATGCATTGATGATTGGTAATTCTGAATCGGAGATTGAGAGAGAAAACCGTATGATTCGTCTTTTTAAGGCTAAGCAAGTAGATGGGATAATCTTGGCTCCTACAAAAATATCCAAGGTTGAAATACAGAATCTGTTAGACGAATCTTTTCCTCTTGTTCTGTTTGATCGTTACTTTCCTGAAATGGAGACTAATTATGTTATTATAGATAATGAGGAGAGCAGCTATAAGGTTGTCAAGCAATTGATAGTAAATGGTTCTCGTAAGATTGCTATCATCACAACGAATTCACATTTAAGGACAATGAACATGCGGCGGGAAGGATATGCTAGGGCTCTGATGGAATCAAATTTAGCTGTTGATCCTGATCTCTATGGAGAAGCTCCATTTATTGATTATGAGAATAATATATATAATACATTGGATAATATCTTTAGTAAAGTTCCTGATGTCGACGGATTCTTCTTTGCAACTCACATATTGGCAATAGCAGCATTTCGCTATTTTTTTGAGAAGAATATAAATATAACTGAATTTGGGCTATCGTGCATACATAGTGTTCCTGCATTCCGATGTTTGGCTCCTAACATGATAACTGCTCATATGCCTATTGAAGAGATTGGGAAAAATACAGTAAGAATTCTTTCGAATTGTATAAAACATCACATTGAAGCACCAAATGAGAGAGAAAAAGTAGAAACACTCATACTACCTTGTTCTATAACTGTACCATAATTTTCACTTTATCGATTAAGTATTCTGAAATATAATTGAAATTTAATTAATATAATATCATGATGAGGATAAAAAAATATAGTAGAAGTTTGATTCTATTATCGAGTTTGTTATTCCTTTGTTCATTCAGCAACAAAGTTGAAATTACTAAAATGCGCTGTGAATACCAAGTAAATCCTATTGGCATTGATAATCTGTCACCTCGTTTTACTTGGTCTTTTTCTTCAACAGGAGCGTTTAATCAGGGGAAATACAAATTATGTATCGCTACTGATGAACAATCCTTAAGAAATTCATCTTCAAAAAAAGGTTTCTATTGGGATTCGAAAATGATAGGTTCTAATAAATCTTTTGCTACTTACTCGGGCAATCACAGATTGTCACCATTTACCACCTATTATTGGCAGGTGATTGCTTGGGATAAGTCTGGTAAGCATCGCGTAATATCTCCTGTTTCTTCTTTCGAAACTGCGATGATGAATCAGAGTGATTGGAATGCGAAATGGATTACAGATAACAAAGATAAAGATTATTATCCTTCACCTATGCTGCGTAAAGTTTTTACAGTTAACAATGAAAAGATTTCCAAAGCGCGTCTATTCCTTAGTGCTGCTGCATATTGTAAAATGAATCTTAATGGAAAGCCTATTTCAGATGTTCTTCTAAATCCTGGATATACGCATTATGATAAGCGAAATTTATACAGCGTGTTCGATGTTACTTCATTATTAACTTCTGGTGAAAATGTCCTTGCTGCCGTTCTCGGCAATGGCTTTTATAATGAGATTGCTCCTGTCGCACCTTGGAATTTTGAGAAAGCTCGTTGGCGCAACCGTGCGAGAATGATTTGTGAATTACATATTACTTATGCTGACGGTACAAAGCAAAATATTAATTCTGATAATACTTGGAAAGTTAGTACGGGGCCTTATTTGCAGAATAATATTTATGGCGGTGATACTTATGATGCTCGTTTGGAAATTAGAGATTGGGATAAGTCAGGATTCGATGATTCTTCATGGGAAAAAGCTAATGAGGTATCTTCTCCTTCTCCTTTACTTGTAGCTCAAAATTTGCCTCCTGTCAGAATAGATAAGGAAATTAGTCCAGTTTCGTTTATATCTTATGGGGATACTATTTTTGTATATAACTTCGGTATCAATATGTCTGGCTTCTGTCGTCTTTCTGTAAAAGGTGAAAGAGGAACGAAAATAACATTGAGGCATGGAGAAATTCAAAAGTCTGACGGACGGTTGGAGACAGGTAACATTGATATCTATTTTAAGCCAAAACCTGGTATATCGTTCCAAACAGATACTTATATCCTTGATGGAAAAGATGATGTCTTCATGCCGAATTTTAATTATCATGGATTCCAATATGTAGAAGTACATGCTGATCGTCCAGTTAAGTTGACAAAAGAAAGTCTGAAAGCTGAATTCTTCCATACATCTGTTACACCGGTAGGAAAGTTTAGTTGTTCCAATGAATTACTCAATAAGATATGGAAGGCAGTTAACCAATCTTATTTATCCAACTTGATGAGTATTCCAACAGACTGTCCTCAAAGGGAGAAAAATGGTTGGACAGCAGATGCACATATCAGCTCAGATTTGGGTTTACTTAATTTTGATGGCATTAATTTCTATGAGAAATGGATAAATGATTTTGTCGACAATCAGACAGCACAAGGTCGTATATCGGGAATTATACCAAGTTCGGGATGGGGATATGATGATTGGATCGGCCCTGTTTGGGATGCTGCAATGTTTGTTATTCCGATGAATCTATATCATTATTATGGAGATACCAAAGGCATAGAAACAATTTGGCCTGTTTGCCAAAAGTACCTTGAATATTTGGCTGCTCGTGAAGATGCAAATGGAACAGTTACATACGGCATCGGAGATTGGGTATATTACAATACACAGACTCCTACAGACTATACGACGACATGTTATTATTACATGGATAACTTGTATATGTCTCTTTTTGCTAAACTATTAGGCAAGGATGGATCTAAGTATGCTCAAAAGGCTAATTCTTTGAAGTTGTTTATTAATAAGAAATATTTCGACACTCAGAAAGTCCTTTATGCTAATGGCTCTCAGGCTGCACAAGGAGTAGCATTGTACTTGGAAATAGTTCCTAAAGAATATGAACAGAAAGTTGCTGATAATCTTAGTCTGATGATTAAGAATAACAATAATTCTTTTGATTTCGGCATGTTAGGGAGTAAGACTGTATTGCGAATGCTTTCTAAATATGGATATGCTGATCAAGCATACGAACTCGCTTCGAAAGAAGATGCTCCTTCGTGGGGAAATTGGATAAAACGAGGACTTACTTCTCTGGCAGAAACGTGGAAATTATCTCCTACTTTTAAGGATGCATCTCTTAATCATGTTTTTTTGGGCGATGTTAATGCATGGATGTATAATGTGTTGGCTGGAATAAATTATGATTATAATATCCCTGGCTTTAGGCATATATTGATTCAACCACATTTCGTAAAGGGATTGAATTGGGTAAAGGCGGAGTATAATTCTATTAACGGCATTATTCGTTCTGAATGGAAACGGACTAATGGAAGTATTCTTTTGAATGTTACTATTCCTACCAATACTTCTGCTACTGTAGAAGTTGCAGGAAAGAAAAAAGAATTGACGGCAGGTAATTATCAATTAAAGTTCTAAAGAATATAAGATTAAAGCAATGAGTAAGATTCAATCAATTATCATGCTGATGCTCCTTTTATTCATTGGAGTCAGTCAAGTAAAAGGGGAGGATAGGAATATAATTTCACTTAACGGGAAATGGGCTTTATCTTATTGGAAACAACCGCAAACGCCGATTACCTCACCCGAAGATATGAAGAGGGTAGAGGTTAAAGAAATCTTTGCGCAAGTTCCTGGAAATGTTGAATTGGATCTATTGGCAGCTGGGATTATTAAAGATCCAATGATTGGCAGTAATGTTAATGAACTTCGAGAATGGGAAGGTTATCAATGGTGTTATTCTAAAACATTTAATGCACCCCGGCTAGCTACAGGCCAGCGATATCAACTGTCCTTTGGCGGCATTGATTGTTTAGCGGATATTTGGCTAAATGGAAAGCATATTGGGAAAGCCGAAGATATGATGATTGAACATTCATATGATGTCACCGAACAAATAAAGCCTGGAGAGAGCAACCAACTTCAAGTTATACTTCGGTCATCTGTAATTGAAGGACAGAATCATTTGCTGGGAACTTTTAGTATTGGCAACTTCCCATCTGAAGAATCAACTTTTGTGAGGAAGGCTCCTCATACTTATGGTTGGGACATAATGCCTCGTTTAGTAAGTGCAGGATTATGGAGAGATGTAGAATTGAGAATTTTAGACAATGCTCGATTTACAGATGTTAATTATATAGTAGCTAGTTTGGATACTGCATCACGCAATGTAAATTTATATGCAGATATTCAATTAAAACTTCCTTTCGAAAAATTTGATAAAGTAAAGGCCGTGTTTACTTTAAGTCGAAAAGGTAAAGTAGCTTTCACAGGTTATTCTAATGTCGTATCACCTGCGTTTCGTTTTGGAATGGTTATTAATAAAGCAGACTTATGGTGGCCGAGAGGGTACGGAGAGCCAGCAATGTATGATGCAAAAGTTGAATTGATAGATGCAGATGGTAAAGTCTTAGCTATAGATACAAAGAAAATAGGATTAAGAACCGTTAGGCTGGAAAGGACTGATATTAATTTACCCGACAAGCCTGGAAAATTCTGTTTTATTGTAAATGGTGAACCTATTTTTATTCATGGAACTAATTGGGTTCCGATGGATGCGTTACATAGTCGGGATAAATCTTTGATTGATGAGTCCATTCGTATGGCTGTTGACTTAAACTGTAATATGATACGATGCTGGGGTGGTAATGTGTATGAGGATCATCAGTTCTTTGATTTGTGTGATGAAAATGGAATTATGGTGTGGCAAGATTTTACGATGGGGTGTACTTTTTATCCTCAACGCTCTTCTTTTACAAAGACTTTAGAGAAAGAAATTATTTCTGTAGTATGTAAACTTCGTAATCATCCTTCACTCGTTCTATGGTCAGGAAATAATGAAGATGACTGTGCTCTGCGTTGGTCATTACAATCCCTTAATATTGATCCAAACAAGGATGTTGTTAGTCGGCAAGTCATTCCAACTGTACTTTATGAATTTGATCCTACTCGACCTTATCTTCCAAGTTCCCCATATTATAGTGAAGAAGTTTATCAGCGGGGAAGTGGTGATCAATATCTTCCTGAAAATCATCTTTGGGGACCAAGAGGGTATTATAAAGATAAGTTTTATATTGATGCTACTTGCAATTTCGTTAGTGAAATCGGTTACCATGGGTGTCCTAACCTTGAAAGTTTGAAAAAGATGATGACAAAGGATGCGGTATATCCTTGGACCAAGGGGCATGATTGGAATGATGAATGGGTGACAAAGTCTGTCAGGCGTTTTCCTGTTTGGGGGCCGACATACGATCGCAACAATTTAATGATTAATCAAATTCATCTGTTATTTGGAGATGTTCCTACGAGACTAGAAGATTTTATTTTCGCATCGCAATCAGTGCAGGCTGAAGCTATGAAATATTTTCTTGAAATGTGGCGAGGAAAGAAATTTGAAAATAAAACGGGAATGATATGGTGGAATCTACGCGATGGATGGCCATTGATATCAGATGCCATTGTTGATTATTATAACTCCAAGAAAATGGCATACTATTTTTTACGTAATGCTGAGAAAGATGTATGTGTTTTTATTAATGACGCAGTTAATGGAGCTTATCATCTTATAGGAGTGAACGATACACGTCATGCTACAAATGGTGAAGTTATGGTCACCGATGTCTCTTCGGGGAAGCAAGTATATAAAGGCAATTTTCAAATTGCTGCCAATGGTAAAACGGAAATCGCTGCTATCCCTGAAAGAGTGGGACAGGGAATATTGTTGATTCAATATAAAGTAGACGGGCAAGAACTGGCTAACCATTATCTTTATGGGAAAGCGCCTTTTAAATTATTTGAATACAAACAATTATTAAAGAAAACCAAGTTGTATACTATAAATTATTGAGTATGAAAAAAAAATTATTGGGAATCGATGTTGGAGGAACAAAGTGCGCTATTATCTACGGTATCCAAGAAGATGACAAGCTCACTATCATAGATAAGAAAAAATTCGCTACGACGAATGTTGATGAGACAATTGAGAATATTCTATTAGGATTAGAAGATATAATGAGGATCAACAAATTGGACACTTCTAATACTGATGCTATCGGCATTTCTTGTGGAGGCCCTCTTAGCAGTGAAAAGGGCATTGTAATGTCGCCTCCTAATTTACCTGGTTGGGATAATATACCAATAGTTTCTGTTGTCGAAAAAAGGACTGGAATTAAAACAGGTTTGCAGAATGATGCTAATGCTTGTGCTTTGGCAGAGTGGAAATTCGGTGCTGGGAAAGGTACAAAGAATATGGCATTTCTCACTTTTGGTACAGGTCTTGGTGCGGGTTTAATAATAAATGGAGCGTTGTATGCAGGTACAAATGACAATGCCGGAGAACTCGGCCATATTCGTCTATCAGAATTTGGGCCTGTCGGTTACGGGAAAAAAGGTTCGTTCGAAGGTTTCGCAAGCGGTGGAGGTATTGCTCAAATAGCTAAGACATATATAATGGAGCGGTATCAGCGTGGTGAGAAAGTAAGTTGGTGTAATCCTCAAGATTTGAATAGTATTACTGCTCAAAAAGTTGCGGAAGAAGCAAATAAGGGCGATGAACTAGCAATGAGTATATATGAAACATCGGCCGCTTACTTAGGTAAGGGGCTTTCTATTATAATTGATATATTAAATCCTGAAATGATAGTTATTGGTAGTATCTATGCACGTAATGAAAAGTTGATAAAGCCAATCATGCAAAAATATATCGATAAGGAAGCCTTAACTGGGGCTAATAAAGTCTGCGTGGTAAAACCTGCAGAACTTGGTGAACAAATTGGTGATTATGCTGCACTTTCCATTGCTGCTAATCTTAATGGATAGTAAGATGAAAGAGATTATTAGAATGAGTTTGAAGGAGGCACAAACAGCTCTTAATTCATTCATGAGTAAAGATACGAATATTGATGCTATTGCTGAGGCTGCTGCTATTTGTTGTTCAGCACTACGATCGGACAATAAGGTTATCAGTTGCGGTAATGGCGGTTCCTTATGCGATGCTACGCACTTTGCGGAGGAATTGACAGGACGTTATCGTAGCAGTCGGCGACCGCTTCCTGCGGTATCTATCAATGATCCTGCTTATATGACATGCGTTGGAAATGATTTCTCATTTAGTGATATCTTCTCTCGTTATGTTGAGGCAGTAGGTGAAAAGGGAGATGTTCTATTAGCAATCAGTACAAGTGGAAATTCGGAGAATATCATCAAGGCAGTTGAGCAAGCTCATAGCCAAGATATGAAAGTAGTTGTACTGACTTCGGAGGGGGTAAATAAATTATCCGGAAAGTCGGATGTAACAATTTGTGCACCCAAAGCGGCTCATTCAGATAGGATACAGGAAATACATATCAAAGTTATTCATATTCTCATTCAAGCTATTGAGGCTGAATTAGGATTTTAGGAGAGAATCTAAAAATAATACATCTAAATATTTAATAACATGAAAAAAGAGAACTCAATGATGAAAATATTGCCAGTAATGTTCGGATTCTTTATTATGGGATTTGTCGATATTATAGGCATGGCAACAAATTATGTCAAGAATGATTTCAGTAATTTGTCGGATACAATGGTGAATCTAATTTCACTCTCTTGCTTTTTATGGTTTTTCATTCTATCTATTCCAACTGGAATGTTGATGAACAAAATTGGTAGAAAGAAGACTGTTGCAATCAGTTTTTGCTGTCATGTACTTGCTATGTGTTTACCTCTAATAACGTATAGCTTTTCCTCTATATTAATAGCTTTTTCATTAATAGGAATAGGCAATACCATTTTGCAAGTGTCTCTCAATCCTTTGGTGACAGATGTTGTTACTAATGAGAAATTAACAGGTACATTAACTCTTGGCCAGTTTATTAAAGCTGTCAGCTCTTTCATCGGGCCGATTCTAACAGCTTGGGTAGCTGGAAGCGTTCTTGGGTGGAAGATGATATTCCCTATTTATGCTGGACTCTCGTTCTTGGCATTACTTTGGTTATGGTTCACACCTATTCAAGAAGTTAGTCAGAAACAGAAAGAGATCTCTATAAAGGTAACAGCTTCCTTATTTAAGGATAAGTTCATTTTGGCATTCTTTATAGGCATTCTGGTATTGGTAGGTGTTGATGTTAGTATCAATATGACTTTCCCGAAATTTCTAATGGAACGTTGCCATCTGGAATTGACCAATGCAGGGATGGGTAATAGTGTATATTTCTTTGCCCGCACAATTGGAGCATTCATCGGTGGTATTTTATTAATGAAGTATTCGGAAAGTAAATTTTTCATTTATAGCGTTTGGATTGCACTCATAGGAATTGTTCTCATGATTTTCGGAACGAACGTATGGTTTATCTTAGGTTGTGTGGCAATCTTTGGAATCGGTTATGCTAATTTGTTCTCCATTATCTTCTCATTGTCCTTAAAAAGAGTGCCTGAAAAAGCAAATGAAGTATCAGCATTACTTATTGTTGGTGTCTGTGGTGGCGCAATATTACCTCCGATTATAGGAATCATTACCGATTCATTCCATAGCCAATTGTCAGCAATTATAGTATTAGCTATAGTATGGTGCTATATGATTTGGCTGATGAGAAAGATCAAGGCAGCATAAAGTTAGTGTCGTTGAAAAGAGTATAAATGTATAATCAGATATTTATGAAAAAGAGTATTTTATTAATAGTTATTTTTAGTTTGGCGTTTTTGCCGATTAGAGTTCTATCCCAATCTTATTCAAAAGAAAACGGCTCATTGAAGTTGTCAGCACTTATTGGTGATAATATGGTTTTACAGCAACAACAGAAAGATAGGCTATGGGGTGAAAGTGTACCAAATGCGCAAGTAGTAATCACGTCATCATGGAATAAAAGTGTAGTCACTAAAACAAATTCAAAGGGGCGTTGGGAAGCATTTCTTACTACTCCGTCAGCAACGGTAAAACCACAATCAATTACTATCAAGAGTAATAATAAGACCATAACAATATCTAATATACTAATAGGAGAAGTATGGTTTTGTTCGGGGCAGTCTAATATGCAAATGCCTTTAATGGGTTTTGATAATTGCCCTATCAAACATGGAAATAAAAACATCGCTCTTTCTTCTACGAATACATTGCTTAGGTACTATACTGTAAAAAGAGTTTCTGCAAAAACTCCGAATGAATATTGTCAAGGTGATGGCTGGAAGACTTGTAATCCGAAAGATGCTTCAAATTTTGGTGCTGTTGCTTATTATTTTGGTAGTATGCTTTCTAAATCATTGAATATACCGGTAGGAATCATAAACTGCAGTTGGGGAGGTTCAAAAGTTGAAGGATGGTTGCCCAACGATACAATTGCCCAATATAAAGATGTTAAGATTGGAGAGCCGCAGAAATACGATTATCTTCAACCATGCATTATGTATAATGGAATGTTAGCCGGTGCTTCAAAATACAGTATTAAAGGATATGTTTGGTACCAAGGAGAGTCAAATGTTGGATGTCCCGATTATGCAAAACGGCTATCAACGATGGTAAATCTTTGGAGGAAAATGTGGGGCGATGGTAATTTGCCATTTTACGAAGTCGAAATCGCTCCTTTCCTTTATGGAGGAGAAGGTGATAGGGCTGCATACCTTAGAGAAGAGCAGTATAATGCTCAAAAAATAATTTCGAATTGTTACATGATATCTACAAATGATTTAGTAGAACCTTTCGAAACTCATCAGATTCATCCTATGGAAAAGGAGAAAGTAGGAGAACGTCTTTGTTATATGGCTCTAGTAAATACATATAATAGTCCTGCAATAGGATGCCGAGGTCCTGAATACAAGAAATTAGAAGTTAAAGATAATAAAGCCTATGTATTTTTTGATAACGCTCAGTTTGGATTTAATCGGCAAAATGGAATAAATGGATTCGAAATAGCAGGCGACGACCGTGAATTTCATCCGGCAACAGCTACGGTTGATTACAGCAAAAATTGTGTTGTAGTTACAGCATCAGAAGTCGCTCATCCTGTAGCTGTACGCTATTGCTTTAGAAACTTCCAAATAGGGAATTTGTATAATACGTACGAACTTCCGACTGTACCATTTAGAACTGATAACTGGTAATCTTAGTGTTATTAATACATCTTTTTACTTTATCAGAGGGTGATTATTCATTAAAATAAAATTAAGATAATGATTAAACTATTATATCCATATGTTCGCAGAGTGCTGTTGTTTGTAATGTTATTGATAGGTTGTACTAGTATTGTAGAGGGACAGCCAACATTAAAGATGTCCAAGCATATACCGAATGTGGAGCAATGGATTCAGAAATGTTTTGCAAAAGGGAAGATCCCGCCTTTTTCTTTCGTCTGTGGCGGAAAGTCTTCAAATGATTTTATCAAGGAATGGACATATACCTGTCAAAAGTTAGAGAAAGATGTTGAATCTGATGTAGTAGAGTATTCGTTTACTTATCGGAATCCAGTTAACGGATTGGAGGTCGAATGTGTAGTAAAAGGTTATCCTAATTATAACGGCGTCGAATGGGTGTTACACTTTACGAATGGAGGATTATCTAATTCTCCCGTAATCGAACAAGTCAAGGTTATCGATCTTGCTATGCAATACCGTTCTAAGGGAGATTTCATACTTCATTATTGTGAGGGTAATCATATTACCAAATATGATTTTCATCCGCGTTCAGTCAGATTAGTTCCTGGGCAATCTAAAGTTATGTTCCCAGAAGGCGGGCGCTCATCCGAAGGAGATTATCTGCCATTTTTCAATATTCAGTCTCCAGATGCTCAAGGAGTAATACTCAGTATTGGATGGACAGGAACATGGTTGGCGAGTTTGACAGCTGACGATAGTCGGGCAGTAACAATGAGTGCTGGTATGAAAACGATGAAGACATTCTTATATCCGAAAGAAAAGATACGTACTCCGAGTATCAGTCTGATGTTTTGGGAAGGTGAGAATCGAATGATCGGTCAGAACAAATTCCGACGTTTCGTGCTGGCTCATAACAGTAGAAAGATAAATGGAAAACTAGCTGAATATCCTCTTTCTAGTGGATTTAATTATCATGATCCAGAACCTTGTCAGGAGTATTCTTGTATAACTGCTGATTATGCTAGTGCAATGGTTAAGAGATATTTTCAATTCGGGCTGAAACCAGAAGTGTTTTGGCTAGATGCAGGATGGAATACGGATGCTTCAGATTATGAACATGGGAAGACATGGGCAAATACGGCTGGAAATTGGACAGTAGATTCAGTTAGATTTCCAAAAGGTTTATTACCTATTGCTGATGTAATACACAAGAACGGAGCTAAATTTATGGTTTGGTTTGAACCAGAAAGAGTAGTAGACGGGACACAGTGGGTAGTGGAACATCCTGATTGGATGCTCGATATCAAGAAACATAAGGATGAAAAATCATGGCGTTTATTTGATTTAGGTAACCCTGATGCTTGCAGTTGGTTGGGCAAGTATATCGGAGATATGCTTGAGAAGAATGGCATTGATTATTATCGGCAAGATTGTAATATAGAGCCTGCTGATTATTGGGCAGAGAATGATGAGCCTGACCGTATTGGAATGAAAGAAATTCGACATATTGAAGGCTTATATAACTTCTGGGATTATCTGCTTAAACGTTTCCCAAAATTATTGATAGACAATTGTGCTAGTGGAGGAAGACGATTGGATTGGGAGACTATTGGGAGGAGCGCTCCTCTATGGCGAAGCGACTATTATCATTATTATGATACCGATGGCCTTCAGTGCCAGACTTATGGGCTGGACTTTTTCTTACCTATCCATGGTACAGGAGTGGTACATACAGATTCTTATTCTCTTCGTTCAAGTCTGAGTACAGCGCTTATCTTTAATTGGAAAGTAACGACAAAAGAGTCTTCTATACCCGATATGCAGCGCTGCCTTAAGGAGTTTTACGATGTCCGCCCTTATTATTATGAAGATTATTATCCGTTGACAGGTATTGAGGATATAACAAAAGATAATATTTGGCTGGCTTATCAATTCTATCGTCCTTCAGATGATAGTGGTATTGTCGTTGCATTCCGTCGAATGAATGCTCAGGAAAAAGAAGTTTTTGTTCATCTTTCTGGAGTAAACCCTACTCAACAATACAAGGTTACAAACGTGGATACAAAAGAGAGCAATGTATATTCAGGAAATGAGTTGATAAATCATTTCAGGCTGTTTCTTGAAAATCCGCATTCATCTTTATTACTCAAGTACGAAGCAATTAAAAATACTCAGAAATGATGAAAAGAAAACTATTTTATATATTGATTGTTTTTACTCTTTGTTCAACCATTTGTTTAGGGCAAACCGTATCACCAATTATGGGAGAGACTGTAAATGTTACACAATGGATAGCCTCACATTTTGCAAAGAATGTCATTCCTCCTTTCTCTTTTACATACAATGGCAAACCTTCATCCTCTTTTATCCGGAATTGGAAATATGTTGCAGTCAGGCAAAAGAGTGATGAATCGAATGTCGTGAAATATCTATTCACTTATAAAGATCCTGTCAGTGGATTGAAAGTCGATTGTGATGTAAAAGGATATACTGATTTTCATGCAGTCGAATGGCTTCTACATTTTACAAATGAGGGAACAGTTAACTCTTCTGAGATAGCGAATATATGTACTTCTAATGTGGTATTTCAGTTTGCTCGTTCTGGCAAGTTTAATTTGCATTATGCTAATGGCAGTAATGCGGGGAAAACTGATTTTGCCCCTCAACTGAAGGTGTTGGCACAAGGTGATAGCCTATATATGCGGCCGGAGGGAGGACGCTCTTCTCAAACACGCTTTCCTTTTTTCAATATTGAATCTCCTGCTAAGCGAGGGATAATGGTTGCAATTGGTTGGACTGGAACTTGGTTTGCTAATGTACATTGCCTCAATCAGCAGAGTATTTGTATTACTTCTGGAATTGAGCGACTTAAAACCTATTTATATCCAAAAGAAAGTATCCGTACAGCAAGTATCAGTCTGCTCTTTTGGGAAGGTGCTGATCGTATGGTCGGTCATAACCAATTCCGGCAATTTGTGTTAGCTCACCACACTGCTAAGATAAATGGCAAGCCAACAGTCTATCCCGAATCTTCGAGCTTTAATTATGGTGATCCTTCACCATGTAATGAATATACATGTATGACAGCCGACTATGCCATCGCCTTGGTTAAGCGCTATAAACAGTTCAAGTTGATACCTGAAGTCTTTTGGCTGGATGCAGGATGGTATACACATGCTGGTGATATTGCGAATCATAAGAACTGGGCTAATACGGTTGGCTATTGGACTGTAGATTCTATTCGTTTTCCACAAGGGCTTCGCCCAATAGCTGACGAAGTACATAAAGCGGGCTCGAAATTTATGGTCTGGTTTGAACCTGAAAGAGTTTATGAAGGAACAGCATGGGCAAAGGAACATCCGCAGTGGATGCTTGGCGTTGGAAGTGATAATTTCTTATTCGATTTAGGAAATCCTGAAGCCTGCAAATGGCTTTGTGAATATATCGGCGACTTCCTAGAAAAGAATGGAATAGATTATTATCGTCAGGATTTCAATATAGAGCCTGAAGGTTTTTGGATTGCAAATGATAAACCTGGTCGGCAGGGCATGTGCGAAGTGAAATATATAACAGGACTATATCAGTATTGGGATTATTTGTTAAAGCGTTTTCCGAATCTATTGATAGATAATTGTGCCAGTGGAGGGCGTCGGCTCGACTTAGAAACTGTCTCTCGCAGTGCTCCCTTATGGCGAACCGATTATAACTATGGAGAGCCTATTGGCTATCAGTGCCATACTTATGGCTTGGAATTGTATTTACCTCTGCATGGCACTGGTGTAATGGGTGTGGATAAGTTTTCTGCTCGTTCTAGCATAGGGACTTCTGTCGTTTACGATTGGAAGATTACTGAACCGGGAGTATCCATATTGGACATGTTGTCGAGACAAGCCGAATTCAAAGAAATCAGACCTTACTTCTATGAAGATTATTATCCCTTGAGCGGAACAGGAGATATTACCTCCGAGAATCTCTGGGTAGCCTATCAATTATATCGTCCTTCTGACGATAGCGGTTATATTATCGCTTTCAGAAGGAAAGATAATGGCGATAAAAATTATGTCGTCAAGTTATCAGGATTAAAACGAAACAAAACATACACTCTTATCAATAGAGATACAAACGATTCGATTAGAAAGACTGGAAAAGAACTTTTGGAAGGTCTTACGTTGACTTTGGACAATCCACAGAGTAGTTTGATTATTAAATATTCGAGCGATGAGACTCCGCCAGTTCAAAAGCTCATGGTGGGAGAGAAGACAAAGGCTAAAATATGTGCGATAGGTGCAGAATTTGATCCGCATTTCTTTTCTCAGAATATTACACGCAATGACGGTTCAAAGGTGGAGGATTGGAATCGCATCATAGAAAAACGGGTGAAGGACATGAAACTTCAAAGATTGCGTATAATGGTATTGCCCAATTGGTACGAACCGAAGAATGACAATGATGACCCGAATACCATTGACTGGAATAATTTTACCTTTGATACTCCCGAGATGCAGTCGCTATATAAAGAATTGGACATGGCACAACAGCAGAATATGCAGGTTAACCTGACATTATGGGGAGCACCTAAAGATCATTTCTTGGCAGGAGCGAATAAAGGGAATTGGGTTGTGGCTCCATCGGATTATCGAGAATGGAGTGAGAACTTCTCCGCTCTTGTTCAATATCTGATTAATAAGAAGCATTACACATGCATTAAGGAAATTACTCCTGTAAATGAGCCTGATTGGTCGTTTGTTATTAAGGGGAAAAGAGCTCCAACTGCCGAATACGTCAAAATGTGCAAGGTATTGGATCAGAGGCTCAAGAAAGACGGAATCCGTGATAAGGTTTTATTCAGTCTATCCGACAATTCGGACAATGGCATCGGAACGCATAAATATTTAGCTGCATGTACCAGAGAACTGTATGATGTTGCCGATGTATTTAATTCACATACCTATATATTCGGTTATGAAACACCTAACTCAACAATACTCGATTGGGAAAGTCAGAATTATCAACTATCTAATTCTATAGGAAAGCCTCATTTCGTAGGAGAGTTTGGTAGCAATGAAACGGTCGGTGCTTCACGGCAAAAAGACATTGATTTGTTTGAGAGGGGCATATTAATGTCTCGTATCACTATTAATGTCCTTAATGCAGGTGCTACTGGGGTTAGCTATTGGGGGTTGATGGATCAGTATTACAACAAATATGACAAATACGCGAGTATGCAACAATTGGGCTTGTGGAAATATATGAAAAATGCATATGCGGGAGATTCCTGTTATAAGAATCTTAATGAGGATTATGAAGTCCGACCGCAGTATTATGCATATTCACTATTGACCAGATTCATACGGCAGGGTGCAGAAGTCTACCCGATAGCTACTCCCGAAGAGTTCTATGCAGCTACCGCTATCAAAAATACGGATGGCAAATGGGTCTATGTTTTTGCAAATGCTACCAACAAAGAAAAGAGTATTAGCATCAGCAACAGTTATTCGAAGAACAGTGGCTTATATCAGGTCTATAAGTATACGAAAGATACTTTGCCCAAAGGAGATAATCAGATAATGCCTGATAGAAATAATCTAAGATTTACGGGTAGTGTCAGCTATAAGTTGCCTGCAAATTCTGTTGTTGTTCTTGCAGAGTTATAACTATCTTATTTCTTTTTGAGAGAAGTACACTCCGAATAGAATCATTAAACTCCCGAAGATGGAGATAATAGTGAGCTGTTCGTGAAGTACAATAACCGAAAAGATAAAGGTAGCCAGTGGACTTATGTATAGATAATTGTTGGCAGATACCACCCCTATCTTGTCAATCACTCTGTTCCACGACAAGTAACAAAGGAAAGAGGCAACGATACCTAAGAAAAAAAGATTGAAGATTACTGTAAAATCAGCTAATGCAGCGAAATGAATATTACTTCCAAGTATCGGGAAAACGGGGAGTATAGTGATAATACCATAAAAGAATACTTTGCGGGTAATGAATTCTGAAGAATAATTTTTATTTTGAAGTTTCTTTATAATCAGTCCGTATACAACCCACATCACTGCAGCTCCGATAGTCAGAAAGTCGCCTATCGGACTTAATTTCAGTGCCGTATGCTCATTGAATACGACGAAGGTAACACCAAATAAAGCTATAAGTGTACCTAGTATCAACGATTTTGTAATATGTACTTTTTTGAAAAAGATAGGAGTTGCAAATGCTGTAAGTAGTGGGATGATGCTGAGAAGAATCGATACATTACTCGCTTGTGTGTATTTTAACGCCGTGTTTTCAACAAGAAAATAAAAGGAACCGCCCGTCACTCCAAGGATTAGCATCAACAGTTCATCTCTGATACTTTTCGACCAGATTATCCGGGGAGAGATTGTCCAAATAAAGATATAAGCAAGAACAAAGCGGATCAGCATGATTTCCTCTGGAGTAAGTCCATGAACCATCAGTACCTTAGTGGAAACAAAGGTCACGCCCCAAATTATTGAGGTTAAAATAGCCTCAATATGATATCTGATGCCTCGACTGCTTTGGTTTGTTTTGCTTACAATTGTATACATAAAACGAAATAAATATTACGTTCTTATGCGCAAATGTAAGACAACAAATTATATTATGCAAATAATATGCAGTTAAAAATGCAAATAATATCGATAAATATTAGATATTGTAATCATAGTTTTACCCTTTTGATGGAGTAATCCTATTTAGAATGTTTTTTCAAATAAAAGTTAGACCCCTCTGCTATCACTGTAAGTATAATGAATAACAGTGAACTACAGAGGGGCACTATAGTGATAAAATGCATCGAATCCTATTCCTCTATAGCGAAAATACTTATATCGGAACTTGAGTGATTCGATAATTAAAACAAGTTTTACAAAAGTTTCTTCAAACGATGGATGAATTCGTTTGCTTCATCCATACTTAGGCATAGAGGAGGTAGTAACCGCAGTACATTTGAACCACTGGCACCGGTAAATACATGTTCATCGTAAATCAAACGACTTCTTAATTCTTTTATCGGTTCTTCAAATTCTAATCCTATCATTAATCCTCTTCCGCGTACTTCCTTAATCTGTGGAAACTTTTTCAGTTCAGAAAGTAGGTATGAACCAACATTTGCAGCATTTTCGATAAGATGTTCTTCTTCTATTACATCAAGAACTGCTAACGCTGCAGTGCAAGCTAGATGATTGCCACCAAAAGTGGTTCCTAACTGGCCAAATACTGGTTTGAACATCGGATTGATAAGAACAGCACCCATTGGAAACCCGTTACCGATGCCTTTGGCTACTGTGATAATGTCGGGACGGATACCGCTGTGCTGATGAGCGAAGAATTTGCCGGAACGTCCATAACCGCTTTGAACTTCATCAAGAATAAGTACAGTATTCGTTTTGGTGCATAGCTCTCGTAACTGCTTAAAGAAATCATTCGAAGGAATACGAATACCACCAACACCTTGAATACCCTCAATGATGACAGCACAAACATCCTTTTTATTCAACGATTCCGTGACAGCATCTATATCATTAAGAGGAAGATATTCTGTATGATTATTGTCATTAATGGGAGCGATAATCTTAGGATTGTCCGTGACCTCAACGGCTAAAGAAGTTCTTCCGTGGAAGCTTTTATTAAAGGATACAACTTTTGTTCTGCCATTATAGAAGGATGCTAACTTTAAAGCGTTTTCATTAGCTTCAGCACCGCTATTTATCAGGAATAGTGAATAGTCTTCATATCCACATACATGTCCTAACCTTTCTGCTAATTTTCGTTGCAAGGGATTAATTACGGAATTTGAATAGAATCCAAGTCGTGCTACCTGTTGGCTAATCATTTCCACATAATGAGTATGCGCATGACCGATAGATATGACTGCATGGCCGCCGTACAAATCGAGGTACTCAATACCTTTCTCGTCCCATACATTACAACCTTTTCCTTTAACGATAGCAACATCATATAAAGGATATACATTAAATAAATCCATTTTCTCTTTATTCTAAAAATTCGAATATTAAAAAGCACTTGGCTTCAACTTAAGTCCCAGCGTTTCATCTACGCCGAACATTAAGTTCATATTATGTACAGCTGTTCCGCTTGCCCCTTTCAATAGATTGTCGATACACGAAACGATCAATAACTTATTCCCATGTTTCTCGAGGTGAAGGAGTCCTTTGTTCGTGTTGACGACTTGTTTAAGATCTATGTTATTGTGTATAACATGGGTGAAAGGGCTTTCATTATAATAGTTTGAATACAGACTGTACAAATCATCTAGGTCCATCTCATTCTTGACAAGGATAGAAGCAAAGATACCTCGTGGAAAATCCCCACGGAAAGGTATAAAGTCTATCTCCGAATGATAATCTTTTTGCAATTGAGATAAAGATTGGGCAATTTCGGGTAGGTGTTGATGGACAAAAGGCTTATAGATACTGAGGTTATTATCTCGCCAGCTGAAGTGAGTAGAATCAGCAGGCTTTACTCCAGCACCGGTACTACCCGTTATTGCATTCACAACGATGTCATCCTTTAATAGTTGTTGTTTGGCTAAAGGAAGTAATCCTAGTTGAATGCAAGTAGCGAAACAACCGGGGTTTGCAATATGCTTTGCTGTTTTTATCTCATCACTGTTCATTTCCGGCAAGCCGTAAACAAAATCATTGCCTTCTGCCTTCAGCCGATAGTCCTGAGATAAATCAATTATTTTTAATTTGTCGGGGATATCATGACTTTCGATGAAAATCTTCGACTGCCCATGCCCTGAGCAAATAAAAAGGCAGTCGATATCATCTAAAGGCACACTATCGCTGAAAAGTAAATCACAATCACCATATAGTCCTTCATGCACATCGGTAATCGGGCAACCGGCATGGCTGGTACTGTTGACGAATACAATCTCAACTTGGGGATGATTCACCAATAACCTAATAAGTTCACCTGCAGTATAGCCCGCTCCGCCAACAATGCCGACCTTAATCATATTTCTTCGTCCTTATGATTTGTATAATAAACCCGAAGAGGTGTAGAAGTTACTTTAATAAATCCCTTCGCATCTTCAGCGGTCCATCCCTTTTGCATCTCACCATATTCACCGAATTTGGTCTTCACCAAGTCGTTCACTGAATCTACACCAACTGTAGAGAACGAAAGTGGGCGGAGTTCCAGAATTGCTGTTCCGCTCACATTACGTTGTGAACTAGTAAGCATGGCTTCAATATCTCTCATGACCGGTTCCAGGTACTGACTCTCATGTAAGAACATGCCATACCAGTTGGCTACTTGGTCTTTCCAGTATTGCTGCCATTTGCTCAATGTATATTTTTCAAGGAAGCGATGGGCTCCTATAATCAACATCGGAGCAGCGGCTTCAAATCCTACTCTTCCTTTGATGCCTATAATAGTATCTCCTACATGCATATCACGACCGATACCATAAGCAGAACCAATCTCTTCTATTTTCTGAATGGCTTTCACTTTATCGTCGAACACTTCTTCATTAACAGCATAAATCTCACCTTCTTTGAATTCTATGCTTAGCTGTTCGCTTCCTGTCTTTTTTACTTGTTTTAGATAAGCACTTTCAGGCAGTCCTTGAGCAGAATCAAGAATTTCACCGCCGCAAATGGATGTGCCCCACAAACCGACATTATACGAATACTTCATCTTTGCGAAATCGGCTACAAAGCCATGCTCCTTTAAATAGTTTATTTCAAAGTCGCGTGTCAGTGCCATATCACGTGTCAGTGTGATGATTTCCATTTCGGGAGCCAGAACGAGGAATGTCATATCGAATCGGATTTGATCATTCCCTGCGCCGGTTGAACCATGAGCGATAGCATCAGCCCCAATTTCTTTTGCATATCGGGCAGTTGCCAAAGCTTGAAAGATACGTTCCGAACTAACGGAAATAGGATAGGTACCATTACGCAGTACATTTCCAAAGACCATAAATTTCAAGCTTTTCTCATAATATTCTTGCATCACGTCGAGAGTGACATATTTCACAGCGCCTAGCTTATAGGCGTTTTCTTCATTCTTTTTCAGTTGTTCTTGGCTGAATCCACCTGTATTCGCACAAGCTGCATAAACATCATAACCTTTCTCTTTGGCGAGATACATCACTGTAAACGATGTATCTAATCCTCCGCTGAAAGCTACAACGACTTTCTTTTTATCCATCTTACTAATTATCTAATTCAAATCGTTAAACTATTCTTTCTTTTCTTCTTCTTTCTCTTTAGGAGTCTCTTGCTGTTGCTTAGTAGGGTCATACAACATGGCAGTGCAGATACAATATCGTCGTTCGGTGCGAATCAAAACATCATGATTGCAACATCCTTCACAGCCTTTCCAAAAGGCTTCATCATCAGTTAGCGAAGAGAAAGGAACAGGTTTATATCCTAATTCAGTATTAATTTTCATCACTGCACCACCACTAGTCAGACCAAATAATTTGGCATGCGGCCAACGCAAGCGAGAAAGTGTAAATGCTGCTTTTTTAATCCTCTTCGCTAATCCATGTCCTCGGAATTTCTCAACCACGATTAAACCGGAATTAGCTACATATTCTTTGTTTCCCCAACTCTCAATGTAGCAGAATCCGGCGAATTCATCACCTGCAAGAGCAATAATAGCCTTCCCTTCTTTCATTTTCTGGGCTACATACTCATGCGTACGTTTGGCAATGCCAGTACCACGGACCTTAGCGGCAGCGGTAATAGTTTCCAAAATGGTATCCACATATGCTTCATGCGAAGCATCGGCTACCATCACATCAATTGAATCAAAATCCATTTTATAATGTATTATAAAAGTTGCTTATTTGGCGGGATGATTAACGAACGATAATAACTTGCGTATCTGTTCGGGTTGTGTCCCTTCCTTTAAAATAAGAACCATTGTATCGTCTCCTGCAATTGTGCCAATAATTTGTGCATAATTATGATTGTCAATATCGTATGCCATACTACTTGCGTAACCGGGCTTTGTCTTAATTACAGCCAAGTTGCTGGAAAACTGTATAGATATAAATCCACTTGACATCAGCATATCACTTGCATTCTCATTTGAAATGTTTCGAGCATACATAATATCGTTAGGCAATACATAAACATATTTGCCTGTTACACTAGCAGCTTTTGCAACTTTAAGTTGCTTCAAATCACGTGATAGAGTAGCTTGTGTCAATTCGAAGCCCTCTTTCTTCAAGATGTTCAGAAGTTCTTCTTGAGATCCAACCTGCTGGCTGGAAATGATCATCTTAATGATGTCTAACCGACTTGTTTTCTTTTTCATCGTATAATTATTCTTATTTTGAGGCAAATTTATGCATTTATTTTAATTTGAGCATAATAAATTGTAATTTTAACCAAAATATTATATTAATACATGTAAAAAACACTTTATATCCTATTAAATTATATCTTTGCATAGGTAAAGCGAGGAAATAACATTAATATATCAATAAATATTCTGCTTGATTATGAAAATAGCTATTATCGGAGCCGGAAATATGGGAAGTGCCATTGCATTAGGCCTAGTCAATGGGGATATTATTAAGCCCCATGATATAATAATTTCAAATCCTTCGACAGAGAAATTAAATGCATTGAAGGCGCGTTATGCCGATTTCAACATCACAAGTGATAACAAAGAAGCTACAAAAAACAGCGAGGTTGTCATTCTTGCAGTAAAGCCATGGATTGTAGAAAAGGTCTTAAATGAGATAAATCTGAAGAAACAGCAAATGTTGGTTTCTATAGCTGCTGGCGTTACATTCGGTCAGTTAGGAAAATATTCAGGTGTCGATTCTACAATGTATAGAGTAATCCCTAACACAGCAATATCACAGCGGAGTAGTATGACATTGATTGCTGCTCACAACTCTACTTCCGAACAAGATATCCTTATCACGAATCTGTTTAAGCAGTTCGGCGTTACGATGATAATACCTGAAGATAAAATGGCTGCAGCAACTTCACTTTCGTCATGTGGCATCGCTTATGTCTTGAAATATATTCAAGCAGGTATGCAGGCGGGCATTGAAATGGGACTTACTCCAGACGATGCTGCAAGAATGGTGGCTCAAAGTGCGAAGGGTGCCGCTGAACTTATACTTAATAATCACACCCATCCTTCTGTTGAGATCGATAAGGTAACAACACCGGGTGGATTAACTATCAAGGGTATCAACGAATTAGAGCATGATGGATTTTCTTCTGCTATTATTAAGGCTATGAAGGCAAGTATTTAGCAGAAAAGAGTGACATAATGAAATTAAATTTGTATTTTTGCAGTTCTATTTCATGATAGAACTGCTTTTTTTATTAAATAAGTAAATATCAATTCTTATGGATGATCAGATTAAACAAATAGCAGAGCGATTACGCGGATTACGTGATGTACTCGATTTAAGTCAGGAAGATGTCGCTCTCGACTGCGATATTCCTTTGGAGGAGTATCAACTTTCCGAATTAGGCGACAGTGATATTTCTGTCAGTATGCTTCAAAAGGTTGCACACAAGTATAATATCGCCTTAGATGCCTTGATGTTTGGCGAAGAGCCTAAGATGAATTCTTATTTCATCACTCGTGCTGGAAAAGGAACATCGATGGAACGTACCAAGGCATACAAATATCAGTCTTTGGCTGCAGGTTTTAAAAACCGTATTGCTGATCCTTTCATTGTAACGGTAGAACCTAACGATAACCCTATCTATTTTAATAGTCATAGCGGGCAAGAGTTTAACCTCATTATAGAAGGTTGCATGCTTCTCAGCATTAATGGGAAAGAACTTGTTTTGAATGAAGGCGACAGCGTCTATTTCAATTCTAAGCTTCTTCATGGCATGAAAGCATTGAATAATAAAACTGTCCGCTTCTTAGCTGTAATAATGTAATAATATAATAATGATAGAAAGATTCTTAGAACAGACTTCCTTCACATCTCAGGAAGATTTCAGACAACATCTGAAAATCAAAGTTCCAAAAGACTTTAACTTCGGTTATGACGTAGTAGATGCATGGGCAAAAGAAGCGCCGGATAAAAACGCTCTCTTATGGACTAACGACATGGGAGAATCCCGTCAATATTCGTTTGCCGATATGAAAAAATATACAGATATGACCGCCTCTTATTTCCTGCAATTGGGAATACGTCATGGTGATATGGTAATGTTGATATTGAAACGTCGTATTGAGTTTTGGTTCAGCATAATTGCTCTTCATAAAATTGGAGCTGTCTGCATTCCTGCCACGCACTTGCTGACGAAGAAAGATATTGTTTATCGTTGTAATGCCGCCTCTATCAAAATGATTGTTTGCGCTGGCGAAGAAGTGATTACGACACATGTTGCCAATGCACTGCCAGAGTCGCCTTCGGTTGAGACTGTTGTCAGCTCAGGGCCATTAGTTCCTGAAGGCTTTATGGATTTTCAGAAGGGTATACACGATGCTCCTCCTTTTGTTCGCCCTGCACATGCTAATAGTAACGAGGATATATCGTTGATGTATTTCACCAGTGGAACAACGGGAGAGCCGAAGATGGTAGCACACGACTTCACCTATCCTTTGGGACATATTGTAACGGGCTTTATTTGGCATAACTTGAATGAACAAAGTATTCACCTTACCATCGCTGATACGGGGTGGGGTAAAGCCGTTTGGGGGAAACTCTATGGACAATGGTTCTCGGGTGCTAATATCTTTGTTTACGATCATGAGAAATTTACTCCTGCAGATATTTTGAAGAAGCTGCAGGATTACCATATCACATCGCTGTGTGCTCCTCCTACCATTTTCCGTTTCCTTATTCGTGAAGACCTTACAAAGTATGACTTGTCGTCATTAAAGTATTGTACCATCGCCGGTGAGGCATTGAATCCATCGGTTTTCAATACGTTTAAAGAACTTACAGGTATACAGTTGATGGAAGGTTTCGGACAGACAGAAACGACACTTACTGTGGCTACCTTCCCATGGATGAAACCAAAACCAGGTAGCATGGGCATGCCGAATCCGCAATATGATGTTGATTTGATAAATAACGAAGGTCGTTCGGTTGAGGCTGGTGAGCAGGGACAGATCGTTATTCATACCGATAAAGGCAAACCCTTGGGACTCTTCAAAGAGTATTATCGTGCTCCTGAACTTACAAATGAGGCATGGCACGATGGCATCTATTATACAGGCGATGTCGCTTGGCGTGATGAAGACGGCTATTTCTGGTTTGTAGGTCGTGCAGATGATGTTATTAAAAGTTCAGGTTACCGCATCGGGCCTTTCGAAGTGGAAAGTGCTTGTATGACGCACCCTGCAGTAGTCGAATGTGCTGTCACTGCTGTCCCCGATGAAATACGTGGGCAAATTGTGAAGGCAACAATCGTTCTTTCGAAAGAATATAAAGACAAAGCCGGTGATGCTTTGATTAAGGAGATACAGAATCATGTGAAACGTGTTACTGCTCCTTACAAGTATCCTCGTGTGATTGAGTTTGTTGATGAATTGCCTAAGACAATCAGCGGAAAGATTCGTCGTGTAGCAATCCGCAATAACGAGAAAGAAGAATCATAATAGTTTTATTAATTTACAGATAATCAGTATGAGTAGGCCGCTCCAATGAAAAGTTGAAGCGGTCTCTTTTTGTTATTTCAGGCTGAATACGAACAAGCGGAATTTTCCTGGTTATGATAGCAAATTTTCCTGGTTATGTTTTCAGACTTTCATAACTATGTTTTCAACTTTTCATAACTATGATTCTCCGAGAACATAACTATGAAAATTTAGTAACATAACTATGATTTTTCGTCTTCAATTATTAATTCCAATTTCAGTTAGTTTTGCTGTTAATTGCCGATAAGCAGCTATAATAGCTCTTACCCTGCGGTTGAAATAACTACCATAGAGGTTGAAATGCTGTGAAGCATTGAGGAGGTAGTAGCAACAACTATAAGGATAGAAGAATGAGAAATTAATTCACGTTCGCGTTCATTAAAAATCGCACTCAGAAGATATTGTAGACTCATTTTAGCAGTCATCAATTGTAAATAAATAGAAAATAAAACAGATAATCTTCTCATATACAATGAATTTATGCGTATACCCCCAGTGACAAAAGTCGCTAGTAAAAGGTATTTAGTGTATAGTTGAATATTTGCAATTTACAATGTGGTTATAGGATTTTTCTATAAATGTTTTGTGGGCTAGTAATAAATGGGTAATTTTACAAGAAAGTATATGATGAATATGCTGGCCCTAAAATAGGATCGATATAACAGTCTGTTATTTTCTAACTACCTTGAGCCAACGGCTATTTTTATTCCTTTTTATTATACTGAAGATGAAGAAATACGTTTTGTTCATATTATATCTGCTTTTTATTAGTCTGTCTCTCGATTCGTCTAATGTTTGGGTGGAGGCAGAACGTTTTAGCAATAAAGGCGGATGGGTAGTCGACCAGCAATTCATGGATCAGATGGGGTCGCCTTATCTTATGGCTCATGGTTTTGGTAGTCCTGTCGCCGATGCTAAAACAAGAATCTTTTTTCCTAAGAAAGGATGGTATTATGTTTATGTTCGGACCTTTAATTGGACTTCACCATGGTATAATGGAAAGGGCCCTGGGATGTTTCAACTGAAGGTTGGAAATATTTCTTTAAAAGAAGCGGCTGGTTGTATAGGGAATGATTGGTGCTGGCAGTATTTGGGCTGTATTAAAATTAGCAACTCATTTAATACTGTCTCGTTGCATGATATGACGGGTTTCGATGGTCGTTGTGATGCTATTTATTTTTCCACAAATCGAATTCCTCCTCCATCAAAGAAGAGTGAATTGGATTTATTCCGTAAGGCAAAGCTAAGTTTATTGCATAAGTCGTGTAACATTAAAAAATACGATTTTGTTGTAGTTGGTGGTGGCATCGCGGGAATGTGTGCTGCTGTGGCTGCTGCACGACAAGGATTAAAAGTCGCTTTAGTCCACGACCGTCCCATATTAGGAGGAAACAATAGTTCTGAAGTAAGGGTGCATCTTGGGGGCAGAATAAATTTGGCTCCTTACCAAAACCTAGGCAATTTAATTAAAGAATTCGGTCCGGTACGGGGAGGAAATGCTCAGCCTGGTAATTTCTATCAGGATTCTACTAAATTGGATTGGGTGATGCATGAGAAGAATATCTCTTTATTTCTGAATATGCATGTCATAGGCGTTAATATGAATGGTAAACATATTAATGATATCATAGCTTCGAATATTGAGACAGGGCAAGAAACTAAATTTGAAGCAAAATTATTCTCTGATTGTACCGGGGATGGTAATCTTGGATTCCTGGCAGGAGCAAACTATATGATGGGAAGAGAATCAAAACAAATGACCCATGAGAATAGAGCTGTCGACATGGCAGATAGTATTACTTTAGGGGCTTCTGTTCAGTGGTATTCTAAAAAAGAGGACATTCAAACTCCTTTCCCTGTATTTGAATATGGCTTGAACTTCACTGAAGAGAATAAACAGGCGGTTGATAAAGGTGAATGGACTTGGGAAACAGGTATGAACATCAATCAAATTACTAAGGCTGAAACTATACGTGATTATGGTTTATTGGTTATCTATTCGAATTGGTCGTTTCTGAAGAACCGTTCAGAATTGAAATCTAAATATGCCAATTATACATTAGATTGGGTAGCTTATGTAATGGGAAAGCGTGAGTCTAGAAGATTGATAGGTGATTATATCTTGAATGAGAATGATATTGAAGGGAATAAAATCTTTCCTGATGGAACAGCATGTACTTCATGGACCATCGATTTACATAATCCCGACCCTATAAATTCAAAATTCTTTTTGAATCATGAATTTATAGCTGTAACAAAACAAACTCTAATTTATCCTTATCCGATACCTTACAGGTGTTTGTATTCTAGTAATATTGATAATCTCTTTATGGCAGGAAGGAATATTAGCGCTACTCATGTGGCATTGGGCTCGACTCGTGTTATGCGAACGACAGGCATGTTGGGCGAAGTTGTCGGACTAGCTGCTTCTGTTTGTGTTAAACATAATGCAAATCCTCGAGAAATATATAAACGATATTTTAATGACTTGGTTCTATTAATGAGAGAAGGTGCTGGAAAAAAGGGCTTAAAGAACAATCAAACATATAATAAAGGGGCTTCTTTAATGGATAAATCGGGGCAATAGTAATCTAGATTGTCAATTGTTTTACGACAATGGCATTGTAATATTTGTTCAACTATAATCATAAAACCATAAGAAAATGAAACAGGAATTGAAAATATTATATTTGGAAAAATGGGAAAACTACTTTCCAGATACAGAACTGCCTATAGGTGTTTTTTATTCTAACAGTTTATGCGGTGCCGAATATGTCAAGAAACCGCTGCCGAACGATAAGGGTTATACCTGCATCTTTGCACAAATGGCCCGTCTTCATTCTGGCAAGCCTCTGGCTTTCGACAGAGACAACCTTGGATGCTTTGGCTCTTATAAGACCATCTTTGGAGGTGAATATCAGGAGGAAGCTACGGTTAATCTGCTCGTCAATATCGAGCACTTCATTATTGATAAAGAGCATGTCAACAAGATGGTGGAGATAAATCCCGTTGCAAGTCCTACAGGAAAGTATTTGATATTTAAACCTCTCGATACTTTGGATGAAAATGATGAGCCTGAGATTTTCTGCATCTTTGGCAATCCTGATGTGATAGCGGGACTTCATCAACTGGCCAGTTTCGATAACACAAGAATCGACAATGTCATCGCTCCCTTCGGCTCTGGATGCGAGCAACTGCTCTCTTTTGCTTTGAAAGAATGTAGCGAGGAAGATCCAAGAGCTGTTTTGGGTGGAATGGATACTGCGATGAGGTGTTGCATCAAGCCAAATATGCTCACGTTCTCAGTACCGGCCGTCAAGTTCAAAACTATGGTCACGAATATGGACAATAGTTTTCTCAACACATATATATGGAAGGCTATTAAACCGAGATTAAGCAAATTAGAAAAAAATAAAATATAGATAGAAGTGGACAATCTGATAAAATTAATGCGGCAGAAAAAGTTTAAGGCTGCAGAACTTCTGCTACAAAAAAAGCTTACTGAATCTCCTGAGGACAGTTATTTACTTACGCAATTAGCAAATGTTCTTTGGAATAGGTACAAAGATCAAGACGCTTTATATTATGCGGATAAAGCAAAAAAGCTATCTCCAACAAATCCTCTTTTGATGTATACTCGCGGTAGAATTCTTTGGTCATTGGGAAAATATGAGGAATCGATATCAGAATGGAATCAAATTCTTAATATGAAGGAGTTGGATGTAGCCAATAATGGATATGGTATTGGATGGGCAAAGTCTGTTATTAATGATGCTAGATTTTATAAAGCAGATTGCCTGTACCATCTTTATCGTGACAAAGAAGCCCTACCAATAATGATTGAGCATCTACAGTGTAGAGGGAAAGGTATAGGAAGTGATTTCTCGAAAAAAGAGGCCATTCAATTCTATAAAGTATTGAAATATAGTCCTGCTAGAAATGCCAATGATATATCTGAAATTGGTTATGCTTCAGAGGTCCAAAAGAAGCGGATAGTCAAAAGGATAGACATGTTGGGAAAAAATAAGGATTGGGATAAAATGGTGCGCTATCTAAAAGTTATTTGCAAACGTTATCCTAAAGAGTACTATATCAAGACCATTCTCTCTGAATATTATAAAATTCTTGGCGACGAGGAAGGTTGTATGACTTATGCTAAAGAAGCGTTCGATCAAGAACCTAGTGACCCACTTGTAAAATATAACTATGCAGTAGCATTATCGGTAAGTGGAGCAATGGAAGATTCTCTCCGTCAATTTGAGGAGATTGTTGCGCTCGGAATAGACTACATCGCGTTCTCGGAACATGGAGAAGGAACAGTGTGGGCAAAGAAACTACTGAGAGATACAGAAAATAATATTATAAAGATCAAGCAAAATCTGGTTCCATCTGCAAAATCCAATTTAGACTGACATCATAGCTATATGATTATTATATTACTCCTTCTGAGTTCCATTTAAGTTCCATTCTGTTTAAATTATAAAAGGCAATTACGATCTTTAATCTCGTAACTGCCTTTATTCCATTTAGTAGCGGGGCTGAGACTTGAACTCAGGACCTCATGATTATGAATCATGCGCTCTAACCAGCTGAGCTATCCCGCCAAACCAATATTTATTTGCGGGTGCAAATTTAGACTTTTTTCTTTAACTGCCAAAATAAAATGCGATTTTTCTTAGTTTTGTGTAAACAAGGTGAATATCGTACTTGTTTTGGAAACAAAATTTAAGAAAGATATAAATTATGTGCTTTTTGCTTTCCCAATTAGAAAAAAGTCTATATATTGGCGCCGATTTAAAATGTGGTTAATATGGAAAAGGTTAAAATACATCTGGAGTTTTTATTAAAAGAAACTGCAAAGAATGTTTTATGGTCTGCTATTAGCACTGTGGCGGGATGGGAGAATTGGTTCGCTGATAAGATCATTTCGAATGACAAGGTCATTACTTTCCAATGGGCTGACAATGATTCACGCACCGCAGAGATTGTAGCTGAGAGAACGTATTCGTTTATTCGTTTTCATTGGCTCGATGATGATGATTCGCATACTTACTTTGAAATCAAAATGAGCCAGGATGAACTCACTAATGCTTTTGTGCTAGAGATCAATGACTTTGTAAATCCTGGTGAAGAAGAGGATATGAAAGAATTATGGACATCACAAATTGTAAAAATGAGAAGAGTTTGGGGTTTTTAATTATCTTTCGAATTAAAATTTCTTGCTCTCTGTTTTTTATGGTACCTTTGTGCTCGAAATTGTGAGTGAGATAAAATAGGAATGTTTCGTATAAAGAAATTAAATATATTCATCGTTAAGAGCTTTTTACCGCTCTTCTTGGGAACTTTCTTAATCTGCCTTTTCATTTTCTTGATGCAGTTTCTTTGGCGTTGGGTCGATGATCTTGTCGGAAAAGGATTAGGTGTTGATATATTAGGGAAGTTTTTCTTGTATTCTTCTTTAACATTGGTTCCTGCTTCATTACCGCTGGCTGTATTGCTGGCTTCTCTGATCACTTTCGGTAATTTCGGCGAGCGCTTCGAACTGCTCGCAATGAAGGCTTCTGGTATCTCTTTGATAAAAATAATGCGGCCTTTAATGGTTGTCGTAGCATTATTGTGCTGTGTGTCTTTCTATTTCCAAAATGTAATAAGTCCGAAGGCAACACAGCAATTGGGTACCTTGGTAATCTCATTAAAACAAAAATCACCAGAACTAGATATTCCAGAAGGCGTCTTCTATAGTGAAATAGATGGCTATAATTTGAAGGTTGCAAAGAAGAACAAGATAAACGGTATGTTGTACGATGTATTGATATACGACTATTCTGGCGGGTTTGATAATACACGTATCATCTATTCTGATTCTGGAAGACTTGATATGACTGCCGACCGACAGCATTTATTCTTGACTCTTTTTTATGGCGAGTTGTTCGAGAATCTACGTTCTCAGGATGCTTATTCTGCAAATGTTCCTTATCGAAGGGAGTCGTTTAATAAGAAGTCGTTAATCATCGACTTTAACTCGGGCTTTAATATGGCTGATGCCAGTGTGATGGGTAATCAGGCCGGTGCTAAAAATATGAAAATGCTGCAGGCTTCTATTGACTCCATGAGGCAGGTTGGCGATAGCATCGGAAGGGATTATTTTAAGAGCGCTATGGATGGCTATTATAGGAATAAACCTGCTGCTTCTCCTATTAAGATTCCAGTTTCAAATACGAAGAAGTTGAATTTGGGGAATGGAAACATTGATGTGATTTATGATAAGGCGTCTATGAACGATAAACAGCATATTCTACAGAATGCTTTGGGTAGTGCACAGAATGTGGGCACGGATTGGGCCTTTAAGGGGTCTACTATCGATGACCTAGATTATGATATTAGGAAACATGAAATAGAGTGGTATAGAAAGATTACTATTTCATTATCTTGCCTGCTCTTCTTCTTTATTGGTGCTCCTTTAGGTGGTATTATCCGAAAGGGAGGACTTGGTATGCCTGTCGTAATTTCTGTGCTTATATTTATTATCTATTATATCATTGACAATTCGGGCTATAAGATGGCTCGTGACGGTAAGTGGGCCGTCTGGGTCGGTTCATGGGTGAGCACTGCTGTGCTAGCTCCTTTAGGCGCTTTTCTTACGTATAAGTCGAACACTGATTCTGTTGTGATGAACCTCGATACGTATATCGCTTGGATTCGCCGTGTCTGTGGAATCAGAAGTGTGCGTCACTTGTTTATGAAGGAGGTCATCATCCATGATCCGGAATATGATAGATTACCTCAAGAACTTGAAGGTTTGACAGAGCAATGCCGGGCTTATCAAGGAAGACATCATTTGAGAAGAATACCTAATTATTATTCTTTGTGGATGACCGATAGATACGACAAGGAGATAGAGGCCATTAATGAGAATATGGAAGCACTCGTTGAAGAAATGTCGAATACAAAATCTCCTGCTCTTCTCCAAACATTGGAGTCCTATCCGATTATTCCTATTCATGCACATACGAGACCATTCCATTCCTATTGGATGAACCTGGTCTCAGGTATTCTTTTCCCAATCGGTATATTCTTTATGATTCGTATTTGGGCTTTCCGTATTCGTCTGAACAAGGATATAGATAGAATCGTGGAAACAAATAAAAAGGTAGAGGGTATGGTTCAGAAAATAACGAATAACGGATGAGTTATGGATAATATAAAGTTTAATTCTATAAACGAAGCTATTGCCGATTTCAAAGAGGGCAAGTTCTTAATTGTGGTAGATGATGAAGATCGCGAGAATGAAGGTGATTTGATTATCGCTGCCGAACTTATTACTCCAGAAAAGGTGAACTTCATGTTGAAACATGCTCGTGGGGTATTATGTGCCCCGATTACCATATCTAGATGCAAGGAATTGGAACTTCCTCATCAGGTGAGCGAAAATACTTCGGTGTTGGGAACTCCTTTTACTGTCACTATCGATAAGTTGGAAGGATGTACTACCGGTGTTTCGGCTTACGACCGCGCAGCTACTATTCAGGCTTTGGCTGACCCTTCATCTACTCCTAATACTTTTGGACGCCCGGGGCATATCAATCCTTTGTACGCTCGTGATAAAGGAGTCTTACGACGTGCAGGACATACTGAGGCTACTATTGATATGTGTAAATTAGCTGGCCTTTATCCCGCAGGTGCTTTGATGGAGATTATGAATGAGGATGGAACAATGGCTCGCTTACCTGAATTAAGGGTGATGGCTGATGAGTATGGACTGAAGTTGATTTCTATTCACGACTTAATAGCTTATCGCTTAAAGGAAGAGTCTATCGTTGAGAAAGGGGTCGAAGTAGACTTGCCTACCGACCATGGTCATTTTAGATTAATTCCTTTCCGCCAAAGATCTACAGGGTTGGAGCATATTGCTCTATTTAAAGGTGCCTGGGATGAAGATGAACCTATTTTAGTTCGTGTGCATTCTTCTTGTATGACAGGTGATATCTTCGGCTCTCGTCGTTGTGATTGTGGAGAGCAACTCCATAAATCGATGGAGATGATAGAGAAAGCAGGGAAAGGTGTCATTGTCTATATGAATCAAGAGGGCAGAGGCATTGGGCTGATGAATAAAATTGAAGCTTACAAACTGCAAGAAGAGGGATATGATACGGTAGATGCTAATTTACATCTCGGCTTTGATCCTGATGAAAGAGATTATGGTGTAGGTGCACAGATTTTAAGGGAACTGGGTGTGCATAAAATGAGACTGATGACGAATAATCCTGTTAAACGTGTAGGACTGGAAGCTTACGGTTTGGAAATAGTAGAGAATGTTCCTATTGAGATTACCCCTAATGAATATAATGAACGATATCTTCGTACTAAAAAAGAACGTATGGGGCATACCTTGCATTTTACTAAATAATATATAAACCCAAAGGAAGATTATGATGGACCAATTATCAAATCGATTGAACAGACTTTCTCCATCGCAAACTTTAGCGATGTCTCAAAAGAGTAATGAACTTAAGGCTCAAGGTGTTGATGTTATTAATTTGAGTGTGGGCGAACCGGATTTTAATACTCCACAACATATTAAAGATGCTGCTATTAAAGCAGTTGAGGATAATTTCTCTCATTATTCTCCCGTTCCAGGTTACTTGCCGCTACGTAATGCGATTGTTGCTAAGTTGAAAGGAGAAAATGGTTTAACTTATTCTCCAAAACAGATTTTAGTTTCAAATGGAGCTAAACAATCTGTTTGCAACATATTGATGGCTATTGTCAATGCAGGGGATGAAGTAATTATTCCAGCTCCATATTGGGTGAGCTATCCGGAGATGGTGAAGTTGGCTGATGGTGAGCCTGTCATAGTTCCTGCTGGTATAGAACAGAATTTCAAGATTACTCCTGCACAATTGGAGCAGGCTATTACTCCGAAGACGAGAGGCTTTATCCTTTGTTCTCCATCGAATCCTACCGGCTCTGTTTATACAAAAGAAGAACTGGCTGGATTGGCTGATGTCTTGGCTAAATATCCTCGTATTATTATCATTGCCGACGAGATATATGAACATATTAACTATGTTGGGAAGCATGAGAGTATTGCTCAATTTTCAGCAATCTTTGATAGAACTGTCATCGTAAACGGAGTATCCAAGGCTTATGCTATGACGGGTTGGCGCATCGGTTTTATCGCTGCTCCCGAATGGATTGTAAAAGGATGCAATAAACTGCAAGGCCAATATACATCGGGTGCCTGTTCTGTATCTCAGAAAGCAGCTGAGGCTGCTTATACGGGAAATCAAGAACCTGTGAAACAAATGTGTGAAGCTTTTCGCAAACGTCGCGACTTAATTGTCGATTTGGCTAAGACAGTACCTGGCTTTGAAGTGAATGTTCCGCAAGGTGCTTTTTATCTTTTCCCGAAATGTAGTTTTTATTATGGGAAATCTGATGGTAACCGTCATATTAATGATTCCAATGATTTGGCTATGTATTTGTTGGAAGTCGGTCATGTGGCTTGTGTCGGTGGTGCTGCATTCGGAGCTCCCGATTGTATCAGGATGAGTTACGCTACGAGTGAGGATAATATTGAGGAGGCTTTTCGTCGTATTAACGATACGTTGGCAAAATTGTCTTAATCTTTTTTGCAAGGAACTTATGAGTAAATCTCTTATTTTTATATGGATGGCTCTATTGTGCATAAATGTTCATGCACAAGTCCCATCTGCAAAGGTGGAAACTATAACGGGAGAAAAGGTCGATATCCGAGATATGCTTAAAGATAAGATTACGGTTATCTCTTTCTGGTCGTCGGTATGTAAACCTTGTATTGCTGAATTGGATGCTATCAATGACGTGATTGCTGACTGGCATAGCAAAGCAAATTTCCAGATGATTATTATTGCCATTGATGATAGCCGCAGTTTAGCTAAAGCAAAATCCCTTATTAATGGCCACAACTGGAACTATATCGCCTTGTTCGACAAAAATCAAGATATGAAAAGATCTTTTGGAGTGAATTTCATTCCTCATGTCTTTGTCTATGATACAAACGGTAAACAAGTTTATTCGCACACGGGTTATAATCCCGGGGGCGAAGACGATGTTTTTAATGCTATCCAAAAAATACAGAAACATTGACTGATTAATATATGAAGAAAGCCTTTATCTGTTTATTACTACTTATCTCTACTGTTAATACTATTAGTGCACAATTCTCTGCTAACCTCGAAAGTAATTCTGTTTATTATACAAAAAAACCGCAGCAAACTTTGGGTAGCTCAGATAAGAGTTATGGAACAAACGACTATCTTGTCGCCAATTATACTTTAAATGATTTTTCTGCCGGTATTCAGGTTGAGGCTTATAAACCTGTCCTACGCGGATATTCGCCCAATCTTGATGGATATATGTTGGCTATGAAGCACCTTTCATGGCAAAAGAGTGGTTTCTCTGTCTTAGCAGGTGACTTTTTTGAACAGTTCGGCAGCGGACTGATGTTCCGCTCTTGGGAAGATAGGCAATTGGGTATTAATAACTCTATTGAAGGTGGTCGTATCGCTTACAATAATAAGGTTATCGCAGTAAAGGGGATTATTGGGCGTCCTCGTTTGTATATGCATCACGAGTCTGTACGAATATCAGGGGCTGATATGAATATTTCTTTGGCTGATCTGATGGGATGGAAAAACTCTTCTCTTCAATTGGAAGGTGGATATATCAATAAATATGAGAAACTCGATGATATTAACCGCACATTCTTGAGTAGTGCAGCTACTAATCTGTATAGCGCTAGCCTACAGGCTGAGCATAAGGGCGTATATGGTAAGTTTGAATATGTCTTTAAAGATAAAGATTTATATTACAATAAGGATGTATCTGATTTTCAAGAAAGAAATGGTAACGCGCAACTCCTAGAAGTCGGTTATAATACCAAAGGATTGGGACTTTATCTCTCTTTGCGACGCTTGCAACGAATGGAGACTAAATTGACTCGGAGTAAGAAATCGTCTGAGAATATATTTAACTATTTGCCGGCGCTTACTCGTCAATATACTTATTCCATTGCAAATATCAATCCTTATATTACTCAGTCAAATGGTGAACAAGGTGGTCAATTCGATTTATATTACGGTAAGAATGGCTGGAAATGGCATTCGAATGTCTCCTCCTATTTCAGTTTGAAAGGATCCAACTTTATGTTCCTCGACTGTAATGCTGATGTCACAAAGAAATGGAATCAATCGTGGAAAACTATTTTCTTGTATTCTTTTCAGAACAATAAGATAGAAAATGTGGCTTCATCTCATACTTTCTTGGTTGATTGTCTGTATAAATTTACTAATAAGAAAGCTTTACGAGCAGAGATGGGATATCTCTACTCCGAAGGTTATGAGAAAGACTGGCTATCAGCTTTAGCTGAACTTACTTTTGCTCCTACATGGAGTTTTTATGTAAGCGATATGTTCAATGTAGGTGTTACGAATAAGCATTATTACAGTGTAGGCATTAGCTTTACGAAGTCTGAGTTGCGTTTTGACCTGAATTTTGGCCATAATCGTGCCGGTTATATCTGTTCCGGTGGTGTATGCAGATATTCTCCAGAATTTACGGGGCTCAATCTAATTACTAATATTTCTATTTAACTATTATTTATAACTAAGATGAAATCGCTTATTAAAATTTTATTTTTATTCTCTCCTCTGTTCCTTATTTTGGGCTGTAGCGGGAGTTCTGAGAGTATCGATACGGAAAATATCGTTATATCTGTCAACAAGGATTCTATTCAAGCCGACAAATCGGAAAAGGTCACATTTACGGTGTTATACAAAAATAAGGATGTCACTTCGGAATCCGAGATATGGAATCAAACGGCAAATATGAAGATTAATGGCAATACCTTTACAACAACAACCGTAGGTAATTATTCTTTCTATGCAAGATATAAGAATGTAAAATCAGTGAATACATCGAATGTCTCAGTATATATTCCTAAAATTGTAATTTCTGCAGATGTCTCTTCTATTAAAGCGGATGGCAAGTCGAAGGTTACGTTCACGGTGAAATGTAATGATAAGGATGTCACTTCTTCGGCCGAGATATGGAATAAAACGAAAAATATAAAATTGGACGGAAATACTTTTTCCTCATCTGAAATAGGTAATTTCGTGTTCTATGCTCAATATGATGGCAGAAATACAGATAATAATTTGTCGATTCAGGTTTTAGGAAATTATGCTCATAACTTCTACACACGTGTATGTGTGATGGACTTTACCGCTACTTGGTGTCAATTCTGCCCGTATATGATGAGTGCTTTGGCCAAGGCAGTACAAGATTATTCTGATAGAATTCTTGTTTTGGCTATTCATGATAGTAGCAGCGATTTGCACTCTGGTGATAATAGTGTGTATTCTCTATTTAATGATTTCACTGTGGATGGTATTCCTACAGGACTATATAATTTCAGAAACAAATTGGAATCATATTCATCTTCTTATGTTCTCTCTGCTCTGAAACAGGAGGTTCAGAATAATTCTGCAATGACAGGAATAGCTGTATCAACTAAAGTAAACAGTGATAATAATATAGAAGTTGTGGCAAAGATGAGTACTCACGAGACTAATAATTATAAACTGACCATGTGTCTTGTTGAAGATAATATCAAGAACCGACAAAATGAGGGTGGAACTTATACATCAAATTTTGTTCATAATAACATTCCTCTTAAATTTTATCCAGAACCTTATGGTTTCGATTTAGGATCGGTAAAGGCTGATGAAGAGAAATCAATTTCTCATACGTTTACGAATAAAGAATTGTCGACTGTTAGAACTAACATGAAATTGTCGACCACTTTGGATTATGCAAATTGTAGAGTTGTGGTTTATGTGTCTAGAAAGTCGGGCAATAAATATTATATAGACAATACCGTCTCTTGTCCTGCTAAGAATGGCAGCGTAGATTACAAATACGAATAGTTATATAAAAGAGAAAGCTGTGAACAAAGTAATTATACTTTGTCACAGCCTTCGTTCCTTTTGACTATGATTTATTATTCACCCGGATGAATTGCATCGTTAGGGCAAACACTTGCACAAGTACCGCATTCGGTGCATTTGTCAGGGTCAATAGAATATTTATCTCCTTCAGAGATAGCTTCAACCGGACATTCATCGATACATGTACCGCAAGCTACACAGTCGTCACTAATTACGTAAGCCATTTTGTTTAATTTTTAATTTTAATACGCAGCAAATGTAATCTTTTTATTCTTCATAGCGAAATATTCTATCCTTAATTTGATTTAATTTATATTGTATCTATTCTGATAAGTAGATATGATTCTCTTGTTTTTTTGTTAATTTTGTGTCGAAAATAATTATCTATCATTTAATTATGCCATTAAAATTACCAGATAAATTACCTGCTGTAGATATTCTCAAGAAAGAAAATATCTTCGTGATGGGCAATAGTCGTGCTACGACACAGGATATACGTCCTTTGAATATAGCTATCCTCAATTTAATGCCTCTGAAGATAACAACTGAAACAGACTTGGTTCGTCTACTTTCAAATACTCCTTTGCAGGTGGAGATTTCTTTTATGAAGATAAAAAGTCATACACCAAAGAATACGCCGGTAGAGCACATGAAAGCTTTCTATCGCGATTTCGAATTGATGCGTGATAAGAAATACGATGGTCTGATTGTCACAGGTGCTCCTGTGGAGCAAATGCCATTTGAGGAAGTTAGTTATTGGAATGAGATTACTGAGATATTTGATTGGGCGCGCACACATGTTACGTCTACATTGTATGTCTGTTGGGCAGCTTATGCAGCTTTATATCGTTTTTACGGTATCCCCAAATATGAACTTCCTCAAAAGAAGTTCGGAATATTCAGTCATCGTCCTTTGGAACCGCTCCATCCGATATTCCGTGGCTTCGATGAAGAATTCTTTGTCCCTCACAGTCGTCACACAGAGGTAAGGAAGGAAGATATCCTTCGTATGCCTGAACTTTCATTGCTCTCGGAATCTGATGAGGCGGGTGTCTATTTAGTTGAATCTCGTGGAGGCAGAGAATTTTATGTGACGGGACATTCCGAATATTCACCTTATACGCTCGATATGGAATATCGTCGTGATTTAAGCAAAGGCTTGCCTATAGAACCTCCAAAGAACTATTATGTGGATGATAATCCAGATAACCCTCCCTTTGTTCGTTGGCGTGCTCATGCTAATTTGTTCTTCTCCAATTGGCTGAATTATTTCGTTTACCAAGCTACTCCATATAACTTAGAAGAGATTAAATGATAAAGGTCCGTCAGATAGAGTTACTGTCTCCAGCGCGAAATCTGGAATGCGGTATTGAAGCTGTCAAACATGGTGCTGATGCTGTTTATATCGGTGCTCCTAAATTTGGCGCCCGTGCTGCGGCAGGAAATTCTTTAGACGACATTTCTCAACTTGTATCTTTTGCTCATCTGTTTGGAGTTAAAATATATGTCACTATTAATGTTATTTTGAAAGACGAGGAGTTATCTGAGGTCAGGACATTGATAGAGCAACTTTATAATAGGGGCGTTGATGCTCTTATTGTTCAAGACATGGCTTTGTTGCAGATGAATTTGCCACCGATACCATTGCATGCCAGTACACAAATGGATAATCGTACTGTTGAAAAGGTGGATTTCTTGTCTAAAGCAGGATTCCAGCAAGTTGTGCTGGCTAGAGAACTTCCTTTGGAAAGAATTCGGGAGATACATACTGCTTGTTCTCAGATTGCGTTGGAATTTTTTGTTCATGGGGCACTTTGTGTCAGTTTCAGCGGACAGTGCTATGCCAGTCAGGCTTGTTTTGGCAGAAGTGCTAATCGTGGTGAATGTGCTCAGTTCTGTCGTTTGCCCTTTGATATGGTGGATACAGAGGGAAAAGTTATTGCTCGCGACAAGCATTTGCTTTCGTTGAAAGATTTTGATCTTAGCGATTCTATAGAGGACTTATTGGATGCTGGCGTTACTTCCTTTAAGATTGAGGGCAGGTTAAAAGATGCCGCTTACGTAAAGAATGTTACGGCTTATTATCGTCAGCGAATTGATGCTGTCATTAGCCATAGAAAAGAGTTTGTACGTGCTTCTTCAGGTTCCTCGTCTTATACATTTAAGCCTCAGATGGAAAAAAGTTTTAATCGTGGCTTTACTCATTATTTCCTTAATGGGAGAGAAGAAGGTATTATTTCCCCTGATACACCCAAATCTATAGGAGAACTGATAGGGGCAGTGAAAGAATCTCGAGGCTCGTGTGTCGTAGTTGAAGGGAAGAAACCTCTTCATAATGGAGATGGCATTTGCTTTTTCGACAATCAGAAGCATCTTCATGGCTTTCGGGTGAATAGAGTCGAAGGAAATCGTTTATTCTTTTTGGATGATGTGTCAGTCTTTGTTAAGTCGGGAACACCACTCTATCGCAACTATGATAAGGAATTCGAAGATTTGCTTTCTAAAAATACAACCGTTCGAAAGATTAAAACGACTATAAGTTTGAGCGATGTCCCGTTTGGCTTTGCTCTTTCCATTACAGATGAAGACGGGTATCATGTCACAATTACTTTACCGATTGCCAAAGAAAAAGCTCGTCATTCACAATCAGAGAGGCTATGTGAGGAATTGAAGAAGACAGGCAATACGCCTTTTACCGTTGATGATGTAAATATATCTATGAGCGATGATTGGTTTATTCCTATCTCACAGGTAGCCGATTTACGGAGACGCCTTGTCGACGAACTTATTCGAGTTAGGAAAATCAATTATGCTGTCAAGTTATCACCAATTGTACCTACCCATCATCCTTTTCCTGTAAGCTCTCTCACCTATTTAGGAAATGTGATGAATAAAGAAGCCGAGAACTTTTATCATCAACATGGAGTGCAGCATATAGAACCCGCTTTTGAAAAACAGGAGTTACATTCAGTGCCAGTCATGTTTACTAAGCATTGTCTACGTTATACGATGGGGTGGTGCCCTCGTTACCAATCAAAGGACTCATCATATAAGGAACCTTATTATTTGGTAATGCAGCATACTCGTCGTTTCCAGTTAGAGTTTGATTGCAAGAACTGTCAAATGAAAGTCATAGCCCTATGAAAAAAATGATTGCTTGTCTTTTAGGTTTTATGCTCGTCATCACCGGATGTCAGTATCCTGCTCCCAACTTGAAGGTGAAAGGTATGAGTCAGTTTTCAAAGGATTCTCTTTCTTATCTGTATAAATACCATTACACTTGGAATACCAATTTTGAAGTATCGGCAGATTCTTTTCGATTAGCTTGTCTACCTATTAAGGGAGATTCAGTCACTTTGCATAAAGGAGATAGAGTTGTTGTTGCAGATTTTGCCGTTCATTCTACCGATAGCATCGATACTTTGTGGGTAAAAGTAGCCCATTCTGAAGAGACACAAGGATGGATGCGTTCTCGCGACGTAGTCAGTAACTTTGTGCCTACCGACAGTGTCTCACAGTTTATTCATTTCTTCAGTAATACGCATGTCGTGTACTTTGTCGTTATTCTCTCTCTGTTTATCGGGGCCTATCTGATACGTTTGATACTTCGTAAAAAGATAAACCTTATATTCTTTCAAGATATTGATAGTTTATACCCTATTTTCCTGTGTTTCCTCATGGCTTTCAGTGCCACCTTATATGAAACCATGCAGTTGTTTACCCCGAACACGTGGCAGCATTTTTATTTTAATCCGTCGCTTTCACCTTTCCATGTCCCAGCAATCCTCTCTATTTTCCTTTTGGGATTATTGCTCTTTCTGATAATAACAGTTGCGGTACTAGATGATATCTTCCGTTTGTTATCTCCATTATCTGCTTTCTTCTATCTCTTGGGACTTCTTGCATCGTGTGTTTTCTGTTATTTCTTTTTCATCATAGCTACTAAGTTTTATATTGGATATCTCTTCTTGTTCATCTTCTTTCTTGTCTTTTGTCGACGGGCAATCTATGGGAACAGGACCTATCATTATAGATGTGGCAGATGCGGACAGAAACTAAAGACAAAAGGAGTTTGTCCTCACTGTGGCGCTATCAATGAATAAACGCACATTCCATCGATATGAAATGTGCGTTATACAATTATTAAATATAGGTGTCTTAAAATCTTAAACGTAAATCAACTCCGCATTGAACAGGATTTCCTTTCTGCATGAAACCATTGCTACCGCTGTCGAAATAGAATACAGCATAGTCTTTATCCAAGATATTCCTTCCCCATACATCTAGTTGCAAGGCTTTTCCGAAGCGGGCACTTAAGCGAGCATTCAGCAGTCCATAGAACTTTTGGCTGACATCATTTGCTTCGGTAAAGTAGATTCGTCCTGCTCCACTATAATCAGCATGTAGTGTGAGGTCTTTTATCACACTGCTTTCATTGAAATGAAAGACATATTGGGTACCGACATTAAGAGTATGTTTCGGAGCAAAAGGGATGTACTTGCCACTATAATCAACGGCTGTACCTGTCTTGGTATTGCTGTCATATTTTGTAAAGGTGGCATATGTATAGCCATAGTTTAAATCTACACTCCATTTGTTCGTGATGTTGGCGCGTGTAGATAATTCCATACCATAGCTGCGACTCTTGCCCGCATTGGCAGTGTATCGTCCTAAACCACTGTCAGCAAAACGGGCTACCTGCTGATTCCGCGTATTCATATAGAAGGCACTTAGGTCTGTCCATAATACACCGCCGAACATTGTCAGGTGAGTTCCTGTTTCATAGTTCCAGGAATATTCGGGTTTATACCGCATAGCTGCATTAATCGTTGCGTCGTTTTCTACATCCCCTGCATTTTTCTGCAAGGCATTTTCCAAGTAATCCGACAGCATTTGCACATTATAACCTCCACTGCGATAACCGCGGCTGACTTGTGCATAGATATTAGAATTCTTATTTAGATCGTATTTCAATGCAAACTTTGGGAGCAATTGAGTATAGTCGTTATTCTGATTGCCGAAATAACGAACTGCATAGCTATTAGAACTTGTTCTCCCCATCATGGATAAAGTATAGTTCATTTTTGCACTTGTATCGTAGTTTATCTTCATCTTTTCGTAATCTAATCTTAAGCCTACGGTGGCAGATAAACCCTCTATATTGAAGATGTTGTTATAGGTAGACTGGTGGAAAAAGGCAAATCCATAAGTAGGCATTTTGAACAGGCCTGGAATCTCCATGCCATTGTCTGTCAGAGTAACTTTAGCAGGTGAGCTTTTCATGGCAGCATCCATCATTGATTGCATCATAGAAATAAAATCCTTACCGAAATTGATGGGTGCGTTATTGGTCAGCCATTGATAGAAGAATGAAGTTCCTGTTGTCCATTGCCAGCGTTTGCCTTCTTTGCTCTTGAAAGAAATTTCCTCACTTAGGGTATTTTGTTTTTGTTTTTGAAGCATAGTGTACATGTCGGCAGGAGAGAAATCTTGGTCGAGTGCCATACGGTCACGCAGATGTTGGTAGGCAGTAACTTCAGTCAGAATGAAATTCTTCGCTGTATATATTGATGTCAATCCTACATTCAGTAAATTGCGGTAATAACCGCTCTTGAAATTATAATTCGGTTGAGTATATGTATTTGTCGTTTTGTTGTATGCGCCATAAGGATATCCGCCCAAGTCGGAATATTCATAATTCACGTTTAAGTCCAGTTTCCAGTTATCACAAGGAAGATAGAGGGCGTGCATACGTCCACCGGCACTATTGCCGCGGTCAATTTTCTTCCCGTTATAGTTGTTTGTAAAGAAGCCTCCTTCGTGGTCGAAGAAACCACCTGCAGAGAATGCAAACTGATTGCTGATTCGATGATAATGTGTCAGTGAAGTACGATAACTGTTGTGTGAAGCAGCACTTAACATGAGGTCGGTCCCTGAATAGTTAAATGGAGATTTAGTATGAATATTTATTAATCCGCCCATTGAGTTGCGTCCGAAGAGAGTTCCTTGCGGACCTCTTAAAACATCTATACGGTCGATGTCGGCATAGTCGAAGTCGAAAGCAGATTTGTCGTACATTGGTACATTATCAACATAAACGCCGATTGCCGATGAGTTGATACGTGAACCGATGCCACGGATATAGATAGAAGATGTAAGTTTAGAACCATAATCGGGTATAAACAAGTTCGGAACCAAATAGGATAAGCCTTTCAAAGAATTGATACGGTTCGTTTGCATGTCTCTTTGAGAAAGAAGAGAAACCGACAACGGCTGTTGTCTTAATTTGCGATTCTCTTTTGGTGAAGCATAAATGGTAACTTCTTCTATATCGACAACTTTCAACGTGTCTTTTGGCGGATTTGTCGGTGGATTTGTATTATTGCTCCATGTCATATTTGCAGTTAAAGCAAATAGCAGTAGTAGACTATTTCTATAATTCATAGTTTCTATTAATTGATTCGAGTGCAAAGGAACAATATTTTTGTCATGTATACAATCCTCATTTATGGGGATATAATGGCAAAAACAGAATAGAATATTGTGCTGCCACAAAGGATATTCGGAATTATATTATTAATTTTGCACCATCATTAAAGAATAAAAGGATGACAGTAAAACCAAGTATACCCAAGGGTACCCGCGACTTTTCGCCTATAGAGATGGCAAAGCGGAATTATATATTCAATACTATTTGTGATGTTTATCGTTTATATGGTTTCCAGCAGATAGAAACCCCTTCATTAGAGAACCTTTCCACACTGATGGGCAAGTATGGAGAAGAGGGTGACAAGCTCTTGTTCAAGGTACTTAATTCGGGTGATTATTTCTCAGGACTTACCGATGAAGAATTATTGTCGCGGAATGCTACGAAGATGGCATCTCGTTTATGCGAAAAAGGACTTCGCTATGATTTAACTGTTCCTTTTGCCCGTTATGTGGTAATGCATCGTGATGAGATAAATTTTCCTTTCAAACGTTATCAGATTCAGCCTGTATGGCGTGCTGACCGTCCGCAGAAAGGACGTTATCGTGAATTCTATCAGTGTGATGCCGATGTTGTCGGCAGCGATTCATTATTGAATGAGGTAGAGTTGATGCAGATAATAGATACTGTTTTCTCTCGTTTCGGTGTTCGTGTCAATATTAAAATCAATAACAGAAAGATACTTGCCGGCATTGCCGAATATATACATGAGGCAGAGAAGATAGTGGATATCACTGTTGCCATAGATAAGCTGGATAAGATAGGATTGGATAATGTCAATGCTGAACTCTCGGAGAAAGGTATCGGACAAGAGGCTATTGATAAGTTGCAACCTATTATTCTGCTGCAAGGCAGTAATGATGATAAGCTGGCAACATTGAAGACTGTTCTGGCAGAAAGTGAAATCGGTATGAAAGGGGTAGAGGAGTGCGAATTTATTTTCCATACCTTGGATAAGATGAATCTGAAGAATCAGGTAGAGTTCGATTTGACGCTTGCTCGTGGCCTGAACTATTATACGGGTGCTATTTTTGAAGTGAAGGCATTGGATGTAGAGATTGGCAGTATTACCGGAGGCGGTCGTTATGATAATTTGACTGGCGTATTCGGAATGCCTGGTGTTTCGGGAGTAGGAATCTCCTTTGGAGCCGATCGTATTTTCGATGTGCTGAATCAGTTGAACCTTTATCCTGAAGAGGCAGTAAGTCGTACCCGACTGATGTTTACCAATTTCGGCGAGAAAGAAGCTGCTGCTGCTATGGACGTATTGATAAGAGTACGTGCTGTCGGCATCGCCGCAGAGATTTATCCGGATGCGGTGAAAATGAAAAAACAAATGAGCTATGCGAACTCGAAGAGTATTCCTTTTGTTGCGATTATTGGTGAGAATGAGTTGAATGAAGGGACGATAACCTTAAAGAACATGATAACGGGAGAGCAACAGTCGGTTACGGCAGAGGCGCTAATCGATGAAGTAAAGAAATAACAAATATTAACCAGGGACCAAACATTATGGTCCCTGATTTTGTTTTACCTATAGGCTAATATTATAAACACTATTACCATGAAATTCTTTTTAGATACTGCAAATCTGGATCAGATTAGAGAGGCAAGTGCTATGGGTATTCTCGACGGCGTAACAACGAATCCTTCTTTGATGGCTAAAGAAGGAATATCGGGCGTTGAGAACCAACATGCTCACTACGTAGAAATATGTAATATTGTAAAGGGTGATGTCAGTGCGGAGGTTATTGCTACCGATTATGACGGAATGATTCGAGAAGGCAAGGAGTTGGCAGCTCTCTCACCGCATATCGTAGTCAAGGTACCATGTATTCTCGACGGCATTAAGGCTATCACTAAATTTACCGAGATGGGAATTCGTACCAACTGTACCTTGGTATTCTCATTAGGTCAGGCTCTGCTGGCTGCCAAGGCGGGAGCTACTTATGTCTCTCCTTTTGTCGGCAGATTGGATGATATCAGTGAAGATGGCATTGCTCTAGTGGCTGCTATCGTAAAGATGTATCGTACATATCAGTTCAAAACGCAGGTACTCGCTGCATCTATCCGTCATACACATCATATCATACAATGCATTGAAGTTGGTGCCGACGTGGCAACTTGTCCATTGAGTGCTATTAAGGGCTTATTGAAGCATCCGCTAACTGATAGCGGTCTGCAGAAATTTCTCGATGATTATAAAAGAGTAAACGGATAAATCCTAATTACTCAGGTTGGTAGAGCGGGTGGATAAATAAGAAACGACATCCGCTCGTATAACTTGTGTCCAGCATCACCTGTCCATGCAGTAATTGTGCAATTTTCTGGCAAATATTCAGGCCTAGACCTGACCCTTGGACAAAAGGATCTAATTTCTCGAAACGTTCGAAGATCTTATCTGCATAAGCGGGGTCGATGCCTTTTCCTGTATCGGTTACCGAGAAAACAACATCCTCCTTTCTCTTCTCGAAAGTAAGTGTGATGCTTCCATTGTCGGTATATTTGCACGCATTCGTCAGGAAGTTGATAAGTAATTGTTGAGTACGTGCGATATCGGTATAAAGTTGTACATCTTCGTTTGGTGCTTTAAAAGAAAGTTTTACGCCTTCTTTCTGCCTGCCTTTTACTGAAGAAAGAGTATTAACACAAAGGGCATCCAGACTCTCCATTCCGAAGTGAACCTTATAATTGTCACTCTCTAATGTGCTTAAGTCGAGTATGTCGTTTATCAAAGTAGTAAGCAATGTTGTATTGGAGTTGATAATCTCGTTAAATTGTTTTTTTGAGTCATCGTCCAGTTCCATGGTAGGATCAGTCAGGATATTCGAGAAGCCAACAATAGAATTGAGCGGTGTACGTATCTCATGACTCATGTTCTGCAGGAAGACTGTCTTTAGCTTGTTGGCATTTTCTGCCTCTATGCGTGCTTTTTCAGCCTTTTCATTTGCTGCGACAGCTTCTTTACGTGCATCTTCTGTCACCCTCATCTCATGTTTTAGTTTCCGAACAGAGATACGATGCAAGATAATATAAGTTAACGAGGCGGCTGTGATAATAATCAATACTATGGATAATAACAGGGCAATACTCCTGTTTTTATGTTCGATTATCATCAGATTCTTTACTTTTTCTTGTTGTCTTTGCGCTTCACTCTTTTGTTTGATGACTTCCGACTTTTGATTGCGGACCAATAAGTTCTTATTATTTAGTTCCAAATGTGTATTGGTAAGTTCCAAGCGGCTTTTTTCCTTATCGAGTAACAATAACTGCTGATTGGCTCTTAGTTGCTCAAGTAACATGGTCTGGTTCTTCAGGGCAAGTTCGTTCTTTTCCGACTTCAGCTTTTCATTGTCGAAGAGTGCGGAATATTGGGCAATTTTGTTCTGCACATCCTTTTTGTTCTTTTCAGTCGAAAGGTTTGAGTAAATGAGATAATAATTATAAGCTTTCTCATAATCGTTCTTTTGTGAGTAAATGAACGACCGTTCCAATGCAGCAGAAATAGGATTATTTAAAGAGTCACAATACGTTAAGGCTTTTTCGTGTTGTCTCTTTCTCATATAGTAATTAATATACATCATGTATCGTGCAAACTCATTGCCTTCGATATAGTTGGAGGAGTTCTTCCATTGATTATATCTGCTATAGTAGTAATTACCATTTGCCGAATCATTTAATGAATAATAGCAGTTTGCCAACATAGTGTATATATAGCCTCTTTCTTCTTCTCTAGCGGTCTCTTTTAAGGCAACAAGGAAGTATTCGATAGCTTCTTTGTTTTGGTCATTGTCTTTGTAAGAGTTGGCAATCATTTCATGAACCGTGTACAGCTCTGAAAGTTTATTGATAGATTTGAAATACTTTTCAGCTTTCTTATATTCCTCAATGGCTTGAACTTGATTACCTTGTCTGGCATAAACATTCCCTATTTTGATATAGGAAAAGCCGATGCCGAATGGACTTTTAAACTTTAAGGCATCTTTCTGGTATTGATTCAGTTCTGTCAGCGCATTGTTGAACAGATAATTGTTCAGGTAATAGGTGATAAGATAGTCCCAAGCGCTAAAATAGAATTGAGTATAGCCTGTCTTTACACTGAAATTACGCAGATTTTCTTTTTCTTTGAAGAATTGTGGAAAGTCCTTTATATTAAAGAAGTAAACGGCCCTGAAGTAAAGAGCTATACATTGTGCTTTCTTATCGTTTAATGTTTTAGCCATATGATAAAGAGTATCACTCATGGCTAACAAGTCTTTCGACTTCTTGTTCCTATCACACTTGCAGAAATACGGGTAGAGTTTGTCGTTTAACTTATAAGGATTGTTTTGAGATAATAATGGACCCGGCAATAAGAGAAATATTGTCGCGATAATTATAGTTATAATTGCCTTAGTTCTCAATATCCTATTATACATGTTTGTTGCAAATATATAATTTTAAATCTTATTATATCAAATAAACTGAGAGAATTCGATATGTAATGCTAAATCTTAATTTGTAAGGAGATAATCATATCCGGATAGCTTTCCTTTTTATTTGCCGAAATTATTTTTTGTTGGAATAAATAGTTGTCTTCGGGCTGTTCCAACATTCTCTAAACGCCCTTCTATTACCCATTCTTTGATGTGACGCCAAGTAGAAGTTCTGCTTGCTTTACTTAGCTGAACTAAATCGCTGATGGTAATCGATGAGTGGTCTTTCAAAAAGTCGGTCACCAGTTCTTCCCATTGTTCTTCGGTTAGCATGTCGATATGAATTTCACGGGCTGTACACCGGAATTCGGTGTCTGCTAAGGATTTTCTCAGCTCGGCATCTGGCTGATATGTTACGTTTTTCAGCTTAATTCGTATGTTTCGTGCATTCATTTCACGAACAGGTTTCTCACTTTCGATGGACAACCCGAAATATCCGATGCCGGGAAGTTGTACCTTACGGCCGGATTTCAATGTTTCACTCAATACTTCACTAAGGGCACTCAGACAACCGATAACTGTAGGAGCCGAATAACACGACCGTTCACTGATCAGATTCACTATATCGTTAATCTTTGCCGTATCGTTGGTTATCACACGTGGATAATACTCGCCTTTCTTGTTGTTCGTTGTCAGATTTTCAGGACAAGCATACAATTCATACTTTACTGCCATGTTTTTCTTTGTTTTTGTCGTTACTATTCATTCATTTCTTCACTATAAAATTTATAAACCGCCATGATGGTATGTTTATACGGTCATGATGGTATGTTTGTTCCACCATGATGGTATATAAAATTCGTGAGTACAAAGATAATGGATAATAGTATATAAAACAATGAAACACGGTTATTTAATTGATGGATGATAATAAAAGAGACCGCACATGGCGGTCTCTTTTATCTTTCAGGGATGTATAAATTCCTATTGTTTGTTTATATAGTCGACAATCCACTTGCCGACTTCCGAACAACGATATCCTTTCTTGCCTTCTACTTGTATTTCATCGGTACGGATGTTTGCATCGAGAGAGGCATCTACAGCCTTCCGAATCAGCGTGCCTTCTTCTTTTAATTTGAAGGCATATTCGAACATCATTGCTGCCGATAAAATGGTTGCCAACGGATTGGCAATGTCTTTCCCTGCTGCTTGCGGCCATGAACCGTGGATGGGTTCGAATACCGAAGTGTAGGTTCCGATAGAGGCGGAGGGGAGAAGTCCCATCGAACCTGAGATGACGGAGGCTTCATCAGTAAGTATGTCGCCGAAGGTATTCTCCGTAACAATTACATCGAAGGAGGTAGGCCATTGTACCAAGCGCATGGAGGCGTTATCGACAAACATGTAATCCGTGGTGACCTCCGGGTATTGTTTTTCAATCTCTTTAGCGACTTCACGCCATAGACGAGAGGTGGCAAGTACGTTGGCTTTGTCGACAACAGTAACTTTCTTCCGCCTATTCATGGCGTAATCGAAAGCAAGCTTTACGATTCGAGTGATTTCATCACGACTGTAAACGCACGTGTCATAGGCGGTGTTGCCGTCTTCACTCCGACCTTGCGGACGACCGAAGTATAGTCCGCCCGTCAACTCACGGATGCAGAGGAAGTCGGCTCCTTTCACTAGCTCTTCACGAAGAGGAGATTTGTGCAGCAGACAGTCGAATGTCTGGATAGGACGTAAGTTCGCATAAAGTCCGAGTCGTTTACGCATTGCTAAAAGTCCTTGCTCGGGGCGGACTTTCGATGTAGGGTTATTGTCGTATTTCGGGTCACCAACTGCTCCGAACAATACGGCGTCACTGTCGAGACACAACTGATGTGTCTCTTCTGGATAAGGACTGCCGACTTTGTCGATGGCATTGGCACCGCAAATTGCATACTGATAAGTTAACTCATGTCCGAACTTGGCACAAACGGCTTTCGTTACGTTGAGTGCTTGTTCTACTACTTCGGGACCGATACCGTCGCCCGGAAGGACTGCTATTTTTATTTTCATAATTTGGAAACTTTATATTATATCATATTCAACATTTTTATAGTAGCTTTGATAGCTGCTTCCATCTGGTCGGCATCCAAACCGCGTGTGCGGAAGACCTTATTTTCGTAACTCCACGTTATCAGTGTCTGAACCAAAGCATCTGTACGACCACCGGGTGGAATGCTTACCACGTAATTTACGAGCATCGGGAATTTGCGTTGAAGGATTTCCTTGTATACTTTGCGTAAGGCGCGTACGAAGGCATCGTACTGTCCATCGCCCGCCGAGTTTGTCTCGTAGGTCTTGCCTTCTATCTCTATACTGAGCGAAGCGACAGGTTTCAATCCTTTGGTCAGTGTGACGAAGTAACTGTTCAGTTTCACCTTTTCACCGAGCGTGTCATGTTTCAACACATCGGAGATGATATAAGGCAGATCTTCCTTCGTTACAATTTCCTTCTTATCGCCCAATTCTGTAATTCGTTCGGTAACCTTCCGCATTGCTGTCTCATCTAACTCGAGTCCCATACTTTCGAGGTTCATCTTGATGTTTGCTTTCCCCGAAGTTTTGCCCAAAGCATATTCGCGAACTCGCCCGAACCGTTCGGGGAGCAGCTTGTTGCAATATAGGTTGCCTTTGTTGTCGCCGTCGGCATGAACTCCCGCCACTTGTGTAAAGACATTCTCACCTACGATAGGTTGATTGAGTGGGATGGGAATGCCCGAATAAGAGGCTACTAACTGACTGATGCCAAATAGCTCGCTTTCGTTGATGTTGGTAGAGGCGTCGAAATGGTCTTTCAGTATTGCCTGCACACTCGACAACGGTGCGTTACCCGAACGTTCTCCTAATCCGTTGATGGTGGTATGAAGACCTTTGCATCCGCTTAACACCGCAGCCAGCACATTACTTACTGCTAAATCGTAGTCATTGTGTGGATGGAAGTCGAAATGTTGTTGAGGAAATCGCTTCTTCATCTTGCGCATGTATTCGATGACCTGCAACGGATTTAGAATACCTAAAGTGTCGGGCAGCATGAAACGTTTTACGGGCATTTTAATAAGCGCGTCCATCAGTCCGAAGACATACTCGAGAGAGTCTTTCATCCCATTGCTCCAATCTTCCAGATATACGTTGACACTCATGTTGAGAGTAGTAGCGTAATCGACGACCTCCTTGATGTCGGCGATATGTTCTTCTAACGTTTTGTGGAGTTGGTTCGTGCAATGTCTCTTGGAACCCTTGCAGAGCAAATTGATGGTCTTACATCCTACGTCGTTAATCCAGTCTACAGACAGATGTCCGTCTACGAAGCCGAGAATCTCTACTCGCTGTAGAAGTTCGTGCCGTTGAGCCCACTCGCATATCATCGTTGCTGCTTCTGCCTCACCTATTGATACTCTTGCAGAGCCTATCTCGATGCGGTCTACGTTGACTGCCTTCAACAGTTGTCGGGCTATCATCAGTTTTTCGTGAGGTACAAACGATACTCCGCTGGTTTGCTCACCGTCACGAAGTGTCGTATCCATTATTTCTATTTGAGGATGTTCGTTCTTATACATTATCGTGCTCCCACTTTTCTATTTTATCCTTATTCGACAATAAGAAATCTATGTCGTCTACTCCTTGTTCCAGACAGTGTTTCTTGTAATCGTTAATTTCGAAAGTCTCGCTGTTGCCCGTTGTCAGATTAGTAATCTGCTGATGTGGCAGGTCTATCTCTACCATTGCCTTTTTGTCATTGCGCACAGAAGCAAACAGCTCGGCAAGGAATGGTTCGCTTACAACAACGGGCAGAACAAAGTTATTCAGTGCATTATTTCGGAAGATATCGGCAAAGAAACTGCTGATGACAGCACGAAAGCCATATCCGGCAATTGCCCAAGCGGCATGTTCACGACTGGAACCGGAACCGAAGTTCTTGCCTGCCAGAAGAATTTTACTTCCTGAATACGCGGGATCGTTCAGTACAAACGAGGTGTTCTTATTGCCTTTTTTGTCGTAACGCCAATCACGAAAGAGATTATCGCCAAAGCCTTCCTTGTCGGTTGCCTTTAAGAAACGTGCGGGAATTATTTGGTCTGTATCTACATTCTCTAAGGGAAGAGGTACACACGTTGAGATAAGTCTATTGAATTTCTGTTTCATCATTGTTCTATTTTAAAGTACGTGGGTCTGTGATAACGCCAGTAATAGCAGCAGCTGCAGCTACTAAAGGACTTGCTAATAAGGTGCGTGAGCCAGGTCCTTGACGTCCCTGGAAATTACGGTTCGAAGTGGAAACGGCATATTTCCCTGTAGGAATCTTGTCGTCGTTCATAGCTAGACAAGCAGAACATCCTGGCTGACGAATAGCAAAGCCTGCAGATTCGAGTATCTTGTCGATACCTTCTTCGTGGATTTGTTTGTCTACTTCCCAAGAACCCGGCACAATCCAAGCAGTAACAGCATCTGCTTTTTTCCTGCCCTTCACCAAAGAAGCAAAGGCACGAAAATCTTCAATACGCCCATTGGTGCAACTGCCGAGGAAAACATAATCAATCTTTTTACCGAGCAATTGTTCTCCTGGTTGGAATCCCATATATTCCAAAGCCTTCATATAGGAATATCTTCCTGCTTCAGGAACGGTCGTCTCAAGTGGAATATGGCAAGTGATGCCCATTCCCATACCCGGGTTGGTGCCGTATGTAACCATCGGTTCAATATCTTCAGCGTGGAAAACGATCTCTTTGTCGAATACGGCATCTTTGTCACTCTTCAATGTTTTCCAATAAGCGAGAGCCTTTTCCCATTCATCTCCTTTTGGAGCGAACTCTTTTCCTTTGAGATAAGCGAAGGTCGTTTCGTCGGGGGCAATCATTCCTCCACGGGCACCCATCTCGATAGACAGATTGCAAAGTGTGAGTCTGCCTTCCATCGACAGATTGCGTACTGCTTCACCGGCATATTCTACAAAATAGCCCGTGGCTCCACTCGTTGTCATCTTCGACATAAGATAAAGTGCCATGTCTTTAGCAACTACTCCTAGAGAAAGCTTCCCGTCGATAGTGATGCGCATACTCTTCGGTTTTGTTTGGAGAATGCATTGTGAGGCGAGCACCATTTCTACTTCACTCGTGCCGATGCCGAAAGCAACAGCACCCATAGCACCGTGTGTCGATGTGTGTGAATCACCACATACGATGGTCATTCCTGGCAAGGTCAGTCCGCGTTCCGGTCCCACCACGTGGATGATGCCGTTGCGCGGGTTCATCATACCGTAATAAGAAAGGCCGAAATCTAGGGCATTCTTCTCTAGCGTGTCGACTTGTGCTTTTGAAATTGGGTCGGCAATGGGTTTGTCTTGGTCGTGTGTCGGTGTGTTATGATCTGGCATGCAGTAAATCTGCTTCGGACGGAAACATTGCAATCCCCTCAAACGAAGTCCTGCGAATGCCTGTGGACTGGTCACCTCGTGGCAGTATAGTCTATCGATATACAGTTGTGTTGGACCGTCGTTGACTATTTGAACGACGTGCTTGTCCCAAATCTTATCAAACAATGTGTTCATTTTTCTATCTTGAATTTATTGATACAATCTACATAGGCTTCGACAGAAGCGGCGATGATGTCTGTGTTGGCTCCAAATCCATAGTAATAATTGCCGTTAAACTCTACTTGCATATGTACTTTTCCGACATCATCACTACCTTTACTTATTGCTTGTATGGTGAATTCTTTGAGAGTCATTTGTCGATTGATAATTTTTTTCAATGCTTTAATAGCTGCATCTACAGGACCATTTCCCTCGGCAGCTGCTTCAAACTTCTCTCCCATAATGTTCAATCCCAGTGAAGCTACCGAACGTACGCCGACTCCACTCGTCACTTGAAGGTAATCAACCTTGACGCGATGATTTAAACTTCTGTCGGCACCCGCCAAGACTAATATGTCATCGTCGTGAATCTCTTTCTTACGGTCTGCTAATTTAAGAAAATCTTCGTAAACTTTATCTAGTTTATCTTGGGTTAATTCAATTCCTAGAACAGATAGTCGGTGCTTCAATGCAGCACGTCCGCTACGGGCAGTAAGAATGATAGAATTGTCGTCGATACCGACATCGTGCGGATCGATGATTTCGTAGGTTTGGGCATTCTTCAATACACCGTCTTGATGTATGCCAGAAGAATGGGCAAACGCATTGCGGCCGACAATTGCTTTATTGGGCTGTATCGGCATGTTCATCAGACTAGATACCATCCGACTGGCGGAATAGATTTTGCGGGTGTTAATGTTTGTGTCGATATTAATATCTTTATGGCTCTTCAGAATCATTACGATTTCTTCCATAGATGTGTTCCCTGCACGTTCACCGATGCCGTTTATTGTCACTTCTACCTGACGAGCGCCATTCATGATACCTGCCATCGTGTTGGCCGTTGCCATACCTAAATCATTATGGCAGTGAGTGGAGATGATGGCTTTGTCGATGCCGTCAACATGATCACACAGATATTTTATCTTTGCTCCGAACTCTTCGGGCAGGCAGTATCCTGTCGTATCGGGGATGTTGACTACTGTAGCACCTGCTTTTATAACTGCTTCTACCACTTGTGCCAAGTATTCGTTTTCAGTTCTGCCGGCGTCTTCAGCATAGAATTCTACATCATCAACGTATTTGCGGGCATATTTAACAGCAGCTACTGCTTGCTCTATAATTTCTTCGCGGGTACTGTTGAACTTATACTTAATATGATAATCGGAAGTTCCAATACCTGTGTGTATCCTTTTCCGTTTAGCAAATTTCAATGATTCAGCAGCAACATCAATATCTTTTTCAACGGCGCGAGTCAGCGCACAGATTGTTGGCCATGTTACAGCCTTAGAAATTTCTATTACCGAATTGAAGTCGCCGGGGCTAGATATGGGAAATCCTGCCTCAATAACATCAACACCTAAAGCTTCTAGAGCTTTTGCCACTTGAATCTTCTCAATGGTGTTCAACTGACATCCCGGAACCTGCTCTCCATCTCGAAGAGTCGTGTCGAAAATAAATAGTTTATCCTTCATCTCTTTTATTTTAATTGTTCTTTATACCCAAATAAAAAAGCCTCCCTCACATGGAGTGAGGAAGGCTTTCAGTTATATTTTATATCTTTATATATCTACATGCGAGGCTCACTCCACTTGCTTTTTGCCAGCAGAATAATAATACCAGACAGTAGAATATTTAAATAAGATAAATTCATTTCTTTTCTAAAAACTGTGCAAAATTAATAGCAATTTTTATTATTACCAAACAAAATGAGTAAAAAATGAGTGGGCTGATAAAAAATTGATAGCTGAATTACTTGATACCATATTTATGGAGTATCTTTAATATCAAGGGTTGGATAGCCATTGCCCACCTATAATATCCAAGAGAAGAAGGATGAATGCCATCGGTAGAAGTGATGTGGTCGTCTCCTGTCATGTTCTTTGGATGGATGAAATAAATATTCTTATCGGTTTTCATAGCTTCCTTCATCACCTTTTCTGCCATCTCCATCTTGGCTTGGTCGTACTTATCGGCTTCTTCATCGAAATTGCGCTGCTCGCGATAGATTGTCTGCATAAAGATAAGTGGTGTTGTAGGATGCGCTTTCCTTAGCGTTTGGATGAACGACTTGAAGTTGGCTTCTATCTCTTGTGCCGAAGGATTCGAAAAGGCGTCGAAGATAAAGGCGTCAGCATCGGCATCAGCCAAAACACGGGCAAACGATTGTTGTAGCTTGGAATTACCGCTAACACCTAGGCTCATGATGTAAAGGCCAGTGTTACGCTCAATCATCAGCGGATAACTCATGCCGGGTCGGTTAGCAGATGTTCCGTGTGTATAACTGGAACCGAAGATGACTAGGCGGTGACGGAAAGGATTCTGCACGGAAGTGATGTAAGCATTGTCGTCAATTCCGATTTTGATAGAGTCGATTATAGAGAAAGACGGCAGGTAAAGCAGGCATTCTTTGTCGCTGTTGTTCATGTTACTAATGAGAGAGAGTACTTTTCCGTTTTCTCTATTGGCATTGGAAGCAGCATACAACCAGTTCCCGTCTTTTTTGATGTATAAGTCGTATCCACACATATTAATGGCAGTCATATTCACATTGGTGGCCATCCAATGAAAGTATGTCTTGATGGCAATACGTCGGCTGTTCGTTTTGAAGCATAAGGCTAAACCGGCACTTTGGTTGATCAGTACTTTCTGATAGTCGGTAAAACCTTTATATTTCAATGTATCCACACGTTGATATCGGCGAGTTGTTGGAGAAATCTTGCCGATAAGATTCAATTCGTTCGCATCGATGAATTTTAGACTTGGGGTTTGTCCAAAGGATTGGCTACAAAACAAGAGCAAGAAAGATAAGAATATAAGAGGTCTTTTCATTTTTTTGTGATATTTGATAATGAATTTGTTTGATGAAGCAACTCTTTTGCTAATATGCTTCCCTATATTTGCTTTCGTTCATATCTTCGAGCATATTCAAATAAGAAGTATATCGGGACTCACTAATATAGTGCTCTTCGACTGCCTTTATCACAGCGCAACCTGGTTCATTACGATGTGTACAGTTGCCGTATTTACATTGTGCAGAAAATTTGAATATTTCGGGGAAGTAATGACTGATTTCTTCTATTCCCATATCAAAAGTTCCAAATCCCTTTATCCCAGGAGTGTCGATGACATATCCATCGTCGTTGATAGGGAACATCTCTGAGAAAGTAGTCGTGTGTATTCCTTTGTTATGGGAAGAGGAAATTTCTGCAGTTTTCTGCAAGTCTTTTTTCAACAGTGTGTTGATGAGTGTAGATTTGCCAACACCAGAATGTCCTGAAAGAAGAGTCACTTTATTGGCTAAATCTTGACGTACAATATCGAGACCGATGTCATTACGTATCGATATTTTTCGACAAGTATAACCTATTTGCTCGTACAGATTGATAAGTCCGTCTACATAATGTAATTCATTATCGTCATAGATATCCATCTTATTGAATAATAGTATGACGGGAATGCGATAAGCCTGTGCAGAAGCGAGAAAACGGTCGATGAAGATGGTCGTTGTTTCAGGATGGCTGACTGTGATAAACAGCATGCACTGGTCTAAATTGGCAGCAAGGATATGCGATTGCTTAGAAAGGTTAGAAGCTTTCCTTATAATATAATTTCTGCGTTCATTAATTTCTGTAATGAACGCAGTACCTTCCTCATTGCGGATGATTTGGACAATATCACCTACAACTACCGGGTTGGTACTTTTAATGTCGCGAAGCCGAAAGTTCCCTTTGATTTTACATTCAACGAAGTCCTTGTCGTCAGTCCTCACCAAGTACCAACTCCCCGTATTTTTAATAACTAATCCTTGCACGATAGATTAGACAGTCATTATCTCTTTGTCTTTCTTAGCTAAAGAGTCGTCTATTTCCTTAATGTACTTGTCGTGAAGTTTCTGCAGTTTAGTTTCAGCATCTTTTTCTACATCTTCGGGAAGTCCTTGTTTGATGTTCTTCTTCAATGTATCCAAATGGTCACGACGAATATTGCGTACGCTGACTTTAGCGATTTCTGCTTCTGCCTTACATTGTTTGGACAGTTGTTTACGGCGTTCCTCTGTGAGTGGAGGAATTCCGATGCGGATAATTTCACCATTATTAACTGGCATAATACCTAGCGTCGAGTTGATGATGGCTTTTTCAATAGGAGCAAACATGTTTTTATCCCAAGGACGTACAGTTATACTGCGTGCGTCGGGAGTTGCAACGGCAGCTACCGTATTGATAGGTACCATTTGACCGTAGGAGTCAACCTTAATTCCATCTAACAATCGTACATTCGCTTTCCCCGCGCGGATATGAGATAAACTGTCATTTAAGTGTGCTATGGCAGCATCCATCTTTGCTTTGGCTGAGTTGTAATCATTTTCTACGTCTATCATAATTGCATTTATAGGTTAAGTTCACAAAAATAGAAATTATTCTGAATTTTGGCAAAAGGTTTGCCTATTTTATGAGGTAAGCACAAACTTCATATCAGTTATGGACAAGTGTTCCAATATTCTCTCCGGATATGACTTTCTCTAAGTTCCCTGTCGTGTCCATGTCGAATACAATGATTGGAAGATTATTTTCTTTGCACATGCAGGTGGCTGTTAAATCCATGACTTTCAGTCCGCGCTTCAACACTTCATCGTAAGTGATATCATTGAATTTCGTCGCAGTTGGATCTTTTTCCGGGTCGGCAGTATAAACACCGTCTACACGAGTACCTTTCAACATCACGTCAGCTTCTATCTCGATACCACGAAGGGATGAGCCTGTGTCGGTAGTGAAATAAGGACTTCCTGTGCCACAAGAGAAAATGACGATTTCATCTTTCTCCATATATTCAATGGCTTTCCATTTGCTATACATTTCTCCTATCGGTTCCATTCGGATAGCTGTTAGTACTTTTGCTCTTACTCCGATAGATGTGAGTGCTGAGCTAAGTGCTAAACTATTTATTACTGTAGCAAGCATACCCATTTGATCACCTTTTACTCTGTCGAACCCTTTACCGGCACCTGATAATCCACGGAAAATATTACCTCCTCCGATGACTATGCCTATCTGAACTCCTTTATCGTGAATGCTCTTTATCTGAATAGCATATTCAGCGAGTCTTTTCTCATCGATGCCATATTGTTTTTCACCCATCAGACTCTCACCGCTGAGTTTTAATAAAATCCTTTTATATCTTGCCATATTCGAAATTATTTATGAAGCAAAGATATGAATAATTTCGAAAATGAATACAGATTGATACGATATAGTTGTGTCCGATATAACTATCTTTTTATTATTTTTGTGGCTACTTAAGATAGAAATGATAGGAGCTTATCTGTTTATTGCATTAATAATCGGATTGGTCACGCCAATTCAAACGGCGATTAATTCACATTTGCGTAAGTATGTACAATCACCTTATGCTGCTTCCTTCGTTTCGTTTATTGTCGGAACGCTTTTACTTTCTATTATCACTCTATTGATAAGACATTCACTTCTTATATCGAGTGATGTCTTTTCAACTCAACCGTGGTGGCTTTGGTTGGGAGGAATCTTTGGCTTTCTCGGACTTACAGCAAATATTTTGTTATTTCCTAAATTGGGTGGTGTGCAGACTGTAGTGTTACCTATGTTTGGACAAATTGTCATGGGCATGATGATAGATAGTTTCGGTTGGTTCCGCTTCCATCAATATGCTTTTACTTGTTTCAGAGGAATTGGTGTTATCATTGTATTGTTCGGTGTATGTATGGTAGTCCTAAATAATCGGTTAGGACATAGAAAGTGCAGAACAGATGGAATTAGTAAAACATATGTAAAAGGTAAGTTGTTTTGGCAATTGATAGGAATAGCAGCAGGTATGCTGATGGCGATGCAGTCAGCGATAAACGGACAGTTGGGTATTGTACTGCATTCATCTATATATGCTGCTTTTATTTCATTTGTCATATCTACGGTAATATTGTTATTTATCAATCTGAGAGGTCGGAATTGTCAGAATATTCTATTAGCTTTGAAGAAGAATAGAACTTGGTGGATTTGGACGGGTGGTGTATTGGGATCGCTCTATGTTATGGGGAATGCGTTTCTAGTTCCGATAATAGGTACTGGATTGTTAGTTGTTCTAGGTATTTGGGGACAACTTCTTTGCAGTTTGTTGATTGATAAATATGGCTTGTTGGGTGCTAATAAAAAGCCAATAACAAAGGTACAAATGATAGGGCTGCTTGTAATACTATTAGGTATTATATTCATTCGGATTATTTGAAATTAAGTACATTCTTATTAAATTTGCGTTTTGAAAATTCTTATTTAAAATGAAGAGATTATTACTTCTAAATATTTGCTTGCTTTTATTCTTTCCACTGTTCATGCATGCGCAAATTGCCACTGATTTATTGCGTAAGGTCTCAGCTGATATCAGTGCGAAACAATGGGACGATGCAGTTGTTACATTTCAAAAAGTCATAGGTTTGGATGTAAGTAGAGCAGATATTTATTATCATACTGAGGTAGATAAGGATTGTTCTATTGCATCTAGAATGGCTGAAGATTTAGCAGTCTATTATAAGAATTCACGTATTTATGATCGAGCATATAGTTTCTATAAGGAATTACTTGATAAAAAGCCGAATGATATCTCTTTATTGTCTGGTATGGCAGAATCGGCTTTTGGCAAAGGTAAAGAGGATGAGGCTGTAAGTATCTATGAAAAGATTGTTAGCATCAACCCTAATAATTTACGCGCTAATATCTTTATTGGTAGTTATTATTTTATGCAATCTGAAAAAAACAAAAAACAGTTAGATAGCAATTATAGTCGGTTATCATCGCCTTCTTCGATGCAGCGTGGTCATTACAAAGATCAGTTGAAAGATTTGTATTCAACTACCTATAAAAAGTCGAAAAGCTACCTGCAAAAAGTAATTAAGCTCTTTCCTTCTTCGGAAGCTCAGAAAATGTTAGATACAATAGAAGAGCGTAATATAGAAATAAATAGTTGAGGTTCATATAATCTTCTTAATTCAGAAAAGTTTTATTATAGCAAGAGAGTATGCTGATGAATATGAATAGTAACAACAAGATAAAGGCTTACCCTTCATTGTGATCTACTTCCATCTCTTTCACTTTCTTCAGTAAGTCGGATGCGAAGATAAAATTGTTTAGTTCATCATTATGTGAAGTAAGAACTTCATCTTTCGTCCCGGTCCACTCCAAGTGCTCATTACAGATAAAGATAACATTGTCGCCTATTCCTATAACCGAGTTCATATCGTGCGTATTGATGATAGTGGTCATATTATATTCTTCAGTAATGCCATGAATAAGTTCATCGATTACCAAGGATGTCTTAGGGTCTAGACCTGAGTTAGGCTCATCGCAGAACAAGTATTGTGGGTTGAGTGCAATGGCACGTGCAATTGCTGCACGCTTTTGCATTCCTCCACTTATCTCACCAGGATATTTATCTTTAGCTTCAGAAAGATTAACTCTTTCTAAACAGAAAAGAGCACGTTTTTCTCTTTCGATATAAGTATCGTTACTGAACATGTCGAGTGGGAACATGACGTTTTGGAGTACACTCATAGAATCAAACAAAGCTGAACCTTGGAATAACATGCCAATTTCTCGTCGTAACGATTTCTTTTCGCGTTTATTCATCTTTAAGAAGTTACGCCCGTCATACAACAAATCTCCACTTTCTGGTTGTAATAATCCGACGATACATTTCATTAATACTGTTTTCCCCGATCCGCTTTGTCCAATAATTAAGTTTGTCTTCCCGTTTTCGAAAACTGCACTAATATCCTTCAGCACATCAATGCCGTCGAATGCTTTATATAGATGCTTAACTTCTATCATTATCCAAATAATAATTTTGTGAGTACTAAATCTGAGAAAAGAATGAGGACACTGCTTGAAACTACAGAGTCAGTAGAAGCTTTGCCCACTTCGATGGAGCCTCCTTTGACGGTATATCCATAATATGCAGATACGCTGGCGATGATAAAGGCAAAGAATAATGACTTGATAAAGCCTGACCAAACATTCCATTCTACAAATTCATATTGAAGTCCGTACTCTAAATCTACTGCAGTCATAATTCCTAAGAACCAGCAAGTACAATACGCTCCGATAATGCCGGCAAAGATACTGAAGGTAACTAAGATAGGTATAATAGTCATCATCGCAGCAATCTTAGGTAAGATTAGATAATTGGCAGAGTTCACTCCCATGATGTCGAGCGCATCTATTTGTTGTGTTACGCGCATAGTTCCCAATTCGGAAGCTATATTCGAGCCGACCTTGCCGGCAAGTATCAAACTCATGATGGCGGATGAGAATTCCAAGAGCATAATCTCTCGTGTGACATATCCTACTGTCCAACGAGGCATTAGCGGATTGGAAATATTCAATTGCAGCTGTACAGTAATGACAGCACCAATGAATAGAGATATCAGCATCACTATACCGATAGAGTTTACCCCTAGTTTGGCAATCTCATTTACATATCGTTTAAGCGACATGCGCATCTTGTCTGGGCGGGAAAATACTTTCCTCATCAGCATGAGATATTCTCCAAAAGTCAGTAAGGCTCGATAAATAAACATAACCAATTGTATTTAGTTTTGCAAATGTACGCTTTTCGATAGATTTTTGCTACATTTGCTGCAAAATAACGCAACTATGGAAGAAAGAAAGATGGTTCTTCGTACGGAAGACTTGGTTAAGAAGTATGGTAAACGTACTGTTGTCAGCCATGTATCTATTGATGTAAAGCAAGGAGAAATTGTAGGACTTCTCGGCCCTAACGGTGCGGGAAAGACGACATCATTCTATATGACTGTAGGTCTTATTACCGGGAATTCGGGACGGATATTCCTCGACGATTTAGACATCACGAAGTATCCTGTACATAAACGTGCTAAGGCAGGTATCGGCTATCTGCCGCAAGAAGCATCAGTGTTCCGTGCAATGAGCGTTGAAGATAATATAACTTCTGTTTTGGAGATGACAAAAAAACCGCGAGAGTACCAGAAAGAGAAGTTAGAGAGCCTTATATCCGAATTCCGTTTGGAAAAAGTACGTAAGAATAAAGGTAATCAATTGTCGGGAGGTGAACGTCGCCGTACAGAGATTGCCCGTTGTCTGGCAATCGACCCGAAGTTTATTATGCTCGACGAACCTTTTGCCGGAGTCGACCCTATTGCAGTTGAAGATATTCAGCAGATTGTATATAGATTGAAATATAAGAATATTGGCATTTTAATAACAGACCACAATGTACAGGAGACGTTGAGTATTACCGACCGGGCTTATCTGCTTTTTGAAGGAAAGATATTGTTCCAAGGTACTCCTGAGGAATTGGCTGCAAACCGTATCGTTCGTGAGAAGTATTTAAGTAATGGCTTCGTACTCCGCCGTAAAACTTTCCAGATAGAAGAAGATAAACGTCAAGAAGAGTCGATAAATTCAAATGATGAAACTATTTCTTCCGACGGCACTTCAGATGAAGAGAATAAGGCAGATGGTTCATCATCGGAACAGAGTTTTGATGCTAAAATGCAGAAGGAAAAGAAAAAGATAATCCGTCTCTTCCATTTTCCTCAATTTCATCACAAGCCTGAAGTAAAGGCAAAAGAGGATGAAAAAGAAGAAAAAGAAGGAACAGATTAACGAGAAAATTATTCCATTGCTTGTTTGATATCTGCAATGATATCATCTACATCTTCAATGCCTACTGATAAACGGATAAGATCGGGCGCAACACCTGCTTCGCGCAATTGCTCTTCAGTGAGCTGACGGTGTGTATGACTTGCGGGATGAAGAATACATGTGCGGGCGTCGGCAACGTGAGTCACAATTGCAATAAACTTCAAATTATCCATAAACTGAATACTCTTTTCTCGTCCTCCCTTTAAGGCGAAGGCGATTACTCCCGATGTGCGTCCTCCATCCATATACTTTTGAGCTAAAGAGTAATACTTGTCGTCGGGTAATCCAGGGAAGTGAATCCATGCTACGTTCTCATTGGCAGATAGCCACTCAGCTACTTTCTGAGCATTAATACAGTGTTGTTTTACTCTGAGGTGCAATGTCTCCAGTCCCAGGTTCAGCAAGAAACAGTTGAAAGGAGAAGGAATACTTCCTAAATCGCGCATCAGCTGTGAGGTAATCTTAGTGATATATGCCATCTTGCCAAAGGCTTTCGCATAGATGAGGCCGTGATAAGAAGGATCGGGCTGTGTGAGTCCGGGGTATTTATCTGCGTATGCATTCCAATCGAAGTTACCGCTGTCGACGATGGCACCTCCAACACTAGTTGCGTGACCATCCATATATTTTGTTGTTGAGTGGGTAACGATATCGGCGCCCCATACGAAGGGACGACAATTGATCGGCGTAGGGAAAGTATTGTCAACAATAAATGGTACACCATGAGCATGGGCAACACGAGCAAATTTTTCAAAGTCGAGCACTTGCACACCCGGGTTAGAAACGCTCTCTCCGAACAGTAATTTTGTATTGGGCCTAAAGGCGGCACTAATCTCTTCTTCCGAAGCATCGTCGTCGACAAAAGTACATTCTATACCCAGCTTCTTCATGGTTACACCAAATAGGTTATAAGTTCCGCCATAAATATTCTTAGAACTGATGAAATGGTCTCCAGCTTCACAAATGTTGAATACGGCAAAAAAGTTGGCAGCCTGTCCCGAAGAAGTAAGAATGGCAGCGACGCCACCTTCCAATTCCGCAATCTTTTTTGCTACAGCCTCATTAGTCGGATTCTGTAGCCTGGTATAAAAGAATCCTGCTTCTTCGAGGTCAAACAATTTTGCCATTTGTTCGCTTGTATCATATTTGAATGTTGTGCTTTGATAAATAGGGAGGACACGAGGCTCTCCTTTTGTAGGTTTCCATCCGCTCTGTACACAAAGTGTACCGAGATTCATTTTCTTGTTATTTTTCATTCTGTTCTTTTTTATATATGGATGATGTTCATCTGTGATGCAAATTTACTAGAAATAATGATGGCATCAATATAAAACTTAATACAAAATTCAATAAACTGATAGGATTTTGTAAAACAAGTATACCGATTCTATGATATATTTTACTTTTTGTCACAAGGATTTGAACATGGTTTCGCATTGCTGGAGCGACGAGTGTGCGAACATTTTTCCTTTTTACAGTTACTGCTGAACTTTATTTGCCAGTATAAACATGGAAGAGTTGCGGGTCCCGATATGCTTCAAAACGGGAGAAGTACCTTTACATAAGTCTCTTAGCCTGCGTACAGCAGTCGATTCCGTAAGGTTCATCAATGCCTTGAATTCGCGTAGTCCGATGTTGTCGTGCTCTTTGAAGAACTCTTTCAAACGATTTTCTATTTCTTCTTTCGAGAGTCTCTCGGAGTGAATCTTCACTCTTGCCCGTTCCATCTGCGTTTCCGACTGAAGGCGGTGCAACAAGTTCGAGGTGTTTCGGTAATTAATACCTTTTAATCTGATCTTAGAAGCATTAATCTCTTTCGGATTATCTACCGAAGGAGCTTGGATTGACGGGCTGAAATATCCAAGTTCCCCAAGACTAACACGCATGCCATTCGACAGTTCTTTGACAATTAGATCGCAAACTCCCGTGATGACAGCGTCGACGTCTCCTGGCGTTACTGATGAGGAATGGCTCAGCTTTTCTTTCACTTCTTCGTACGTGATGCTGTTCGAGTTGGCTACACGTACGTGATAACGTTTCTTATCCTTATTCTGTGAAGGATTTTCGTAGATATCATAATTGATCGTTCCCATAATAAATTAATGTTTTGTAAATTGAATTTTATACTGTCACATTCGTGATTGAATCCCATCACATTCGTGACTGAATTCCGTCACACATGTGATTGAATTCCGTCACACTTGTGATTGAATTCCGTCACCTATGTGAAGTTATAAATTGTGGTTGCAAAATTACACTTTCTCATTGACATATTCAACTGTTCCTTTCTATAAAATCGAAAGATGAAGTAGGGGCGAAAGGCATAACTAAGTGCACGACAGCTCTGCAGACGATGACAAACTGCTCTGTATGAAGTGCTCTGGCTTCTTTCTCCTGTGATTTAAATGTTCGGCCGAAATATTATTAATATAACTTTTACGGGACTTCTATAATTTTTTTGCTACATTTGCAGGGTTAATATGAATATGTGTAGTCGCTATGCCGAAGAAAAGTATAAATAAATTTTCTGAACTATTAAAGTTAGAAACAGCCAGTTTTATCATTGGCTTCGTTTTCTTGCTCGTGACTATCTACTTATTATTGGCGTTCACTTCCTTTTTCTTTACCGGAATGGCCGACCAGAGTTTGATAGATAGCCTGCGGAATGGCTCGGTTGTCGACGCTAATTTATTTCAAAACTATGCCGGTGAACAAGGTGCACGTATTTCAAATTATCTCATTAATGATTGCTTTGGCGTAGCATCATACTTACTCCCTGTATTTTTTGCAGTCGTGGGGCTAAGGTTAATGCGCGTACATGCATTTTGTATCTGGAAATGGTTTATCGGCTGCTCCCTGTTATTGGTTTGGTGTTCTATATTCTTAGCTTTCGTGACAATAGATTATACAGATGATACCTTCATTAATTGGGGCGGAATGCATGGTTATAACGTGAGCAAATGGCTTATATCACAAATTGGGAAACCGGGTGTCTGGCTGTTGCTGATATTTACAGCAATCTGTTTCCTTATTTATGCGAGCGCTCGTACTATCATAGGAATCCGTTCTCTCCTTTCGCTTAAAATGATTCATCGTAAGGAAAAGGAGATGAAACAGTCTTCTTCTGAAAAGAAACTGATGCCTGTTAAGGAGGTGGAGAGTGAAGATTTGCTTGTGCCTTCGGAAGAGGTTACGCCGAATGTTGTGGACAATGTTGAAGAGGTGCATACTGATGATTCCAATATCGTGCTGGAATACGAAAATCATGCTGCTACAGAGACTGGCGCTGAAGGTGAGGAAGAGGGCAGCGAAGAAGATGAAGGAGGCTATTCATCCTTAGAAAAGGAACCGTATAATCCGAAGTTGGATTTGGAGAATTACCGTTTCCCGTCGATCGACCTGATGAAGTATTACGACAGTGAGCCTACCATCAATAAGGAAGAACAGGAAGCAAATAAAAATAAGATCATTAAGACACTCCAGAGTTTTGGTATAGGCATCAGCAGTATCAAAGCGACAGTGGGCCCTACTGTTACGTTGTACGAGATTACTCCTCAGCAGGGTATCCGCATTTCGAAAATACGTGGTTTGGAGGGTGATCTTGCGTTGAGCCTATCGGCTATGGGCATTCGTATCATAGCGCCTATACCTGGTAAGGGTACCATCGGTATCGAGGTTCCGAATTCTAATCCGAAGATAGTGTCTGGACAGTCTATTATAGGCTCTCAGAAGTATAAGGATTCCAATTATGATCTTCCTATCGCTTTGGGAAAGACAATAACAAACGAGGTTTTCATGGTCGACCTGTGCAAAATGCCTCATATCTTAGTCGCTGGAGCAACGGGTATGGGCAAGTCGGTCGGCTTGAATACCATCATCACGAGTCTTTTGTATAAGAGACATCCTGCTGAACTGAAGTTCGTATTGGTCGACCCAAAGATGGTTGAGTTCAGCATATACTCTGTTCTCGAACACCACTATCTTGCAGAATTGCCAGATGGAGGTGCTCCTATCATTACGGATGTGACGAAGGTTGTTCAGACCTTAAAGTCACTTTGTGTGGAAATGGACGACAGATACATGCTGTTGACAAAGGCGCATGTCCGTCATATCAAGGAGTATAATGACAAGTTTATCAAACGACATCTTAATCCGGAAAAGGGGCATCGTTTCTTGCCTTATATCGTAGTGATTATAGATGAGTACGGTGACTTGATTATGACAGCTGGCAAAGATATTGAACTGCCTATTGCACGTATTGCACAGAAAGCGCGTGCCGTCGGCATTCACATGATAATAGCAACACAACGTCCTACGACGAATATCATTACGGGTACTATTAAGGCTAATTTCCCTGCACGTATAGCGTTTAGGGTTACTACTGCGATAGACTCGAGGACAATTTTGGATCGTACCGGCGCTAATCAGCTAATCGGCCGTGGTGATATGCTTTTCTTACAGGGCGCAGATCCTGTACGTGTGCAGTGTGCTTTTATAGATACTCCGGAAATTGAACGGATTACTCAGTTCATATCAGAACAGCAAGGTTATAATACTCCTTATTATCTGCCGGAATATGTTGATGACACGGAACCTAAAGATGTCGGCGAATTGGATGTCGACAAATTAGATCCGTTGTTTGAAAAGGCTGCTCACCTGTTGGTTTCAATTCAGCAAGGTTCTACTTCGAAGATTCAAAGGGAGTTCTCTATAGGTTATAACCGTGCAGGACGAATTATGGATCAATTGGAGAAAGCGGGAATCGTCGGACCGAGTGAGGGAAGTAAGGCTCGTGAAGTTTTATTCAAAGATAGTCTTATGCTGGATGAGTTCTTGAAAAATTATTTATAGTTTTATTTGATAAGAAAATGAAAAAGTTATTGTTTTTACTTTTAATGGCGTGTGTAACTGTCCCTTCTATTGCTCAGAAGGACAATAATGCCAAATCTATTCTTGATCGTACTTATGCAGCCTTTAAGGATGCGGGAGGTATTAAAGCTAAATTCAGTGTTCGCTCTTATAAAGGTGGCAAGACATTGGGCGCTTCAAAAGGCTCAATACAGTTGAAGGGTACTAAGTTCTTACTGAAAACTAACGAAAGTACTATTTGGTTTGATGGGAAAACGCAATGGAACTATGTCTATAAAAATCAAGAAGTAAATGTAAGTAATCCTACAACAGCAGAGCTGCAGAATATCAACCCTTATTACATTCTTTCTATTTATCAGAGAGGTTTCAATTATAAGATGGGGCCTGAGTCAAATTTTGGCGGCAAATCGGCTAATCAGATTATTTTGTCAGCTCAAAGTTCTAAGAATAGTATTTTGAACATTGTAATATATGTCTCTACTGCGAATGATGAACCTTTGTCGATCTCTATTACTCGTAAAGATGGTACAAAGAACGACTTGAAGATTTCAGGCTATCAGGTAAATCAGAATTTCAGTGATGCAATGTTTACTTTCGATAAGAAGAAATACTCGAAAGTTGAGGTCGTTGATTTAAGGTGATAATTTAATAGAAATGATATGAGTTCAGAAATAATTAAATGCTTAATTATTGGTTCTGGCCCCGCAGGTTATACTGCAGCTATTTATGCTGGCCGTGCTAATTTATCTCCCGTTTTGTATGAGGGTATTCAGCCTGGTGGTCAGTTGACGACAACGGGTATAGTTGAGAATTTCCCAGGATTTCCTGATGGTATCGACGGACAACAGTTGATGGAGAATATGCGTAATCAAGCAATAAAGTTCGGTGCCGATATCCATAATGGAGTTGTATCGTCTGTCGACTTCAGCAAGTCTCCTTATAAGGTTACCATTGATGGTGAGAAAGACTTATTTGCTCATACCGTAATTATTTCAACAGGTGCCTCTGCTAAATATTTGGGACTAGAAGATGAAAAGAAGTACGCGGGTATGGGAGTTAGTGCATGTGCAACATGTGACGGATTCTTTTATCGGAAGAAAGTAGTGGCCGTCGTGGGAGGTGGTGATACTGCTTGCGAGGAAGCTACTTATTTGGCTGGTCTCGCTTCGAAGGTATATTTGATTGTTAGGAAACCTTTCTTGCGTGCATCGCAGATTATGCGCGAAAGAGTTATGCATCATGAAAAGATTGAAGTACTCTTTGAACATAACGCAGTCGGCCTTTTTGGTGAGAATGGAGTAGAAGGCGTTCATTTGGTTAAGCGTTTGGGTCAGCCTGATGAAACTCGTTACGATTTACCTATCGACGGTTTCTTCTTGGCTATTGGGCATCAGCCAAACTCCGATGTATTTAAACCTTATCTAAATACAGATGAAACGGGTTACATTATTACTAAAGATGGAACTCCTTGTACACAGATTCCCGGCATTTTTGTAGCCGGTGATGTTGCAGACCCGCATTATCGTCAGGCAGTTAGTGCTGCGGGAAGTGGATGTAAGGCTGCAATAGAGGTCGAACATTATTTATTAGAACATCAATTAGTTTAATTGTTATAATACATGAATCATCCTGTTCTTTCTATATCATAGAATAGAATCGGATGATTTTTTCTTATTCTTTTGCTCAAATACTCTATCCTATCTTTAATAATTGAAAAAAAACATTTCAATTATTTTTAATCAGAATTTATTATTATATTTGTGCTAAATAACAGCACTCTGCAACATATATATGGTAAAAAATATATCTGAAATTAATATAGTCGACCGATTATCGGATTTATTTGCTCCCCTAACGGATGAACAAAAGAATATTTTAAAAGAGAACTATACTTTGCAGAACTTTAGAAAGAACGAAATGATTTACTGTGAGGGTGAAACTCCGAAGTATTTGTTTTGTTTATTAAGCGGGAAGGTGAAAATCTATAAAGATGGTGTTGGAGGCAGAAGTCAGATTATTCGAATGATTAAGTCGAGTGGCTATTTCGGCTACCGCGCTTATTTTGCGTGTGAAAATTATCTCACCGAAGCTGCTGCTTTCGAACAATCGGTTATTTGTTCTTTTCCATTGACTGTTATCGATCAATTAATTACTCAAAATACTTCTTTGGCCTGGTTCTTTATTCGACAATTATCTGTTGATCTAGGTGTTGCAGATTCTAGAACAGTTAATCTAACTCAGAAACATATTCGCGGTCGTTTAGCTGAGTCGTTATTGTTCTTGAAGGAAAGTTATGGACTGGAAGAAGATGGCTCTACTCTGAGTATTTATCTGTCTCGGGAAGATTTAGCTAACTTATCTAACATGACAACATCAAATGCTATTCGTACCCTTTCTAATTTTGCGACTGAACGTCTGATTGCTATTGATGGTAGGAAGATTAAATTGATTGATGAGGAACATCTGAAAAAGATTTCGAAGATAGGCTAGTTATTATATTTTGCATATAGAATTACATTATTCCCCCTTTTACCTTAAAAATACATTAAATAGTATCATTATTTTGATATTTAATCACATTTTGTTTGGACGAGTCAAACATTCGTTTTATCTTTGCATCGTTAAAATATAAAGATGATTACTATTTCTAAGCATATTATTAACCTGGCAGCCCTGCTGCACATTATTATTATCGTCGTGGTGGATACATCAAGAGGGTGAGACGGGTTATATGCATAAGATAAAAATAGATTAAGATTTATAAGTTTGAAGCCTTTCTCACATAGTGGGAAAGGCTTTTTCATTAATTAAAGCGTTAGAACAATATGAAGATTCAATTACGTAGTTCGTTCAGTACACAAGGGCGTCGCATGGCAGGAGCCCGAGCTTTATGGGTTGCAAACGGTATGAAGAAAGAACAGGTGGGTAAACCAATTATTGCAATAGTGAATTCATTTACACAATTTGTTCCAGGTCATGTTCATCTTCATGAGGCAGGGCAGATGATAAAGCAAGAAATAGAGAAGTTGGGATGTTTTGCCGCAGAGTTTAATACGATAGCTATTGATGATGGAATCGCTATGGGGCATGACGGGATGCTCTATTCTCTTCCTTCACGAGATATTATTGCCGATAGTGTAGAATATATGGTTAATGCCCATAAAGCGGATGCAATGGTGTGCATCAGTAATTGTGATAAAATAACTCCTGGCATGCTGATGGCTGCCATGCGGTTGAATATTCCGTCTGTTTTCGTTTCTGGTGGTCCAATGGAAGCTGGTGTGTATAAAGGAGAACAAGTCGACTTGATTGATTTGATGGTTCGTGGTGCGGATAAATCCATTTCTGATGAAGCTCTTGCAGAAGTGGAACAATGTGGCTGTCCTGGTTGCGGGTGTTGTTCGGGAATGTTCACGGCTAACTCAATGAATTGTTTAACAGAGGCAATTGGATTGGCACTCCCCGGAAATGGTACTGTTCTTGCAACGCATGTCAATAGAAAAGAGTTAGTGAAAAAAGCGGCCAAACTTATCGTTAAGAATGCACTAAAATATTATGAAGAAGGTGATTTAAGTGTACTGCCTCGAAATATAGCAACACGCTCTGCTTTCTTGAATGCTATGTCATTAGATATTGCAATGGGCGGTTCAACTAATACTGTACTGCATTTGTTAGCAGTGGCTAATGAAGGAAATATTGACTTTAAAATGGATGATATTGATACGCTTAGTCGCCGGGTTCCTTGTATTTGCAAAGTAGCTCCGAATACTAATAAATTTCATGTCCAAGATGTCAATCGGGCTGGCGGTGTTGTTGCTATTATGCAGCAATTAGCGAAGGGAAATTTATTGAATACTGATGCGAAACGTGTGGATGGAATGACGTTGGGTGAAGAAATACAGAAATATGGTACTGACAATGAGATTAGCGATGATATCAAGAAGTTGTATTTAAGCGCCCCTGCGAATAAATTCAGCAATGTAATGGGCTCTCAAGAGAATTATTATGCCGACTTAGATAGAAACCGTTCCACTGGATGCATACGTGATTTGAAACATGCCTATTCGAAAGATGGTGGTTTGGCTGTCTTAAAGGGAAATATCGCTTTGGACGGATGTGTTATTAAAACAGCAGGAGTAGATGAAAGCCTTTATCATTTTAGTGGTCCAGCTAAAGTCTTTGATTCGCAAGAGGCGGCATGTGAAGGTATTCTCGATGAGAAAAGGGTAGTAAAGGGTGATGTTATTGTGATTACCAACGAAGGCCCTAAGGGAGGACCGGGAATGCAGGAGATGTTGTATCCCACTTCCTATGTTAAATCCCGCCATCTTGGCAAAGAATGTGCACTGATTACAGATGGACGTTTCAGTGGCGGAACTTCTGGACTGAGCATTGGACATATATCACCCGAAGCTGCCGCGGGTGGAAATATCGGTAAAATTAAAGATGGTGATATCATAGAAATAGATGTTCCTTCGAGAACGATTAATGTGAAACTTACGGATGCTGAGTTGTCAGCACGTCCTATGGCACCGGTTACGAGAGAGAGATTCGTACCTAAGAGTTTGAAAGCCTACGCAGCAATGGTTAGTTCTGCAGATAAAGGAGCAATTAGATTAATAGATTAATTCGCATTACGTATGAAGACTACAGATAAAATACGGCAAGAGGCTGTCGAGTCAATCCGAATCACGGGAGCTGAAGCTTTGATGCGCTCTTTAGAGTATCATGGCGTTAAAACTATTTTCGGCTACCCTGGCGGAGCTATTATGCCCGTTTATGATGTTCTATATGATTATCCTCAGATAAAACATATCTTAGTACGTCATGAACAGGGGGCTACCCATGCTGCCGAAGGTTTTGCTCGCGCTTCAGGTGAAGTCGGCGTTTGTTTAGTGACTAGCGGACCTGGAGCTACCAACACGGTTACAGGCATATCCGATGCTATGATAGATAGTACACCTATGATAGTAATTGCCGGTCAGGTTGCTTCTTCCTCTTTAGGTATGGATGCCTTTCAAGAAGTCGATTTAGTTGGTGTTACACAGCCTATCACTAAATGGAGTTATCAGATACGTTCTGCCGAAGATGTTGCTTGGGCAGTAGCTCGTGCTTATTACATAGCTAAAAGTGGTCGTCCTGGTCCTGTTGTTCTCGACTTTACAAAGAATGCTCAAATTGATAAGACCGATTATCGTCCGACAAAAGTGGATTTTGTTAGGGGGTACATCCCCGAGCCTCAATTGGAGGAAGAATGTATTGTTCAAGCAGCGCAGCTGATAAATAATGCGAAATGTCCATTGGTTCTCGCGGGACAAGGTATAGAACTTAGTGGGGCACAACAAGAATTTCAAGCTTTTATCCAGAAAGCAGACTTGCCTTTTGGATGTACTCTTCACGGTCTTTCCGTATTGCCTTCTGATGATGTTCATAATATGGGCATGCTGGGTATGCACGGTAATCTTGCGCCGAATGTAATGACAAACGAATGTGATGTGCTGATTGCAGTGGGTATGCGTTTCGATGACCGTGTCACAGGTAAACTCTCTACTTATGCTAAACAGGCGAAGATTATACATTTTGATATAGATCCTGCAGAGATTAACAAGAGTGTAAGAGTTGATGTTGCCGTGCTGGGTGATTGCAAAAAATCGTTGGCAGCTGTTACTGCGTTACTGAAGCAGACTCGTCATGATGAATGGCTGAAGAGTTTTACTCCTTATATTAATAAGGAGAAAGAAAAAGTGATAGAGCCGGAGTTACACCCAGATACCAAAGAACTGAGCATGGGAGAAGTAATTAATGCCGTTAGTGATGCTGTTCATCATGAAGCAATACTTGTCACAGATGTAGGACAAAACCAAATGATGGCCGCACGTTACTTTAAGTTTTCAAAACCTCGCAGTATCCTGACATCAGGAGGTGCTGGTACGATGGGTTATGGATTACCTGCTGCTATCGGCGCTACTTTCGCTCGTCCTGATAGAACGGTTTGCCTCTTTACTGGTGACGGAGGACTCCAGATGAATTTACAAGAACTTGGTACTATCATGGAACAGAAGGCACCGGTAAAAATAATATTGCTAAATAATAATTTCTTAGGTAATGTCCGTCAGTGGCAGGCGATGTTCTTTAATCATCATTATTCTTTTACTCCGATGATGAACCCAGATTATCAAACGCTAACTTCTGCTTATGGAATACCTTCTCAAAGGGTAACAAAGAGGGAAAATCTGAAAGAAGCTATTGATCTGATGCTTCATACCGACGGTCCATTTTTGTTGGAAGCTTGTGTTATCGAGGAAGGCAATGTGTTGCCGATGACTCCTCCCGGTAGCTCTGTTAATCAAATGATACTAGAAATAAAATAAGAATCATACAGATGGATATCAAATTATATACACTAATAGTTCACTCCGAGAACTTTGCCGGCTTGTTAAGTCAGGTAACAGCTGTTTTTACTCGTCAACAATTGAATATAGAGAGTCTTAATGTCTCTGCATCTTCAATTCCTGGCTTGCACAAATATACTATAACCACGTATACAGATGAGGAAACTATAGCGAAAGTGGCTAAGCAAATAGAGAAGAAGATAGATGTGATTTCGGCAAATTACTTTACCGACGAGCAGCTCTTCTCTTATGAAGTAGCATTATATAAACTGTCGATGCCGGAATTCTTATCCGATCATGCGGTGCTTCACATCATCAGTCAGTATAATGCTAACTTGGTTGAGGTGAATTCGGTCTTTTCTATTTTAGTGAAGAGCGGCACAAGCGAAGATATTACTGCTTTGTATGAGGAATTACAGAAATATAAAGTCGTTCTGCAGTTTGTACGTTCAGGCCGTATCGCTGTTACGACGAGTTGCTACGAAAAGGTGAGCGAGTTTTTGGAGATGCGCGAAAAACAGTATTGCACTAGAAAAATTAGATAATGGAAAACGATTATAAGATAAATAGCTATAAGTTTGTTGCAGAACCTTTCTGGGTGGATTTCCAAGGACATCTTACTATGGGCGTGTTGGGTAATTGCTTACTCAATTGTGCAAGCTTTCATGCTGCCGACCATGGATTCGGTATAGCTGAGATTAATGATGAGAATTATACTTGGGTGTTGTCGCGTATCGCCATTGAGATGACGGAGATGCCGTATCAATATGAGCCTTTTGAGATAAGTACATGGGTGGAAAATGTTTATCGCCTGTTTACAGACCGCAATTTCTCTATCGTCAATAAAGACGGTAAAACAATTGGATATGCTCGCTCTATTTGGGCGATGATTAATGTGGCCACTCGTAAACCTGCCGATTTATTGAAGATTCATGAGGGTAAGATAGTTAATTATATCTGTACACCTCCTTGTCCGATTGATCGTCCATCACGTATTACTTTGTCTGACGAAGGAGAGATAGCGTCGACTCACATTGTGAAGTATAATGATATCGATATTAATGGTCATGTTAACAGCATACGTTATATCGAGCATGTACTCGATTTGTTTCCGATTGATTTATATCAAAAGAAACGTATCAGGAGATATGAAATCGCTTATGTAGCAGAAAGCTATTATGGTGATAAACTTGATTTCTACTTGTCGAAAGATAAAGCTTCAGAATTGGAAACGTACGATATAGAAATTAAAAAGAACGGTACTGATGTAGTGTGCCGTTCAAAGATTGTATTCGAATAAATAAAACAATTTATATTATTAATCCGTCGTCCTTTTAATGGACGACATAAAACAAATTAAAAATGGCAAAAATTAATTTTGGTGGGGTTGTCGAAAATGTTGAGACCCGTGAAGAATTTCCTTTGGAGAAAGCGCGTGAGGTATTAAAGAATGAAACTATCGCTGTATTGGGATATGGTATTCAGGGCCCTGGACAGTCGATGAATCTGCGCGACAATGGTTTTAACGTAATCGTTGGACAACGGCCTGGTAAAACCTATGATAAAGCTGTGAAAGACGGTTGGGTACCTGGCGAGACCTTATTTAGTATCGAAGAGGCTTGTAAGCGTGCCACCATCATAGAATACTTACTGTCGGATGCTGCCCAGATAGAGGTGTGGCCAACAGTAAAAGCAAATCTTACTCCAGGTAAAGCTCTTTATTTCTCACATGGTTTTGCTATTACTTTCAATGATCGTACAAATGTCATTCCTCCTAAAGATGTTGATGTTATTATGGTAGCACCTAAGGGTTCTGGTACTTCTCTCCGCTCTTTGTTTCTAGAGGGCCGTGGCATCAATTCATCGTTTGCTATCTATCAGGATGCAACTGGGAAGGCTCATGAACGTACTATGGCTTTGGGCATCGGCATAGGTTCAGGCTATATGTTTGAAACTACTTTCAAGAAAGAAACATGGTCCGATCTGACTGGTGAGCGCGGTACGTTGATGGGTGCTATCCAAGGCCTACTGCTTGCACAGTTTGAGACTTTGCGCGAAAACGGCCATTCTCCATCGGAAGCATTTAATGAAACGGTTGAGGAACTTACTCAGTCGTTGATGCCTCTCTTCGCACAGAAGGGTATGGATTGGATGTATGCTAATTGCTCAACAACGGCACAACGCGGTGCATTGGATTGGATGGGCCCGTTCCATGATGCTACCAAACCGGTATTTGAGAAATTATATAATTCTGTAAAAACAGGTAACGAGGCTCAGATTTCTATCGACAGTAATTCGAAACCCGACTATCGTGTGAAACTGAACGCTGAACTGAAAGCTCTTCACGACAGTGAGATGTGGCGTACAGGTGAAGTAGTTCGTAAACTTCGTCCTGAGAACAATTAAATAATGAAAAGGGCATATCTCCGAATGGAAATATGCCCTTTGTTTTTTATAACTAAGTAGCTGAGTTCTCATAACTATGTTATGCTCGTGACATAACTATGTTTTCAGATTTTCTTAATTATGTTCTCAAACTTTCATAACTATGTCTTGAGCACAACATAACTATGAAGAATTAAAAACATAATGATGCTGATTCTTAAGGGTATTCTATCCTAAATCCAACATCGGTTATACCTTTTAATACATTGTCTTTCATCTCCTGTGAGACCCTTATGGTAGAATGAAAAGGATGAGACGGTAATCGGATGACCTTAACGAATTGTGTAGACTGATAGTAGTTACCCCAACCGATTCCAGTCCATCTGCCGATATTGTCGGCAAGCTGAAACTTCACTGTATCTGTTTGCCATTTAAGAGAGTCGGCAAGATTTTGTTTCACTACCAGGAATAAGTCTGAATAGGGGTACTTTAATGAATTACGTACTTCGGCATATAGACGGACGATTTGCATGCTGTCGGTTGGGTAAATCTTATAGATAAGCGTATCATTCCTTTTCCAACCGTTTGTGGAGATAGAATGATAATCGTGATAAATTACCTTATGCCCGTCATTACATGAGATCCATGAGAGGAGGACGATGAGTAGTATGCTATTTTTCAGTAGCTTTTTCATCTTTTACTTGTGGCTGTCTTTGTCTCCTGTTGTTGGAATTTCCATTATGACGTCCGTTATTATTGTTGTGTCTGCCCTGCATGTTCTGCTGGTTTTGATTGTTCTCTTGGCGATTTCTGTTCTTATTCTTTTTCTTATTATCGTTTTTACGATGGTCGAAACGTGTCAGGCTATCTTGTTCAACTAAGTCAGCTGGCTTACTTTCTGTCGCTTTATCTGTCGACTCCAACAGGTTCTCTGGCTTGATGCCTCGTTTGTTCAGTTCGTATACTTCGAATGCTCGTCGGCCTGAGATGGTGACTAAATTGGCGGCGAATGCTTTATCTGTGGAATAAGATATGGTATTCGACAGGATGTCGGCTTTTAGATAATAATATGTATTGTCTTTTGTCTGTAATTCAATCTCTTTAGATAGCAGGCGCCTTTGTGCTTCGACATAGCAGTCGACTTCGTAATTTAAGCAGCATTTCAACTTGGCACATTGACCGGCTAGCTTTTGTGGATTGAGCGAAATGTCTTGGAATCTGGCGGCGTTTGTCGAGACGGAAATGAAACTTGTCATCCAACTTGCACAACAGAGTTCCCTTCCACAAGGTCCGATTCCTCCTATTCTACCGGCTTCTTGTCGAGCACCAATCTGTTTCATCTCTATTCTGACATGGAATGCTTCTGCCAATACTTTTATCAGTTGACGAAAATCAACGCGCTCGTCGGCGATATAGTAGAAAATAGCTTTATTGCCATCACCTTGGTATTCTACGTCACCAATTTTCATTTTTAGTCCTAAGTTAAGAGCTATTTGACGCGAACGTATCATGGTAGAATGCTCTCTTTCTTTAGCTTCGTTGTATTTATCCATATCAACGGGCCTTGCCTTACGGTAGATTCTTTTGAGGTCTGTAATAGGTGTCTTATAATTGCATTTCCGTATCTGCAGGGGAACTAATCGCCCTGTCAGCGTTACAGTCCCTATGTCGTGACCGGGTGTGGCTTCAACAGCAACGATATCCCCCTTTACCAGTGGAATCTGATTGCTGTTCTTGTAGTATTCTTTACGGGTATTCTTAAATTGGACTTCTACTAAATCAGTTTCTTCTGAGTTACCAGGAATATCGGCTAACCAGTCGTATGTATTGAGTTGCTTGTTCTGAAGCGAACAACTTTTGCAGCATAGATGGCCACTGCCGTTATTTAATATAAAATCATTCATTTTCTTTTGTTTTAATTCTTTAATAGCATGATCATTTTCAAGGAGACATCAAAGAAAACGATTTTACTGCTAACATTTCGTCCTATATCATTTGAGGCCTTTTCTAATTCTGTAGAAATACCTGTGATGTTTCTTTCATTAACGAAGGGAGCAAATCTCGATACAAACTGAGTTTCCTTTGTGTTCATATAGTTTAATGAGGGTTGTTTGAGGTTGTATATGAAACTCTCTCGAATCATTCTCATACAGTATTCCAGGAAACTCTTTTGCTTTTCTCGCCCTAATCCTGCTAACTGTTCACTCCATTGTTTCATCTCCTTTATCTTCCGTTGATAAGCAAATCGCATAAGATCGACAAAAAGATTAAAGTACTGAGATGTATTCTCACTATCTTCAGTTGCTATTTGTTTCAAAACGGTAGAAATATTTCCATTGGAAAGATGGGCAATAGAATTTGCTCGCTCTGAAGGTATTTGATAATTACTTTGCAGATAATCGTATATTGTCTGCTCTGGTATTTTATGTAAGTCCAATTGCTGTGTACGACTAAGAATAGTTGGCAATATCTTCTCAGGTTCCTCGGAGACCAATAGAAAGATTGTCCTTTGTGGAGGCTCTTCTATAAGTTTGAGTAATTTGTTCGCTGCTTCATCATTCATCTTTTCAGGCAACCATATGATGGTAATCTTATATCCTCCTTCAAATGATTTCATACTAAGCTGTCTGATGAGTTCGTCACTCTCTTGTGTATATATTATTGGTTGTGAGTTTTTAGCATCAATGACATCAAGCCAATCGTCGAATGTAAAATAAGGATTATTGAGAACACATTTGCGCCATTCCTTGAGGTATTCGCTGCATAATCGTTTCTTTATTGTGGGAAAAACGAAATGCATATCTGGATGTACCAATTTGTTTACCATTATACATGAATGACATGTTCCGCATGAATCGTGCTCTTGAGGATTATTGCACAGTAAGTAACGGGCGTATGCTAAAGCCAATGGAAGCTTTCCACATCCTTGTGGACCGCAGAACAATTGCGCATGTGAAACTCTTCCTTCTTTTGTTTCACTTATAAGTTGGTGCTTTATTGTATCTTGCCCTATTACTTCTTTGAATAGCATATTAATCAGTTAAATGTACAATATTCGTTATTTTTTATTTCTCTTGCAACAATTGGTCTATAATTTATGTCAAACTCATTTGAAATACATTGAATTAATAAATCTCTTTAGCTACTCGCTGGATGCAATCAGCAGCACCGAGCGCATAAAAATGTAGACCTGGTACGCCAAATCTCTTTAATTCTTTGCATTGAGAAATGCACCATTCAATTCCTACTTCTTTTACTTCATCATCGTTTTTGCACTTGTTCACTTCATGAGCCAATGCTTCAGGTAAATCGACTTTAAATGTTTTAGGGATGACACTTAATTGTGAGAGTTTTCTTAATGGTTTGATACCTGGTATAATTGGCACACTTATTCCGGCTTCGCGAACACGCTTTATGAAATCGTAGTATTTCTGATTATCATAAAATAGTTGTGTAACCGCGTATTGTGCTCCTTTTTCTATTTTCTTTTTAAGCCAGTAAATATCTTCATCTATATTTGGGGCTTCTTCATGTTTCTCAGGATAACATGCAACGCCATAAGAAAAAGGTGTTTCTTTAATTTCCATTCTTGAGCCATCTACAAAGATGCCATCATTGAAATTATTAATTTGTTGTTCCAGCTCTATAGTGTGAGCATATCCTTCTGTAGGCAAACTGCTCTTTTCTTTATCTCCACGGAGTATTAATAAATTCGTTATACCTAGAAATTGTAAATCGATAAGCACGTATTCCGTCTCTTCTGGAGTGAATCCATAGCATAGAATATGTGGTACCACACTTATCCCATATTTGTTTTGAATGGCTGCTGCTACAGCTACTGTTCCAGGTCTTCTTCGTAAAGTCTTCCGCTGAAAAGTGCCATTACCTTTATCAATATAGATGAATTCACTGTGGTGTGTAGTTATATTAATATATTTTGGATCAAATTCCCGCAGTAAATCAATGCTTTTATATAAAGATTCTATGCCTTTCCCCTTAGGTGGGGGAAGTAATTCGAACGAAAAAACTGGTATTTTACTACTCTGTATTGATTCTATAACTTTCATAATGTGACAAAAATACAAAAAACAGTTATTATGGGGAAATAAAAGTTCTATTTTTAGTTAGGATTAGTCTTACTTCAATTTATATTACTATAAAATTATTTCTTTATTGCTTTGATATAAAATCGTTTATATGATTTTTGGAAAAAACTTATAAAAAAAGATTGGAAAAAGTTTTGGGATTGTAGAAAAAGGGTGTAAATTTGCATCCGCTTTCGGTAAAAACCGGGGGCGAAGGAAAGAGTTCTATGAAATGATTACAGATAAACAAGCAAGTAGTACAAGAAGCCGGAGCTGCGCCTTTATGGTGTCAGTTTCGGGGGTATAGAAACAAAAGCAACCGTCAATGTATGCTCCGCCTTCTCGTGAGAGGGGATCGGGGCGAGTGAAGGAAACAACGGACAGTCATTCTGAAGATACAGCTGCGGCCGCGAGGCCGTCAGCTAAAGAGAACAAACAAATTATACAATGAAGAGTTTGATCCTGGCTCAGGATGAACGCTA
>Ga0183095_10230_pt2 | contig 156091 bp, 141 predicted proteins | sample BioMet4_FD_130346 | JGI IMG/M metagenome (GOLD analysis project Ga0183095, IMG submission 130346) | Microbial communities from bioreactor (seeded with sewage sludge) at LBNL, California, USA - Biofuel metagenome 4 (v2) (version 3) | ecosystem: Engineered > Bioreactor > Anaerobic > Unclassified ...
ATAGCTTTAGCAAACATGGCTAGAACAGACGGTAATCCTCGTTTATCCATGCGGGCATTGGTAGGGGGAGTAATAATAAATATAATACTAGCGCCTATTTTTATTTTTAGTTGTGGCTGGGGAATTTTAGGTGCAGCTCTAGCAACGGCATGTGCGCAAGCATTCTCTGTTTGTGTTTTAGTTTGGTATTTTACAAAATGTGGTAAAATGCGTTTTAATAAATATGATTTTTTTCATCCACATAGAGTACTTTTAAATAGAGTGATGGCCATAGGAGCTTCCAGCGGTTTGGTACAACTTAGTTCCACTATACTGCAAATAGTTTTGAATAATTCCCTATTATATTATGGGAACCTAGAAACTATTGGAGGGGACGCAGCTATTGGTGCTATGGGTATTGTAATGAAAGTGAATATGGTATTTATTTCCATATGTATTGGTATTGGTATTGGAGCTCAACCTATTGTGGGATTTAATAGGGGGGCTGAACAATATAAAAGGGTTAAGACTGTTTACAAAATGGCGGCTAAATGGGCCACATTGATTACATGTATTGGTTGGTCTTGTTGTATGTTCATGCCTCATGCTATCTTACAGATTTTTGGTAGTGGCAGTTCCCCAGGTTTTTTAAATTTTGCTACAGATTGCATGCGTTTATTTTTAGGGGGCGTGTTTACGGCAGGGTTTCAGATTATTTCTACAAGTTATTTTCAAGCAACAGGACAGCCGCTTAAAGCCTCAATCTTATCTCTTATGCGGCAATTTATTTTGTTAATACCATTAATAGTTATGTTACCAATTTGGTTTGGACTCTATGGTATTTTATATGCAGGAGTTATTGCAGATTTAATATCGGCTACATGTGTGTTTATCTTTATTTATCGAGAAATGAAAAAGTTAAATAAATTAATAACTGCATAAAAATAAAAGCTAGCATTGAAAAAGAACTAATCCCCTGAGCATAATTTATGCTCAGGGGATTAGTTCTTGTAATTATAATGTTATTCTTTTTTCGTAGCTTTTTTCAGACTGAGACCTATACGATTACGCTGTTCGTCAATACTTATGATAACCGGTTCAATAATATCGCCTACAGAAACTACATCTAAAGGATGTTTAAAGTATTTGGTGCTAAGTTCTGATTTGTGGATTAGTCCACTGACTTTTAAGCCAATATCTACAAAAACTCCAAAGTCAACAACATTTTGGACAGTGCCTAGGACCTTGGTGCCAATGGCTAAATCAGAAAGCTTGGTAACTTTCTTGCGACTCATGGGAGCAGGAGAATCTTCCCTAGGATCACGGCCAGGTTTAGAAAGAGCAGATAAAATATCAGTTACAGTTGGAATCCCGGCGTTTAATTTAAGGGCTAGATTTTCAGGATTAGCCTTAGCAGCTGCAGTTTGCACAGAATTGTTGTTGGCAGAAAAATCTTTGAGCGTAAAACCTAATTCGTTTAAAATAGCTTCGGCCAATTTATAGCTTTCAGGATGGACGGAAGTATTATCTAAGGGGTTTTTACTATTTTGAATGCGGAGAAAACCGGCACATTGCGTAAAGGCTGCAGGACCCAAACGTGCAACTTTTAATAGCTCTTTTCTATTTGTGAAGCGGCCGTTCTCGCTGCGATAGGCAATGATGTTTTTTGCCACAGGAGCACTGATTCCTGCTACATAGGTTAAAAGTGCAGGGGAAGATGTATTTAGCTCCACACCTACATGGTTAACGCAAGATTCTACAATGTTACCCAATGTCCCAGTTAATTCCTTTTGGTTGACATCATGCTGGTACTGCCCAACGCCAATAGCTTTTGGTTCAATTTTTACTAATTCTGCTAGGGGATCTTGTATTCGACGGGCGATAGAAACAGCACCACGGATAGAAACATCAAGTTCAGGTAATTCTTCACGGGCAAGTTTGGAAGCAGAATATACGGAAGCTCCCGCTTCACTGGTGATAACATAGGCCATATTTAGCTTATGTTTTTCTATCATTTGTGCTGTAAATTCTTCGGTTTCATAGGAGGCAGTTCCATTACCAATAGAAGCTAAGGTAACATTATGCTCTTTGACCATTTTTAAAAAGTCAGCTTCAGCCTGTGTGTTTTGTCGTTCACTACCGGTAATGTTTAATACCCCAATTGCTAAAACATCACCTTGTGGACCAACTACTGCGCATTTACAGCCTGTTCTATATCCGGGATCTAGACCTAAAACAGTATGGCCGCCCAAAGGCTGTTGCAAAAGTAGTTGACGCAGGTTACTGGCAAATACCGCTATAGCTTGTTTTTCTGCTTTTTCTGTTAATTCGCTACGCACTTCTCGTTCTAAGGCTGGAAATATAAGGCGCTTATAAGCGTCCGCTACGGCATTTGTATATAACTCGGTGAAAGTACCGGACGGTCTAATTTGTAGCTTTCGGCTGATAATACCTAAAATAGCTTCACTTGGTAGATTTAATTTTAGTTTTAGACAGGCTTTATTTTCACCTCTGTTGAGGGCCAAAATCCTATGAGGGGGTAGTTGTTTAATTGGTTCAGAATACGCTTTATACATTAGAAAATCTTGCCCGGTAATATCGTCAACGCATAATTCCGAAGCTAGTTCCCCGCTGCGCCAAAGTTCTTTGCGCACCAAATCACGAATATCAGCACGGTCTGATATTGTTTCTGCAACAATATCAGAGGCTCCGGCCCAAGCGTCTTCCGGACTATTTACTCCTTTTTCTGTGTCCAAATGGTAGGTCGCTAGTACTTCTAAGGAAACAAGAGGAGTTTCTTGAGCAATTATTAATTCTGCCAGTGGTTCTAAGCCTCTTTCACGTGCAATCATAGCGCGTGTCCGCTTTTTCTGTTTATAGGGTAAATACAAGTCTTCTAACTCTTGTAACTTAGAGGTAGCTTTAATAGCAGTTTCTAACTCTTGAGTAAGTTTTCCCTGAGCGGTAATTGTAGCTAAAATTTCTTGGCGACGTTGTGCCAGATTGCGTAAATATTGAGCTCGTTCGCTAATATTTCTAATTTGTTCTTCGTCCAGAGAACCGGTTACCTCTTTGCGGTAACGGGAAACGAAGGGAATAGTGTTTCCCTCATCTAGCAACCCTAAGGTAGCAGTTACTTTGTGAGGTTCGATTTTCAGTTCTTTGGCAATAAGGGCAGCAATATCATTCATGCAAAAATACCTGCTTTCTAATAGTGTTTTTACTTTTAAGCTTTTTGTAAGCTAGCCTGCAATTGCATATGTGTAGTACACAATGGCAATAATACTAGGCAAATAACTCGTAACCTTATAAATTCGCTGTAATGTCTAAAAGTCCTGCAAAATAAATATTTGACATATATCGGAGGCTTTATTATAATGAAAAAGTAAGAAAGAATAATTATTATATAAAAATGCAAAAATATTGTAGTAAAAGTTAATTATTACGTAGGGGGTAAGCATATGTTGAAGAGTGTTGAACTAGCGAAAATATTGCGTTCTAATGGTTGTAAAGTAACGCCACAACGGTTGGCGGTCTATGATGCATTGGCAAAAACTAAGGAACATCCTACAGCAGAAGCTGTTTACAAAAAAATAAAACCTATTTATCCTACAATGAGTTTTGCTACAGTATACAAATCAGTAGAAATACTCAATAAATTGAAGGTTATTCAGGTACTGAATACAGGTGAGGACAGTTTTCGCTATGATGCAGATATTAGCGAGCATTCCCATATTCAGTGTACAGTGTGTGGCAGGGTAGACGATATAAGGCCGTTGCAAGTAGCGCAGTTGCAAGAAGAAGTTGCCAACGATACCAATTATGAAATAGAAAGTCAGCAATTGTATTTCTATGGTATTTGTCCACATTGCCAAAAAAAACACTAACTGTTGTTTCCAAATAAGGCGAGAACGCTTATAATGTATTATTTTAATAAGAACGGAGCCTTTATTAAAGCACTGGATATTAATGTTCAGTGCTTTTTACTGTTTTTTCACAGGGCTTTTGCTATAATGATAATATAAATGGAGTTTTTACATACTGTAAAATTAGCAGGTCATAGCTATCTAAGAGGGGGAAATATATGAACATTGCAGAACACATAGAGCACACGCTTTTGAAACCGGAAGCTACGGTGCAAGATATAATAAAATTATGTCAGGAAGCTAAGGACGCAGGACTTTTTGGGGTTTGCATAAATCCTTGTTATGTAGCATTAGCTAAGCATCTTTTAACAGGAACTAAGATAAAGATAATTACGGTAATAGGTTTTCCTCTGGGGGCTACCTATACTGAGGTAAAAGCACTGGAAACTAAAATGGCCATAGAAAATCATGCCGACGAAATAGATATGGTTATGAATATTTCTGCCTTTAAGACAGGGAATTACGATGCTGTTATTGCAGACATAAAACAAGTGGTAGAAGCAGCGAAACCTTATCCTGTAAAAGTAATAATAGAAACCTGTTTACTTACTGATACAGAAAAACATAAGGCAGCACAATTGGTCGCGCAGGCAGGAGCAAGCTTTGTAAAAACAAGTACAGGGTTTTCTTCCGGAGGTGCAACTGTTGAAGATGTAAAGATTTTACGCCAGGAAGCCTATAAAGGCGGTATTGGGGTCAAAGCGGCAGGAGGAATTCGAGATGCAGCCATGGCAGAGGCTATGCTAGCTGCAGGTGCCGATAGGATTGGCACTAGTGCCGGCCCCCAAATTGTAGGGGTAGTTCATGCAAAATAAATTTCAAGTTAATGTTATTGCCAGTGGCAGCAAAGGGAATTCCAGCATAATAGTTGCAGGTAATACTGCGCTTTTAATAGATGCAGGAATTAGTTGCAAGCGTATTCTGGCTGGGATAAAAGCCTGTGGGTTGGAGCCGGGAGATTTAAGCGGCGTATTACTTACACATGAACATATTGATCATGTAGCGGGATTACCGGTCCTTAGTAGAAAAACAGGTTTACCAATTTATGCTAATGAAAAAACATGGGCAGCCATGCCTAAACGCAGCGAAATATCAAGGGAGAGCATTAGGGTATTGCCGAGAAATTTCACCTTAGGAAATATCAAAATAGAAGCTTTTAAGATATCCCATGATGCGGCTGACCCTGTAGGGTATAGCCTTTTTTGCGGCAAGGACAAATGCACTTATTTAACTGATTGTGGATTCTTAACCGACAGTTGCATTGAAGCGGTAAAAAATGCAGGAACACTGATTTTGGAAGCAAATCACGATGTGGAAATGTTAAAACATGGTTCTTATCCAATTATGTTAAAAAATAGGATTTTAGGTAGAAAAGGCCACTTGTCCAATGAAATGGCAGGCAGTTTGTTGGTAGGGTTAGATTGTTTGCCGCAAGAGGTATTTTTGGCACATCTTAGCCATGAAAATAATAAGCCCCAACTAGCATTTGATACTATAGATGAAATGCTTAAAAAGGCTAATGCACAGGAAACAGTAGAATTATATGTTACAAGACAGGATATTATGGTAAGCAATATGGATAGGAGGCTGCAAGATGAATAAAAAATTTTTAACGAAAATATTATCGATATTTATTGGGATTACTTTGGGAGTAAGTTTAGTGATAAGTGGTTGTAGTGTCAGCAGTAAAAAAGATTCCGCACAAGTTCCTAATGGACAAGCAGTGGCCTCGGCAAATAAAACAAAAAATGAAAAAAATATTTCCGGCGGCCGAAACACAGCCATTGTACAGGCTGCAAAAAAGGTCGGTCCGGCAGTAGTAGGCATTACTAACAAAGCTTTTGTGAGGGATTTTTTTAATAGAGTACAGTTAACTGAACGCGGTACAGGGTCAGGAGTAATTTACAGCAAGGATGGCCTTATTGCGACAAATAATCATGTGGTGGCAGGGGCTCAAGAAATTGTGGTAAGTTTACCAAATGGGAAGACCTATCCGGGACGCGTTTTAGGCGCAGATGAGGCTACTGACTTGGCCGTAGTGAAAATTGACGTCAAAGAGCCTTTAACAGTGGCAGAATTTGGTGATTCTGATGATATTATGGTGGGAGAACCTGCAATTGCTATTGGGAACCCTCTTGGTCTTGAATTTCAAGGCAGTGTGACGGCAGGCGTTATCAGTGCTCTAAACCGTTCCATTGATTTAGGCGAGCGCAAATTTAAACTTATTCAAACGGATGCTGCTATTAATCCGGGTAATTCCGGCGGTGCTTTGGTGAATGCTGATGGACAGGTTATAGGAATTAACAGTGCCAAGGTTGCCGTTTCAGGCGTAGAGGGTATAGGTTTTGCTATTCCTATTAATGAAGCTAAGCCTATTCTGGCAGAATTGGAAAGCAAGGGTCGTATTGCACGTCCCTTTATTGGGGCTAGCTTAATTGATAAAGAAATAGCAAATAAATATGGTATTAATGTAGATTTGCATGGTGGTCTTTATGTTATGAAGCTATCACCGGGCGGACCTGCTTGGAGGGCAGGCATACGTACCAACGACATCATTACTAAGTACGATGGTAAGCAAGTTACTACTGTTGCTGATTTGCGTGATATGATTAACGCTAGTGGTATAGGAGCCAGTGTTACTGTTACCATTTTGCGTGGTGGTGAAGAAATAGATAAGTATGTTACATTGACGGAAATACCGGAACAATAATGCAAATAACCATTGCTTGTGTGGGTAAGATTAAAGAAAAATATTTGGTGGAGGGCATTGCAGAGTATACTAAGCGCTTGGGCCCCTTTTGTCGGCTGGAGACAGTAAGTATAAATGAAGAGAAAATGCCGGATAGACCATCAGACGCTACTAAGGAACAGGTACTAGCTAGGGAAACTCAGCGGTTATTGGCCGTTATTCCGGAAAACTCCTATGTTTTTGTCTTGGATGTTATCGGCAAACAAATAAGCTCGCCGGAATTGGCTCAAAAAATTGCGGATTTAGCGTTGGAAGGCAAAAGTAATCTTACCTTTGTTATAGGCGGAGCTTTTGGTTTTACTGATGCTTTGCGGAAAAGAGCAGATTTTACTATTTCTTTTTCTAAGATGACGTTCACGCATCAAATGATAAGAATGCTTTTAGTAGAGCAAATATATAGGGCATTTAAGATTAATCATGGTGAGAAGTACCACTGGTAGGGGTAAAAATTCTAATTTGTGAAAATTCGTAGCTATATAACTAAATATGGGTAATTTTAAAATTAAAATAAGAGCATGCTTTGTGAAAATAACAAAGCATGCTCTTATTTGTTGAATGTTACTCTGAGAAAGATTTAATAAGCAATCCGAATGCCGCCGTCTTTAAAGATTTCGATTTCATTATAGCTATCCATAATTTTTTCTTTTGTTTCTTTGTCTACAGTATCTATATTGGTAATTCCATAGATAATAGCACAATAGTTGTTAAAAATTCCCATATTATTAATACCATAATAATAATGTACACCATTTTTCTGTCCATTGGGAGCCAGTTTTAAACCATATTTTTTCAGACAGGCCACAGTTTCTTCATGGCTATGCAGCTGATTTGTAAGATAAGTAATAATATGGCGGTCTGTACCGGCATGACCTATCTTAAAGTTGTCCAAGCAATCTTGACAAATGCCTTTTTCTCCAACAAATGCATATGCTACAGGTTTGTCTTCGTAACAATAAAAACAAGTGCCATTGTTTTGTCGACACCACTTATAACAATTTTCATATGTTTTTTTCTTTCTAAATAGCATGTTTCATTTCTCCCTAGTCTATTTTTAGTATATAGCTTAGTATATCTGTTTAATGTAACATTGTACATAAGAGTAGCGAAAGTCTTTGCGAAAAACCTTTATAGTTATTTATTAGTCCTTTTAATCGTTTTTTGTTTTAATTATATTGTATTTTATATAAAAAGCAATTAGGTAGGAGAAGTGGGAATATAGAGAGCTTTAGAGAGATTTAATACATTTTATAATATATTAATACCTATAAATATATTATAAAATGTATTAAAAAATATGGTGTTTTGTGGAAGTTTACCCTTTTTTGTAGTAGAATCAAAGTATGCATTTATGGAAAAAAGATTGAAGGGGAAAAAGATGAAGTTGTTGCGTGCGGATTTACATTTACATACTATGGCTTCTGACGGAACATGGACACCGGAAGAATTGGTAATAGCAGCTAAAGCAGCTGATTTAGGTATAATAGCAGTAACTGACCATGAGAGTGTTACAAATGTTTTAGAAACGGAAAAATTGTCGCAAGCAGCCGGCATTAAATTTTATAGAGGGGTGGAAATATCAACTACTTATGGCAACCATTGTTATCATGTTTTAGGATACGGTATTGATGTAACAGATAAAAGGCTTTTAGAACTTTTAAATTACAACACTTATTTGCTTGAGAAAAAAGATGAAGATAGTATTTCTGTACTCATAAATAAAGGTTGGCCCATAAACATGGATGATTACCATAATTATATTTACGATAGGCGTAGAGGCGGCTTCAAGTCTTTAATATATTTGCAGGATAAGGGATTGTGCACCGGCGTAGATGATTTTTTCAAGCATATTTTCACCTCGGATAATGAACTGTGCTTTCCTCAGTTTGGTACAATAGGTGAAACTATAGATATAATACACAATGCTGGCGGAAAGGCTTTTTTAGCCCATAGTGCTAGTGATTTTCATGGTCCGGGACTAGATATTACCTTAGGCGTTTTGGGTGAAGAAAAGTTTGATGGGTTTGAATGTTATCATTCAGGACATAATCTAGAAGATACTGCAAATTTGGTGCGCTATTGTCATGAACATAAAAAATTAATTAGCGGGGGCAGCGACTGTCACGGAACTTTTGTGCCCGGCAGGACAATCGGTATACCGGAAATATATGAAAACGATATTAGGATGGAATAGAAAAAATCTGATCTGTTAGAGTATCCTAAAAGAGAAGTTTGTTTTAAAAGTATATGGATATATTGCGACGGAGTGAGCTTGCCGGGGAATAACTGGTGGGCATGCATGCGATTTTATTAGGATTTAGAGGTGCTTTTTATGCCTAAAGTAAAAACTGTGCTAATTGTAGATAATCAAGAAACAAATAGAATATTGCTCAGGCATATTTTGACCGGAGATTACAATACTATAGAGGCTAGCAATGGTCAGGAAGGCTTAGATATACTTACTAAGAGAAAAATTGACGTTGTTGTATTAGGATTACTAATGCCGCCAATTGACAATTTTGAGTTTTTGCGCCGTAAAAAAGAGAATTCAGAACTGGCTATGATTCCAATTTTAGTAACTGTAGCTTCGGACAAAATAGATGCAGGAGAAAAAAGTTTAATTCTAGGCGCAAATGATGTTATTAATAAACCCTTTGAGGCAGTTGTTTTACGCCAACGTTTGGCTAATTTGTTGCTTTCTGAAGAGAGCAGTAAGGATGAATACCTTGTACAATATGATAATTTGACGGGGGTTTATTCCAATGAAACTTTCTTGCGCAAGACTAAAAGTTTTATGCAGAATAATTCAGAAACAGCTTTTGATATAATCTGTATTAATATAAAAAAGTTTCGACTTTTTAATGATTTGTTGGGGATTGAAGCGGGAAGGCAGATGTTGTGTTTTATTGCCCAACATCTTTATGCATTTCTGCATACAAAACAGGTGATTTTCGGGCGTCTTGATAGTGATAGTTTTATTGTTTGTGCACGAAGTACAGAAAATATAGGGTGTGAACTGTTAAAAATATTTAAGGAACACTTACATGAATATGTAGTTACTATTAGGGCTGCTGTAGCTATAGGCATTTATCATGTAGATGATATTAACCTACCGATACAGCTTATGGCTGATCGTGCCCATTTTGCTGCCTACAAAGATATGGATAATTATGCAAGCACTCTTAGTGTCTATGTTGAAAAAGACATGATATGTATGCTTAAAGAGCAGAGCATGGTTAGTGAAATGCATAGTGCTTTAGAACATGGTGATTTTAAGGTTTATTATCAACCCAAATTTAATTTAACAAATAATGTGCTTATAGGTGCTGAGGCTTTAGTAAGATGGGAACATCCTACTAAAGGCGTCATAGACCCTGGGAATTTTATAAGTATTTTTGAGAAAAATGGTTTTATAACCTTTTTAGATGAGTATGTCTGGGAACAAGTTTGCATGTTTATCAATAAGGCAATAAGAGATGGCTTGCAAATAGTACCTATCTCTGTTAACCTTTCACGAGTAGATATTTATAAAGAAGGACTTTGTGATAGACTTTGTGCTTTGCGTGATAAATATTCAATACCGGATAACTTATTGGAACTTGAAATTACGGAAAGTGTTTATACTGAAAATTCAAAACAGTTAATAGCAGTGGTAAAACAGCTTAAGGCTGCAGGATTTAGAATTGCCATGGATGATTTTGGCAAAGGATATTCTTCACTTAGTATGATAAATGAAGTGGCCGTAGATGTTTTAAAACTAGATATGAAGTTTATGGAAAATCTTGAAACAAAAAATAATGGCAGTAATGCATTTTCTTTTGTTGTTAATTTAGCCACGTGGTTGGATTTACCAATTATCGCCGAAGGCATTGAAACAGAAACACAAGTAACTTTTTTGCGCAGTTTAGGTTGTAATATGGGACAGGGGTATTTATTATCACATCCCCAAAAAGCAGAGGCTTTTACTAGTATCTTAGGGAATTTTGCAAAGCAAACATTTAGGGAAAAAAGGTCAATTCCTAAAAAAAATGGTATTGTTGAAGAATTTTGGCGGCACAATTCTATTGCTAGCAATATCTTTAATGTTTTTGTGGGAGCATTGGCCCTACTTGAAGAACACGGTAAAATATTATCTATTATTAGAGCTAACGATAAATTTAATAATATTTTCGGTCAAGCAAAATTGGATTTAATGTTTCGCAATCATAACGTGCTAGATGGTATACACAAAGATGACCTTGCTGGGTTTATAGCGATGACTAAGACTGCAAAAGTTAGCAAAGAGGAAGTTGCATTTGATAGTCGGTGGAATACACTTAAAAAAGGTAAGGTAGTTTGGCTGCACAGTAATATGCGAGCAATTTATCATGATAACCAAAAAACTATATATTTATGCTCTATAGAAGATATGACTGCGCGCAAAGAAGAAGAAATAAAGAATAAAATTAATAATAGACGCTTGCAGATGATATTGGCGGAATCAAAAATAAACGTTTGGGAATTTGATATCGCCTCACAGACTTTTTTGACCAATAAAGCTGCTATGCGACGTTTTGGTTTAGGTGGAGAAGTTAAAAATATTAAAGATATAGCAGAAGCAGCGGGTATTATTCATCCTGATGATCAAAAAAAAGTAGAAGAATTTTATTCTAAAGTTTCGGTAGGACAACTAGCTATACCCTTAGTGGTTAGGGTAAAACCCAACCGTGAAAAACAATATATTTGGCTGCAATTTAAGTATGGCATTGTGAAAAATGACGAAAGCGAGCCTATTAGGGCTGTTGGCGTAGTATTAGATGTTTCTAAGCAAAAGGAAATGGAAGCAAAATATAACCGGGAAGTTAGCTATAAGCGGAATGAAATTAAACGGTGCAAGGCATTTTATGAAGTGGATTTAACGACGGATCGGATTGTCTATACTTCATCGGAACCGGTTTGTGCACATTGGAATATTGAGAAAAATAGCTATTCAGAAATTTTATCACAAGTTGTAGAAACAAATGTCCAGGGAGTATTTCAACAGGATTTGTTATATTTTACTAACACTAGGGATCTGATTGAATTATATGAATCAGGGACTTTAGAGGTAAAAAAGGAGTATTTACGTAAAGATAAAGAACATGAGGGTAGCCAATGGTATAGGAGTAGATTTAGTTTTGTCCGTAATCCCACAAATCAACATATTACTATGTTTATTTTAGTAAAAAATATTCATGAAGAAAAATTAGCAGCGGTTAAGATAAAATATGCTGCTGAACATGATGCCTTGACAGGAGCGTATAACCGTGGAGCATTACGCAAAGTGGCCAAAGGTAAATTAGAAAAATTAGGCGAAAATAGTAATGCAGCCTTTGTTATTTTTGACTTAGATAAATTCAAAGAGGTAAATGATACCTATGGCCACCAAAAAGGAGATCAGGTTTTGTGCACGCTAGTTCAAACTATACATAAAGTCTTTCGCAGTGATGATCTTGTTTGTCGCCTAGGCGGGGATGAGTTCGCTGTGTTTTTGGAAGGCGTGGGAGATGAAATGTTATTGCTTTCCAAGGCACGAGAGATTTGCAGAATTATTTCTCATGAGCATTGGCATCTTATGACGGCTCCTGTGACCTGTTCTGTAGGAGCAGCCATTGCACCACAACATGGTAAAACTTTTGATGAGTTATATCAGCATGCCGATGAGGCGTTATACAAAATAAAAGATAGGGGAAGAAATGGGTATTGTTTGTGTGGAAAGGAACCCATAACGCTAAGTTAGAGATAGGGTAGAAGAAATAACAAAACATAAAAATGGAATATTCTGATAATTGTTTGCAATGGCATCCGGTTGGTAGTATAATACTAGTAGAAGGAAGTGCAAATTTAAATAGGCGACGAAGGATTTGTATGATTAAAGGTGGGTTTAGTTTTATTGAAGAGTTACTGAGCGGAACAGACTAGAGTTGGTTTAATCCCTTCGGCCTATTTTTATACAGGGGGCAGGTAGGTAGTGCCTGCCTCCTTGTTTTGTTTAAGCACTTATACCCATGAGGTTAATGTTTTAAAAGGTAAAATTAAAAGAAGGTTGAGGATTTTATTCCTCTACCTTCTTTTAATTTTATAATAATTTCTCAACAATATTTTCTAATGCGGAATTAGTTTCCACTCCAAGTTTGCCCATGGGATCACCATTGTCATCACTTTCTACAATCTGGGGATCAATAGGAATTTTCCCTAAGAAAAGAAGATTGTTTTCAGCAGCAAGCTTTTCTCCACCACCACTTTTGAAAATATCATGTACAGTATGGCAGTTTGGGCAAACAAAACCGCTCATATTTTCGACGATACCGGCAATGGGAATATTTGCTAGTTTACAAAAATTCAGAGATTTGCGCACGTCAGCCAAAGCAATTTCTTGTGAGGTCGTGACAACAATGGCTTTAGCGTCTTTAATGGTCTGTACTACGGTTAATGGTTCATCTCCTGTACCTGGAGGACAGTCCACAATTAAATAGTCTAGTGGCGACCACTGAGTATCGGCTAAAAATTGTTTAATTACACCAATCTTTACCGGACCGCGCCAAATTAGAGCAGCATCATTGTCGGCCAGTAACCCTTGTACTGTCATTACTTCTAGATTGTCATTATATTTGTAAGGCAACATTTTATTACCAACAACATTGAGAGGAATGCCCGTAAGACCGAGGATTCCTGCAATACTAGGACCGTGGAGATCAACATCTAACAAACCAACTTTGAAGCCCTTGTTGCTTAAAATAAGGGCAATATCGGCTGCCACAGTACTTTTACCAACACCACCTTTACCACTCATTACAATTAATTTGTGCTTCACTTGGGCTAAAAAACTTTCAATATTTGTCTCTTGCTCTGTAGGTTCAGGTTTACTGCTGCAACTAGAGCAATTGTCATGGGAACAATTATCACAGTCTGACATTAATATTCCTCCTTTAAAAAATCCACTATAGTTTATTATAGTAGAAACGTCACATTGTTGCAAATGTTATGATCTGTGAAAAAAACGGCAAAACGGTTTTTTGCTTTTATTTTCGTGTATAATGATAGATATAGGAATAGGAGGTATGAAAATGAAATTAAATAATACTTGTAAAAAAATAGTGCTGATGTTTTCTATAGCAGGAATGTGTTTAGGAACAACAATAGCAGCCGCAGAAAATCAACAACATATGTTGGCTGATGGTGAATTGTTTACCACTTCGCGGGTAGTAGAAACAAGTAAAGTATTATACGAAAACAAATTAAATGGTTCTTGGGTGTGGCATGGTACTGATGGGTATCCTTTGGGTTTGACTTTTGGCGTTTTTGCTAATGGTAAGCAATTGTCGGAAGCCGCGGTAAAAGGTACTGTTGCTGGGACTACGAAGGGTGTTCCTACTAAAGCGGAAATGCTACAAGCCGCAAAAAATCGCTATGGTGTTAAGGGCTATGAAAACAAATTAGTTATATATGGCACTACAGGCGCTAGTGCAGTTGAAACTGCTATTGCCATTCATAAAATAGAGCTTTTTGGTAGGCTGCTTAATGTAACGGTGGCACTTACTGATGCTGAGAAAAATAAACCGTTAACCTTGAATTTGATTTATCCTGAAACTATGAAGGCTATCTCTCTAAAAAATTTACCGAAAGTTGGCAATTTGCGTGTGCGTTTTGTGGATATGAAAGGTAATGCTTTACAAACAGAGGATGTTTTGCTAGAGCGTTAATAGTTAGGGGTTTTGCTTAATGGATTTGCACTTATTTGTCGTAACTTCAGTGGCAGTTTTTGCCGCTACTATGTTTCAAACTATAGCAGGGTTCGGGTATGCAATTATAGGAGTTCCGCTTCTTTCCGGTATTTTAGGAATTAAGGAAACAGTGATTTTCCTTTTAATAGGCAGTATATATATGCGCGTTTATGTAGTATTTAAGGTGCGTAAAGAACTGGAATTTAGCATGGTCAAAAGGATATTTTTGGGTGCTATGGTGGGAATTATTCCGGGAAGTATGATGTTAAGGTATTTGGATGGTAACTCTTTGCGCATTGTTTTGGGTGTAACTTTAATTTTAGCGGTTATAGTTTTAAGCTCCAATTATAGTTGGCATACAGTACATGAGAAATTAGAGCAATTTTGTTTTGGGATTATTGGTGGGTTTTTTAATGGTTCTACCAGTGTAGGAGGGCCGCCTATCGTGCTTTATATGCTTAATGCTAAACAGCCTAAAGACAAAATGCGAGCAAATTTATTTTTATATTTTCTTATGACAAATATTTTTACAATGATAGTTTGGCTTTTCCTTGGAAGTGCACATTTTTCTGATGTAGTGGGCTTACCTTTGTGGACACTGCCGGCGGCTTTTCTTGGTATTTACGCAGGTGAAAAGATTTTTTTTCATATTAATCAGCATTTATTTAATCGTATTGCTATGGCGACGATTTTGCTTAGTGGGTTAAATATGATTTATAAAGGCTTGATGCTGTAATATTTTTAACAGTATGAATTATGTTTTTTGTAGTTTACTTTTTTCTCTTGACAGGTACTGGTTTTGGAGTTAAGATTACACCAATTAGTTTACCTAATTAGTTTAAAAGGCGGTACTTATGATGGATGCACAAAATACAATGAATTGGACAACTGAATTTGCGTTTACTTTTGACCAAAGCTATTACTTTAGCGTTGGTTATTTTACTTGCGCACAATTTCATAGTTCTAATTCCGTAGCGAGACATCATAAATAGAGGCCGCTTGTTTGACCTTTAACTAAAGAATGGTTATGATACAGACTCCTTGCGAGTCTGTTTTTTTTATCCAAAAATTATCCAAAAATTTTAAGGGAGAGTGTTTAGAATGATTATTGTAATGAAACCGGGCGCACCAGTAGAAGAGTGTAATAAAATTAAAATGGGGTTGGAAAAACAGGGCTTTTACATTAATGAAAGTAGGGGTGTTAATTTCTGCATACTTGGTGTAGTTGGTGATACCAGTATGGTTGATAAACGTCGTATTAGTGCTAATGATTGGGTAGAAAAGATTATGGCTGTACAGGAACCATACAAGCGTGCCAACCGTCTTTTTCATCCGGAAAATACAATAGTTGATGTATGTGGACAAAAAATTGGTGGTAAGAAATTGGCGATTATTGCAGGACCCTGTTCTATTGAAACAACAGTACAAATGAATACTGTAGCGTCGGCAGTAAAAGCTGCGGGAGCAAATTTCCTTCGTGGCGGTGCCTTTAAACCCCGTACTTCTCCTTATTCGTTCCAAGGACTAAAGGAGCAAGGTTTGGATATGTTAGTGGAGGCAGGAGAAAATAATAGGCTTCCCATCGTTACAGAAATTATGTCTATAGACAAGATAGAAAAATTTGTTGAGTGCGTTGACGTTATTCAGGTAGGAGCCCGCAATATGCAAAATTTTGAACTTTTGAAAGAGTTGGGAAAAACTAACGTTCCAATTTTATTAAAACGAGGGTTATCAGCTACTATTGAAGAGTGGCTTATGTCAGCAGAATATATTATGTCCGGTGGTAATGATAATCTTATTTTGTGTGAACGAGGTATTCGTACTTTTGAAACTTACACGCGTAATACTTTAGATCTCAGTGCTATACCAGCAGTGAAAAGACTCAGTCATTTGCCGGTTATAGTTGATCCAAGTCATGCTGCAGGCATGTGGTGGATGGTAGAGCCCTTGGCTAAAGCGGCAGTAGCAGTAGGTGCAGATGGTCTTATGATTGAAGTCCACAACGATCCGGAGAATGCTTGGTGTGATGGTGGACAGAGCTTAAAGCCGGAAAGATTTGCTGATTTAATGCAAGAATTGAAAAAAATTGCAGCTATTGTAGATCGAGAAATTTAAAGGAGGAACGCATATTATGATTATTGTACTAAAACCAGGTGCTCCCCAAGAAGAATGTGAAAAGATAAAAGGTATTTTGTTAAAAAACAATTTCCAAATAAATGAAATTGTTGGCGTTAATATGACTATTTATGGTGTTGTAGGTGACACTAGCACTTTTGATCCTCGTCTTATTACTGTTAATGATTGGGTAGAAAAAGTAATGCGTGTACAAGAGCCTTTTAAAAGGGCAAATCGCATGTTTCATCCCGAGGCTACCATTATCGACGTCAGTGGGGTGAAATTTGGCGGTAAAAGGCTAGCTGTTATTGCAGGGCCTTGTTCCATTGAAACAAAAGAACAAATGAACACGGTAGCTGCTGCTGTTAAAGCTGCCGGTGCTACACTTTTGCGCGGAGGGGCTTTTAAGCCTCGTACATCGCCGTATTCCTTTCAAGGGCTTAAAGAAAAAGGGTTAGAGATGCTTACGGCAGCCGGTAAGGAAAATAATTTACCCGTTGTAACAGAGATTATGTCTGCTGATAAAATAGAAGAATTTGTGGATTGCGTGGATTTGATTCAAGTTGGGGCACGTAATATGCAGAATTTTGAACTTTTGAAAGAGCTGGGAAAAACTAACGTGCCTATTCTATTAAAACGTGGTTTATCTGCTACTATTGAAGAGTGGCTCATGTCAGCAGAATATATTATGGCTGGAGGGAATGAGAGAGTTATTCTCTGTGAACGTGGTATTCGTACTTTTGAAACATATACACGTAATACCTTGGATCTTAGCGCCATACCCGCCATAAAGAAACTGAGCCATTTACCAATTATAGTTGATCCAAGTCATGCCGCAGGCATGTGGTGGATGGTAGAACCTTTGGCGAAAGCTGCTATAGCAGTAGGTGCCGATGGCCTTATGATTGAAGTTCATAATGATCCGGAAAACGCTTGGTGTGATGGTGGACAAAGCCTAAAACCTGAACGTTTCGATAATTTGATGAAGGAACTTTCTGAGATTGCACAAATAGTTGGAAGAGAACTATAATGTAGTTATAACAATTGAAAGATTGAAAGTGGGTTGTTTATTTTGCAGGGTAAATTACAAGATATTACTTTTGGCATTATAGGCTTAGGCTTAATTGGTGGTTCTTATGCTAAAGCGTTAAAAAACTTAAAAGTAAAAAATATTATTGGTGTAGACAGCAATCCTATCGTAGCTATGATGGCTAAGGATGAAGGGGTTATTACGGAAAATTGTAACGATTCCATGGAGCCGCTAAAGCGAGCTGACGTTATTATTTGCGCTTTATATCCGGCGGCCGTTTTAAATTTCGTGCAAAAAAATGTCCAATATTTTAAAAAGGATATGCTTTTTACAGATGTTATGGGTATTAAGGGAGAGGTTTTAGAGCAGGTAGATGAGCTATTGGGTGCTGAACAAGATTTTGTTTCAGGACATCCCATGGCAGGGCGCGAAGGCCAGGGGTATGGACAGTCTGCTGCTGAAATTTTTAACGGTGCGAATTATATAATAGTACCGCGGGTTCATAATAATAAGGATAAAATAGCTTGGTTAAAAAAATTCGCCTATGAGCTAGGTTGCAAAAATGTGGTAGAGGTAACAGCAAAAGAACACGATGAAATAATTGCTTATACAAGCAATTTGCCCCATGCAATGGCGATAGCTCTTATAAATAGTGATTCTATGACACCAAATAATAAGTACTTTATTGCCGGTGGGTTTCGTGATGCTACAAGGGTAGCAGATATAAATGTAGCTTTGTGGGCAGATTTATTCGTTAGTAATAGAAAGAATGTAATAAGCGAAATTGCTAAATTGCAAAAACAATTAGAACGCTGGAGTAATGCTTTGGAAAAAGGCAGTAAGGAAGATTTAGAGCAGATGATGCTCAGTGCCAAGGAGAAGAGGAAGGATTTGTTCAATGCAAAAAATTATCGTTGAATTGGGTGCATACTCTTATAATATTATTATAGATAAAGGTTTGTGGTTAAATATTGGTGCCAAAATACGCCGGATTTCCTCTGCTGAAAAAGTGGCCATTATTACAGATGACACGGTAGATTCTCTTTATGGAGAATATTTGGCACAGCAGCTTAGGCTGGAAAATTTTACGGTTACTCGTATTGCCATAGAGCATGGAGAACAAAGTAAGAATTTACAGGTTCTAAGTAATGTTTATGCTGACTTGGCCGCTTTTGGAATAACGCGCAGTGACCTTATTATTACATTAGGTGGAGGAGTCCCCGGGGATTTGGGTGGGTTTGCCGCTGCAACCTTTTTGCGCGGTATTGATTTTATTCAAATACCTACTACTCTTTTAGCACAACTAGATAGCAGTGTTGGTGGTAAAGTAGCAGTGGATTTACCTGCAGGGAAAAATTTGGTGGGCAGTTTTTATCAGCCAAAAGCAGTTTTTATTGATCCAACGTTACTTGAAAGCCTTCCACAGAGGTATTTACATGATGGACTGGCAGAAGCAATTAAATATGCCGCTTTTGGGGATGAAGAGCTTTTTGCAAAGTTAGAAGCATTCTCTAGTGATGCTGAACTATTGGCAAACATTGAGGGAATAATTTCTACTTGTTGCCGCATAAAGGCTCGCATAGTGCAAAAGGATGAACGTGATACAGGTGAGCGGATGCTTTTAAATTTTGGGCATACTATCGGTCACGCCGTAGAAAAATGCTACAATTACGAAAAATACACACATGGTGAAGGCGTGGGTATTGGTATGGTACGATTAACAGAGCAAACGGAAAAACTGGGTATTACTGCAATTGGAACAAGTGAACGGTTGCGTAAAATATTAACCCAATATACATTGCCCACTGACGCGCAATTAAATTCGGGACAAATTATTGATGTTATCACCATGGATAAGAAAAAAAGCGGTAACGCAATTACGCTTGTTGTTTTAGATAAGCTTGGCTCAGGTAGGTTGATTAAAATTCCTTTCACAGATTTAGCAAAATACATTTTCTAGGAGTTTGTATGACTACATTACGGATAACACCAACAAAGTTAACAGGAAAAGTACATATTCCTTCCTCAAAAAGCATGGGACATCGCCAGCTTATTTGTGCGGCACTGGCAAAAGGAAAAAGTATAATAAATAATATCAGTATATCAGATGATATAGTTGCTACTTGTAGAGCGCTGCGGGCTCTAGGAGCGCATATAGACATTAACGAAGATAATGGTGACAGGGTTAGCATTACTGTTAGTGGCGGGTGTTTGCATGTGTGTGATAACAAAATAGATTGTGGTGAGTCAGGCTCAACTTTGCGCTTTATGATACCAATAGGAGCCTTGTGCCAGGAGAAAATAACCTTTATTGGTCATGGCAAATTGGTGACTAGGCCATTGCAAGCCTATTATGATATTTTTGCTAAACAAGGTATAGCTTATGCTACGGCAGAAGGTGGGAATTTGCCATTGAGCTTAAAGGGTCCGTTGCAAGCGGGAAAATATGTGTTACCCGGTAATGTTAGTTCTCAGTTCATTAGTGGCTTGCTTTTTGCTTTGCCACTTTTAACAGGTGATTCTACTTTGGATATTATAGGGCCATTAGAATCTGAAGGATATATTGCCATGACTTTAAGCGCTTTGTCTAAATATGGTGTAGAAATTAAGCATAAAAATTATAGAAGCTATGAAATTAGTGGTAAGCAAAAATATGAACCTAAAAGTATCCCGGTGGAAGGTGATTTTTCCCAAGTCGCTTTTTGGTTGGTCGCAGGAACCTTGGGAGAATCTGTTGGCGGAAATGGTATGCAGACAGCTTCATTACAGGGAGATAAGGTAATTGTTGATATTATTAAGGCCATGGGTGGAAATATCAGTTGGGAAGGCACGGAAATTCTAGCGCAACCGGCAGCGACACATGGCACAATTATTGATGCGGCTAACTGTCCGGATATTATCCCTGTATTGACGGTATTGGCCGCCCTTAGTAAAGGCAAAACGGAAATAATTAATGCGGGACGTTTGCGTATTAAAGAATGTGATAGGTTGGCCGCTATAACCTTAGAATTAAATAAAATTGGTGCCAGGATTCAAGAACTGCCTGCCGGTCTTATAATAGAGGGGGTAGATAGTTTTACCGGTGGAGCGGTTGATTGTTGGAACGATCACCGTATTGCTATGAGTTTAGCTGTTGCCAGTATTAAGTGCCGAGAGCCGTTAGTGCTTACCGGAGCAAACTGTGTAGCAAAATCTTATCCAAGGTTTTGGGAGGATTTTGCCAGCTTAGGAGGACGCTATGAGTAGTATATTTGGAGACAGAATAAAAATGACGATTTTTGGCGAGTCCCATGGACCGGCAATTGGCTTAGTTATTGATGGGTTACCTGCCGGGGTTGAATTAGATTTAGATACCATCAACCTAGAAATGGCTAGAAGAGCGCCAGGGCGTAGTGAATTGTCGACTGCTAGAAAAGAAAAAGACACATATATTATTGAAAGTGGCATGTTTAGTGGTAAAACAACCGGCATGCCTCTTTGTGCTCTTATCCCTAATGAAGATCAACACTCCAAAGATTACAGCATTTTAAAAAATGTTATGAGGCCTGGGCATGCTGATTATTCCGGTTGGATTAAATATAAGGGGTTTAATGACTATCGAGGCGGAGGAACTTTTTCCGGACGCTTAACGGCTCCCTTGGTATTTATGGGGGCGGTAGCAAAACAAATTTTAGCTGCTAGAGATATCTTTATTGGTGCCCAGATAACCAGTGTTGGTGGTGTAGAAGGAACGGACTTTAATCCACTGGGGGAGACGGCAGAAGTGCTTCTGGGATTGGCTAAAAAGAATTTGCCGGTACTATGTTCTGCATATGCTGATGCAATGATAAGTGCTATTATGGCGGCTAAGAAAGGCAAAGACTCAGTAGGCGGGACAGTTGAATGTATGGCTATAGGTGTTCCTGCTGGATTGGGTGAACCTTATTTTGATTCTGTTGAAAGCCGCTTAGCTCATGTGCTTTTTTCTGTGCCTGCTGTTAAAGGGGTAGAATTTGGTAAGGGGTTTGGATTTTCTACAATGCTTGGCAGCCAGGCTAATGATGCCATGTATATGAGTGAAAATACTGTAAAAACTAAGACTAATAATAACGGCGGTATCTTAGGCGGAATTACCAATGGTATGCCTTTACTTTTTAAAGTGGGCATTAAACCAACGCCATCTATAGCTTTAACTCAGAACACAGTTGACGTGTCTAAAGGCTGTAATACTACTTTAGAAATCAATGGAAGGCATGATCCTTGCATAGTACAAAGGGCTGTTCCTGTCATAGAAGCAGTGACCGCCTGGACAATTTTGGACTTGCTTTTGGCAGCGAATAGGAGCTAAAACGTTATGAAAAAGTTGGATTTAGTCCAAATAAGGAAAGAAATTGATTGTATTGATTCAGACATAGCCCGGCTTTTTGAAAAGCGTATGGAAACTGTAAGCAAGGTGGCTGAATACAAAAAAGAAAACAATTTGCCTGTGCGAGATAAGCAGCGGGAGGCAGTTGTTTTGGACAAATGCAAACAGAGGGTGCAAAATTCTGCCTATGCCGATGGTTTGCGTAAGATTATGGCACAGATTATGGATATTGCCGTAGAACGAGAAGAACAACTTTTGGGAGAAAAAAAGACAATTGTGCCACTGATGGCCACTAAGGGGACTCCTGTACCTGTTGGCTATCAAGGAGTTGCGGGAGCCTATAGCTATTTGGCTGTAAAAAAATATTTTAATAATGCCAATGTAACTATTCATAACTTTACTTTGTTTGAAGACGTTGCTAAAGCGGTACAAGATGGAACAATAAAATACGGTGTTCTGCCTATTGAAAATTCATCTACAGGTGGTATTACTGAGGTATATGACTTAATTAGACGGTATGGTTGTTATATTGTTGGCGAACAATGCGTGAAAGTAGAACACAATCTAATGGCTTGGCCTGGTTCTAAGTTAGACGATATTACTGAAGTGTATTCTCATCCCCAGGGGTTTTCTCAGTGCCGACCTTTTTTTAGGCAATATCCTCATATGCAGCAAATTCCTTATTTTAATACCGCTAAAGGGGCAGAGTTAGTAAGCAAGCAAAAAACGAATTATATGGCTGCAGTAACGTCTAAGGAAGCAGCTGATATCTATGGGCTGGAAATTTTGGCGGCCGGTATTAATGCTAATACGAATAACTACACAAGATTTTTTGTCGTTGCAGCCGAACCTGTAAAAAGTAAAGAAGCAGATAAAATAACCATGGTAGTTTCTTTGAAACATGAACCTGGATCCTTATATCGTTTGCTGGGTTATTTCGCGACATGTGGTCTGAATTTGCTTAATATAGAATCTCGCCCCATTGAGGGTAAGTCTTGGGAATACTTTTTTCATATTGATGTGAGCGGCAATTTAAATGACCGGGAAGTAAAAAAAGCCTTGAGGGAAATAAAACAAGAAACCATTGAATGTAAGATATTGGGAAATTATGTGTCAGATAAAACATGAGGTGAAATATGAAATTTGGGCTATTGGGTGAAAAATTAGGACACAGTCTTTCTCCACAAATACATAACTTAATATTTCGCAAAATTGGTATAGAGGGCGAATATGATCTTTTGGAAGTAGAAAAGCAGAATTTGGAGGATATGCTGGAGCACTTACCTGAAAAATATGGCGGAGTTAATGTAACGATTCCCTATAAAATTGCTGTAATGAAGAATTTAGCCTTCATTTCGCCAGAGGCAAAAGCTATCGGAGCGGTTAATACCATATATTTTGTCAATGGCGAGAAGAGAGGGTATAATACGGATTACTTTGGTTTTGGACAATTGCTGGAGCATAATGCTATTGCCGTTGAAAATAAAGATGTCGTTATATTAGGCAGCGGAGGCGCAGCCCGTGCAGTGGTACAATATTTTGTTGATAATTGCGTCAATAGTATAACTATAGCATCCCGTAACCCTCAAGAGGCATGTAATAAATTTTCTGATTTTAAAGCTTTGCCAAAGCTGAATTTTCTCAATTATGAGAGATTATTTGAGCGTGGTGATGGTGACCTTCTCGTCAATACAACGCCCATAGGTATGTATCCTAATATGGAGGTATCTCCTGTTCCCAAAGAGATTGTAGCTGGGTATAGAGCAGTAGTTGATCTTATATACAATCCATCAGAAACCCTTTTCATGAGATATGCCAGAGAAGCAGGTCGCAAAAACTGTAATGGCTTTTACATGCTAATAGCACAGGCCTTAGCAGCAGAGGAAATATGGTTGGGGTGTAAAATAAATCGCGAAATTATTGCCGATATCGCGCAGAAAATGCAGGAGGAATAATATGAATAACATTATCCTTATTGGTATGCCTGGTTGTGGTAAAACAACAATAGGACGAGAATTGGCAAAAAAACTTGGACGCTATTTTTTCGATGCGGACCAAGTACTGGAAGAAGTTTCCGGACAAACTATACATGAGCTTTTTGCTCAAGGAGAAGAAACTTTCCGTGACGCCGAAAGCGAAACCATAGTATATTTAGCCTCCAAGGTTAAAGGTGTTATAGCTACCGGTGGCGGTGTCATAAAACGCGAAGAAAATATGCAGGTATTAGGTAATTCCGGAGTTATTATATTCATTAATCGTTCTCCTGAAGAAATTATTGCAGATATAGATACGGAAACCAGGCCGCTTTTAGCGGAGGGCAAAGAAAGAATTCACCAGCTTTACGCGGAACGCATAGAGCTTTATCGCAAGTATGCTGATTACGAGGTAGGCACAGGTAAAAAATGGTCAGAAATTCTACCTGAGATTTTTGCTATATTGGAGGGGATGGGTATATGAAAATTTTGGTATTAAATGGCCCAAATATTAATTTGCTCGGTATGCGGGAAAAGGAAATCTACGGGCAGGATGATTATGTTGCATTGTGTCAATACATTAAGAGTACAGCACAAGAATTGCATGTAGAGGTAGAAATTAAACAGTCAAACAGCGAGGGAGAATTAGTAACGTTTATTCAAGATGCAGTGGACAATTTTGATGGCATTGTTATAAATCCAGCTGCTTATACACATTATAGTGTGGCAATATTAGATGCACTAAAGGCTGTTAATCTTCCCGCTGTAGAGGTCCATATGAGTAATATTCATAAAAGAGAAGAATTCAGGCATAACTCTGTAACTGTTGCTGGTTGTATAGGACAGATATGCGGTTTGGGTTTTGCCGGCTACAGCTTGGCTATGAGATATTTGACTATTACAATAGCCGCTGAATAAAATCATTTAGTCTAATTAATGAAAAAAACCATTTATCACGTCTAAGATAATAACGGTGATAAATGGTTTTTTATTGGTAAAAATAAAGTTGTGTTAAGGAAGTTCACTGACCATTTTTTCAATATATACACTGGTGCTTGGATAAGCGGCAGAGGTGCCAACTTCTTCCAGAATGCCCATAATGTCAAAATTAACTTTCTCTTTAGCATAGGTATAAGCGCTAAAATCAGTAAGGTGTGAATAACAAATTATGCGTATATCTAAACTGCTGCTATTCATTTGATTAAATACCACAAGAATATCTTCATTGCAAATATCATCATTTTTAATAAGGCTGGCTTTCACCTTCTCTACAATTTCTTGTAGTTGTTTTCGTGTAGTATTATAAACAACACCCACAGTTATATCAATACGGCGTTTATTGCGTTTTGTGTAGTTAATAATGGGAGTTGTAGTAAGTAAAGAATTGGGAATATAGACCAAGGCTTGTTCAATAGTACGAATACTGGTGCTGCGAAAAGATATTTGTTCGATGGAGCCTTCAATGTTGTTACAAATAACCCAGTCACCCACATTAAAAGGTTTATCAGCTAAAATTATCATGCCGGCAAAAATGTTGGACATGGTGTCTTTGGCCGCTAGAGAAATGGCTAATCCACCTAAAGACAAACCGGCAATAAAGCCATTAATATCATAACCCCATTCACTGATTATCATGGCAGTACCTAAAACAAGCAGGACCGTGCGGAAAAAAGCGGATAGTATATTAGAAATAGAGTAATTCACTTTAAAACCTAAATAATTTAATAAATGTACAAATAAACCATTTGTAGATGTAGCCAAATTATATGCTATCCAAAACATAGAAAATATAATGCAGGTGTGTACACCTTTAATTACTAAAATGTTTTCAGTTATAAAATATAGGGGCGAAACTTTGAGCATAATATACAAGCCAAGAATACCAATAGATAAGCGAGCAGGATGGTCAAAAGCCTTGGCAATATCATTGTCTGTATTGATTGGTAGTTTTCTTATGGTTAATCTTACTATGTATAAAAACAGCCAGTGAAATGAGCCGAATAGTAGTAAAAAAAACAGAAAGATGAACAAGGGGTATACCCATTGTTCAAGGTCAGTGAAAATATTCACAGGAATCACTCCTTTACATAATAGTATTTTAACATTGAAAAACACAAAGCACAAGAAAAGTATACTGAATACCTGGGCTAAAGTAAGGCTATTTGTCGCAAATTTCTGATAACGTGGTATAATATAAAAATGTTGTAAGCTGTATTAATTTTTTTATAGCTATTAAATAATATATGTAACAAAGCAAGAGCTGCTTTGTCTATAAAAAAGGGAACTTTTATCATGAATATTTTATGTTTGCAGGCGGTTGAGAATATGCCGCCGGATAAGTTAATAAAAAAAATAAATACTAAACATGTTTTTTCTCCCCAAAAATATGAAAAAATTGAGGGAAAAGGGAATGTGCTTATCTGCGGTGAAAAAACCAAGGTGAAGCGAAGTTATTGCCGACAATCTCTGAAATTTAAAGGCGAAAACGAATTTATAAATGTTTGGTTGGAAAATGGAGTTGCTGTTTTTAATGATACCATTATTTATCAAAGTGACCTATATATAACTTACAATGCTAAGTCTATTGATAAAGCAGAAAAGCTGGTTAAAGCACTTTTAGAAGCTGTACCGTTTATATTAGTGGAACCTGATATGTATGAACGCATTAAACAAATGCAGGGGTCTTTTGATCCGTTGGCTTTGCCTGCTTATAAGAATGCGAATATAAATAATGGCCTACTTTGTCATTTGTGCTGGCAGATTTATGCTGTTAGTGCTGCTTGGGCAAAGTTTTTAGAGAATCCATTGGAGCGGGTAGCTTTGCGCCAGTTGCGGGTTAAAATAAGAAGATTGCGTTCTTGTTTATCTTTTTTTAAACCAGCTTTAAAAGTTGTTGAATGTATAGAGTGGCAAAGTAAATTGCGTGCTCAAGGTGAAGAGCTAAGTCGGTTGCGTGAGTTAGACGTAGTATTTATGAGCTTGACTAGAATGGGAAATGTTGGTAACGAAGCAGCTAAAAAAAGCAGTCATTTAGGAGAGCTTTTTATTAGAGCCAGAGATGAAGAAATGTTACGGATTCGTACACAATTATCCTTAGCAGCGATGACTTTAGAGCTTGTTCATTTATTGTTTTGGTTGCAGAATAGGCCGGTAACACAGAACTATAGTGCTAAGTCGCTGAAAAAATTCCTCTATGAGAGGGTTGATCAATGGAGCAATAATATTATGGCGCTTACTGAACGCTATCCTGAATTTTCAGATATGCAGGCAGCGCATAAAATAAGAATAAAAGTAAAGCGGTTTCGTTATGCACTTATGTGTTTTCCGGAAGTGAACAAAGGTGCGGGAAATATGTTGCGTAGATTGAAGCGTTTGCAAGATATGTTAGGTTTTCTCCATGATGATTATGTTAATGGACACTTGGCAGAGGCTATAATAACAGAAGAAGATGATGATGAGCTGCATTATGAGGCAGCAGTATTTACGGGCTGGGAAAGCGCAAAAGTAGAAGCGTCCATAAATGGGTTAAAATATTTATGGGAAGATTTCTGCGATGAGCTTAAAGTCTGGAAAAAATAACACTTTACTGAGGGGAAGGTAAAAGATGACAGATTTGAATGGTACATTAGTTGCAATTAGTGGTTTGGTGTGGGGGATACCCCTATTGGTTTTACTGGTAGGAACAGGAATTTTTTTGACTGTCAAGTTACGTTTACTGCAAGTTAGGAAATTGGTTACTGGTTTTAAGATTGCGTTTATGCCTAGTGATTGTAAGGACAGTGAGGGAGATATTTCACAGTTTCAGGCCCTAATGACGGCACTGGCTGCTACTATCGGCACAGGCAATATTGTCGGCGTAGCTACCGCTGTTGTAGCTGGGGGACCGGGTGCGCTTTTTTGGATGTGGGCATCAGCCTTTTTTGGAATGGCAACTAAATACGCAGAGGCAATTTTGGCAGTACGCTTCAGAGAACGCAAAGCTAACGGTTCAATGGCCGGAGGACCTATGTACTATATAAAAAATGGTATGCAGTGCAAATGGTTGGCGGCAGTTTTTGCTTTTTTTGGTGCTTTTGCTGCTTTTGGTATTGGTAATATGGTTCAATCTAATGCAGTAGCACTAGTAGTTAAAGAGAATTTCGGCGTACCTGCAATTTACACCGGTGCTATTCTTACTGTGTTTACAGCGATGGTTATATTAGGTGGCATTAAGGGTATTGGTAAAGCTACAGGAATTATAGTTCCAGCCATGGCTACATTTTATTTGGTTGGTGGTCTAATTATTATTTTTATGAATCTCGATAAGATACCTGCAACCTTTGCCATAATTTTTGGAGATGCTTTTACCGGACACGCAGTGGCTGGTGGTGCATTGGGGACGGTTATTCGTTTTGGAGTTTCCAGGGGAGTTTTTTCAAATGAGGCGGGACTTGGTTCAGCACCTATTGCAGCGGCTGCTGCCAAAACTGATATGCCGGGTAGACAAGCGCTTGTATCAATGCTGGGTACATTTTTGGATACTATTATTGTATGTTCAGTAACTGGGTTGGTGGTTGTTATGAGTGGATTGTGGAAAGATGGTGCTGCTAACGGTGCGGCACTTACTAGTCAGGCTTTTAACAGTTTTTTACCAAATGTTGGCAACAACATTGTGGCAATTGGGTTAATATTTTTTGCTTATTCTACCATTTTAGGCTGGTGTTATTATGGGGAAAAATGTTTTGAATATTTAGCAGGTGAAAAAGTTATCATGGGTTACCGCATAGTTTATACACTGGCAGTTTTTATTGGTTCAATAAGTAGCTTGAGTGTAGTTTGGAATCTGGCAGACATTTTTAATGGACTTATGGCTCTTCCAAATTTAATTGCTATTGTTGTTTTGTCTGGAGTTGTATTTGAAGAAACGAGGGCTTTTGAAATAAAATTGCAGGAAGAAAAAGAGAATAAGATAGCAATGCAAGAGCAAGAAGCCTAACTATAATAAAGAAAATGTGGCATAACCAAATGGTTATGCCACATTTTCTTTATTATAGTTCTGCAATATATTCGGTTATACCACTAACTACTTTTTTAGAATCTTCAATAGCAAGAACTACTGTGCTGGGACCATTAACAACATCTCCACCGCTGAAGACACCTGGACGAGTGGTCATACCATAAGGATGTTCCATGGTGACCACGAAGCCTTGCTCATCAATTCTAATACCTTTGGTAGTGGAAAAGACATGGGCAGCTGGGCGTTGCCCAATAGCCAGTATAATGCAAGTACAGGGAATAACGTCTTGTCCGCCGCTATTGGTAAATTTGCCGTTGGCATCTTTTTCTACATTTTGTAACATAATGCCGGCTACTTTGGTGTTATCTATAATATCTTGATGCCTACGATTGGCACCTAGTGTACGCATTTGTTTACTGTTCAGATATGCTGTTGGCTGACGTTGAAATTTAAACTGAATCCCTTCTTTAACGGCCGCGGTATAAGCGGCAGATAAACAAGACATTTCTGCAGGGCTTTTATGGTAAACTACAGTGACCAATTTGGCACCCCGGGCTGCTGCAGTACGAGCTGCATCGATGGCCACGTTGCCGGCACCAATAATTACCACTTCGTCTTCGCTGTTGAGGAATGTTTCTTTATTATCAAGTTTGCCGCTGTTAGCAAGAATTACCATGCGTAAAAAATAAGTAGCAGATAAAATGCCCGTTAAGTCGTGACCGGGAATGTCCAGGGTCATAGGGAGAGCACTGCCTATTCCTATGAATACCGCTTGGTAACCATTAGCAAATAAATCATCCAAAGTTAAATCTTTGCCAATTAGAGCCCCGGTAACATATTTCACACCATAGTTTACTAAATTGTTGATTTCTTTATGTACTATATTCTTGTCTAAACGGAACTCAGGAATTCCATACAATAATACGCCGCCTAGCTCGTGTTGTCCCTCATAAATAGTTACATCAAAATCTTTTTTTGCTAATTCTCCTGCCACTGTAAGTCCTGTTGGACCAGAACCGATAACAGCGACCTTACCGGCAAATCCCGTAGATTTGTCAATGGGAGTTAAGCCATGATCGTAAGCGAATTCAGCTATGAAAGTTTCTAAAGCACTTATATTAAGAGGGCTTCCATCTTTGGATAAAATGCATTTTTGTTCACACTGTTTCTCATGGGCGCAAAGTCTTCCGCAAATAGCCGGTAAAGCATTATCTTTGGCTAAAGAAGCAAAGGCATCACCCATATTTCCTAAACTTAGGGCATGTAAAAATTCAGGAATATTATTATCTATGGGACAGCCTAAACGACATGAAGGGACCGTGCAATTAAGACAACGCTTGGCCTCAGCAATGGCTTCTTGTGAGGTCATTTTTTTTCTCATGTTATCCCTTCCTCTCTGTGGAATCGTTACTTAAAGTTTCTTTATTTTTGGCAATAATCATTTTTTCTAATCCTTTGAGACGGTCGTCAATAATTTTCATGTGACTGTCTAATGCTGCTTCGTATTCAGCCACCGGGTCAGGTAGAAGATTATGATTCAAATCAATTCCATCTTCAGGTTCATCAATACGACGGCCGTTTTGTGTTACTACACGCCCCGGTATACCTACGACAACCGAGTTGGGTGGTACTTCGGTAAGGACTACAGAACCAGAGCCTATCTTAGAATTGGCACCGACTAGGAAAGAACCGAGAACTTTAGCTCCACTAGCTACGACTACATTGTCTCCAATTGTAGGATGTCGTTTTCCTTTTTCTTTGCCTGTACCACCAAGAGTTACTCCTTGATATAGGGTAACATTAATACCTATTTCGCAGGTTTCGCCTATAACGACTCCCATGCCATGATCAATAAAAAGGCCACGACCAAGTTTTGCCCCGGGGTGAATATCGATACCGGTTAAAAATCTAGAAAAAGTATTAATCAGGCGAGGAAAAAGTATCCAACCATGTTTATACATACTATGAGCTATACGGTGCAGCCAAATAGCATGTAGGCCAGGATAGCATAGAGCTACCTCAAGTTTTGTTTTTGCCGCGGGATCTCTTTGTAGTACGACTTCAATATCTTCTTTCAACTGCTCAAACATTAAGGGTGACTTCCTTTCACATCAAAAAAATATACATTATTATTTCATTTTAGCATATGTAATAATAACCTACAATACCGCATGACTTTTACAAAAAATATTTGCCCGCGGTTGCAAACTATTATTTTAAGCAATCGGCAGAAAAAAGTGTTTTGTGATTTTTCCAACTTGTGCAAAGAATATATACGTTATAATATATAATAATAGAATAGAGGGGGGATAAATATGGACAAAGAAAAATTGAAACAAAAAGTTTGTGCGACTATAGATTCTAATGTGGCTAAAATTGCTGCCTATGCTGAAGATGTTGCCAAGGAGCCGGAACTTGGGTTTAAGGAAACAAAGACTGCGGCCAAAATGGCTGCTGTTTTTGATGAACTTGGCATTGAATATCGGGCTGGACTTGCTATAACAGGGGTTAAAGGGCGAGTACATGGTGGGAAAAAGGGTCCGACAATAGCAGTTATTGGTGAGTTGGATGCTATTGGGTGTGCTGATAGTTTGCTGGCTAATCCTTTAACAGGAGCCGCCCATGCTTGTGGCCATAATATCCAACAGGCTGCGATGATTGGAGCTGCATATGGTTTGGTTAAATCAGGAGTTTTAGCTGACTTAGCAGGGGACGTTGTCTTTTTTGGTGTTCCGGCTGAAGAGTATGTAGAACTTGATTATCGTAAACATTTAAGGGCAGAGGGCAAACTGCATTTCTTGCATGGCAAGGGTGAACTGATTTATTTAGGAGAATTTGACGATATTGATATGGCTATGCAAATTCATTCTGATAAAAATATGCCCAAACCAACAGTATCCATTGGTCAATCTAGCAATGGCTTTGTTGGTAAAACGGTGCAATATATTGGAAAAACTGCTCATGCCGCTGATGCACCTGACCAAGGTATTAATGCTCTCAATGCTGCTATGCTTGGACTTATGGGCATTAATGCTTTGCGCGAAACCTTTAGAGAAAAAGATGTTATTAGGGTGCATCCCATTATTACTAAGGGCGGAGATTTGGTTAATAGTGTGCCATCTGATGTAAGGGTTGAAACTTATGTAAGGGCAAAAACTATGGAGGCTATGGAAGCAACTAATATCAAAATTGATGCTGCTTTAAGAGCCGGTGGCGCTGCTATTGGGGCTAAAGTTATTATTGACACGTTACCTGGGCAGTTGCCTTTGATTTGTAACAATACGCTAAATAATTTGTTTGTGGATAATGCGAAAATTGCCAATCCTAAAGTAGAAATTAAGGACTCAGGCCATTTCAGCGCGTCTACTGACATGGGTGACGTTTCTCATCTTATGCCTGTTATTCATCCTTTCATTGGAGGGACTACAGGTCTTTTACATACCAAGGATTTTTGTGTGGTCGATTTTGATGCAGCTGCAATTTTACCGGCCAAAACCTTTGCTATGATGATTATAGATCTTCTGGCGGACGATGGCATGCAGGCAAAAGCAATTTTGGCAGAGCACAAACCGGTTCTTAGCAAAGAAGAATATGTGAAGAAGTTAGATGGGTATTTTAGCAAATAGGGGGGGAGGAAAGGAAAAAGTTCGGTGGTGGCAATAGTAAAGGGGGGGGGATAGAAAATGAAAAATTTCAAACTTCATGGTATTGTTTTGGTTTTGGTAATTATTTCAGAATTAATAGGCATTCACCAATTTAAGGTGGGCGTAGGTGTGATCGTTTTATTGCCAATGTTGTATGCACTTATTTTTGGTATTTTTTTGGCACCAAAGTTTTTAAAGGTAGTCAATAAAATTGATATGCAAGATGCTGGTTCGCTTCTTGGCATCACGCTAATGCTTTTAATGGCTAGGTATGGTACTCTTGTGGGACCAACGCTGCCAAAGATTATTAGCGCTAGTCCGGCACTAATATTGCAGGAATTTGGTAATTTGGGAACAGTTTTTCTAGGCGTACCTCTTGCTATGTATTTTGGCTTGAAACGGGAAACTGTAGGAGCGGCACATTCTATAGCCAGAGAGCCCAATGTAGCATTAATTGGTGAACGTTTTGGTTTAGATTCTGCTGAAGGGCGAGGAGTTATGGGCGTTTATATTAGCGGTACAGTTTTTGGTACTATTTTCTTTGGACTCATGGCTAGTATGTCTGCCGCCTATTTGCCTTTCCATCCATATGCGCTTGCTATGGCTTCAGGTGTTGGCAGTGCTAGTATGATGACGGCGGCAGTAGGTTCGCTAAGTGCTATGTACCCACAAATGTCTGATCAGCTAGTGGCATTCGGGGCTGCCAGTAATATGCTTTCCGGTTTGGATGGCTTGTATATGGCAATTTGGCTTGCTCTTCCTATAACAGAACGGTTATACAAATATATTTATAAATTTAAATACGGAGCATATCCAACAGGGGAGGATGCTGCCAAATGAAAAAATATAATATGATTGAAACTTTATTTATTTTAGTTATTGTGGGAATTATGTCTTTAATTGGTAATGCTCTTGGCAGCAAAAATGGTTTTGTTGAAGCAATTCCAGGCCTTTTAATTTTAATTGCTATTGCTATGGCCGGAATTGCTATGGGGAGATATCTACCGGGCGGTATTCCTGGTGTTGCTTATGTTGTTACTCTTGGCTGTATTTTAACTTATCCGGGAGTGCCGGGTGCAGAGTTTATTAATACTTGTATGAAGAAAGTTGGCTTTTTGTCACTTTGTACACCTATACTTGCGTATGCAGGCGTTTCTATTGGCAAAGACTTAGATGCTTTCGCACATTCCGGGTGGCGCATAGTAATCCTATCTTGCGTAATTTTCATTGGAACCTATTTAGGTTCAGCAATTATAGCGCAGGTTATTCTTAAATATCTGGGACAGATATAGTAAACTTGCAAATAATAAATCAATAATTTTATACTAAGAGATATTTTATCAATTATAAAGGAGCAACCATTCGGTTGCTCCTTTATAATTGATAAAATATGCTAAATAAGGTAGAATAGAAACATATTCTAAAATTGGAGGTTATATAAATGCCTGATAATAAAATTATTGCAACGACAGATTTTCCAAGTTTAATACATAACGCGGAGGTCTGCGGAGAAATAGTAAAATGGGGAAATAATAATGGGTATCCTTTACAAAAGGCAAAATTAATTGCGAAATTGGAAGCTTATGTTGGTTTCGCTCCTGAATATATGGTTGTAGCTAGAAGAAAACCGCCCATACCGGGAGGTTGGACGGTTACTGTTGAAAAGTATGAACCGGAGACTCGTATTATTCCGGTGAATGTAAAAAAGGTAAAAAAAGCTGATGGCAGTAGTGACTATGAAATCAATAAGTTTGTTTTGAAAATGATGGATGAATATCGCAAGGAAGGTTTAACAATTAATATTAGCAAGATACCTTCCGAGATTTATGGGTCAATGACTCGTGAAATTACTGCTACAGGTCATCCGATTTTAGTGGAATCTTTTGAAGAATTTATAGACAATATGCGCTAATTAAGACCAACGCTGCTATTTTTTAGCAGCGTTTTTCTTTTTTTCGGCGTCTAAATATTCCCCAACAATTTTCACGGCACAATAATCCCCACACATAGAGCAAGCTTCATCATCACTCTTGTTTTTTGCATCACGGAAACGTTGTGCTTTTACAGGGTCTATAGCTAATTTAATTTGCTCAGGCCAGTTTAATTCTTTACGTGCTTTTGCCATTTTCAAATCCCATTCAATTGCTGAGGGAATTCCTTTTACAATATCAGCAGCATGTCCGGCAATGCGAGTTGCTATTACACCTTCACGTACATCGTCAATATCAGGTAAACCTAGATGTTCGGCAGGAGTAACATAGCACAAGAAATCGGCGCCGGCAGAGGCGGCAAGCGTACCACCGATAGCGGAAGTAATGTGATCATAGCCTGGTGCGATGTCTGTTACTAAAGGCCCTAACACATAGAAAGGTGCACCTTTACAGAGACTCTTTTGTAATTGCATATTAGTTGCTATTTGGTTATAGGGTACATGGCCAGGGCCTTCTACCATAACTTGAACACCGCGTTCCCAGGCTCTTTGTGTTAATTCGCCTAAGTTAATAAGCTCTTGTATTTGAGCTCTGTCTGTAGCATCAGCTAAGCAACCTGGACGCAGGCCATCGCCTAGACTAATAGTTACATCGTATTTTTCACAGATGTCTAAAATTTCATCATAATATTCATAAAAAGGATTTTCCTTTTCGTTATGTAGCATCCAACCCGTAATAAAAGAGCCACCTCTGCTAACTACGTCCATAACCCGGCCTTCCGTGGTTAAAGCATGGATTACGTTCTTGTTGATACCGCAGTGCATGGTCATGAAATCAGCACCATCTTTAGCTTGTTCTTCAATAACTTGGAAAATATCTTCTTTGGTCATTTCTACAACGGCACCGTGAGTTTTTATAGCATTTACAGTAGCTTGATAAATGGGGACGGTACCGACCATAACAGTAGAGGCAGCTATAATGGAACGCCTGGATTGATCAATATTATCACCGGTGCTTAAATCCATTACGGCATCAGCCCCGGCGTCAATGGCAGCTTTTAGTTTGGCTAGTTCCGGTTCCGGATCAGGATATGATGAGGAAGTACCAATATTGGCATTAACTTTTGTGGTTAACCCTTTGCCTACCCCTCTGGGGATGAGGTTTTTATGATTAATATTTGCGCAGATGGCGATGGTTCCTTCCGCAACTCGGGCCCTAATAATTTCCACAGGAATGTTCTCTTGTGTAGCCACAATTTTCATTTCTTCAGTAATAATGTTGTTACGAGCTTTTTGCATTTGTGTTTGCATAATATGCCTCCCAAAATAAAATAACCGCTTTCTTTTTAAAGAAAGCGGCGCCTTAAAACTACCTAAAGGTACCACTTCCCTACGACGGTATTATCCGCAATCAGGTTCTAAGGGTCGACCATAGGTCTCTCAGCATTCAGCGCCCCCAGTGATAAAAAACTATTGATTTATAGGGTAAGTTTAACAAAAATATCTAGGAAATACAATGCTTTATTTATTGATTTAATATATAATAGTTACAGATTACAAGTTGAAAAAATAATTTACATGGTTGCTTTTTTATTGTACACTATTTGTGTGCAAGTATACATGATTTATAAGTAAGTATACATGAACTAGTGTAAGAAATTTTATGGGAAAGAGGGTGTCTCCCCAATGGCAAAAATGAAAACAATGGATGGTAACACTGCTGCCGCATATGTGTCTTATGCATTTACGGACGTAGCGGCTATTTACCCCATCACGCCGTCTTCACCTATGGCTGAAGTAAGCGATGAATGGGCAGCACAAGGCAAGAAAAACCTATTTGGTCAAACTTTGAAAGTTATGGAAATGCAGTCAGAAGCAGGAGCTTCAGGTGCGGTGCATGGGTCTTTAGCAGCAGGGGCGCTTACTACTACGTATACTGCTTCCCAAGGTTTATTACTTATGATTCCTAATATGTACAAAATCGCCGGAGAATTGCTTCCGGGTGTATTTCAAGTATCGGCAAGAGCCTTAGCCACTAGCTCACTTTCTATTTTTGGCGATCATCAAGATGTTATGGCTGCACGTCAAACAGGATTCGCACTTTTGGCTGAAAGCAGCGTACAAGAAGTTATGGATCTTTCCGCCGTAGCACATTTGTCCGCTATTCGTGGTCGAGTACCTTTCTTGAATTTCTTCGACGGGTTCCGAACTTCTCATGAAATTCAAAAGGTTGAACTTATTGATTATGCGGTTTTAGATAAAATGCTTGACAAAGAAGCAGTAGCCGCTTTCCGGGCCCGCGGATTAAATCCGGACAAACCCGTTATTAGAGGTACAGCTCAAAATCCTGATATTTACTTCCAAACCCGCGAAGCAGTAAATGAATATTATAAGGCTTTGCCGGCTATTGTTGAAGACTATATGAACCAAGTAAGTGCGGTAACAGGTCGCAAATATGGCCTATTTAATTATTATGGAGCAGAAGATGCTGAACGCGTAATAATTATTATGGGTTCAGGCGCAGAGACTGTACAAACTGTAGTAGAGGCTTTGAATGCCAAGGGTGTAAAAGTTGGTGTGTTGGTTGTGCATTTATACCGTCCGTTCTCTGCTAAGCATTTTCTTGCAGCTATGCCTAAGAGCGTTAAAAAGATTGCTGTTATGGACAGAACTAAAGAGCCGGGAGCTTTGGGAGAACCGCTGTATTTAGATGTCCGTGAAGTTTACTACAACAGTGATGAGCGTCCTGTTATTATTGGCGGCCGTTATGGTTTGGGTTCTAAAGACTTGTTCCCGGCTGATGTTTTGGCTGTATACGAAAACTTAAATGCAGCTGAGCCTAAGAACGGTTTTACCGTTGGTATAGTGGACGACGTTACAGCCACTTCACTACCAATAAAAGAAGCTTTAAATACTACCCCTGCTGGCACAAAGAGCTGCAAGTTCTGGGGACTGGGCTCTGATGGTACTGTTGGTGCTAATAAGAGTGCAATTAAAATTATAGGCGACCATACCGACATGTATGCGCAAGGCTACTTCTCCTATGATTCCAAGAAATCAGGAGGAATTACGGTATCACATTTGCGCTTTGGTGATACACCTATTCGTGCACCTTACCTAATCAACTTTGCTGACTTTGTAGCGGTACATAACCAATCATATGTACATAAGTATGATGTTCTTGCCGGGCTTAAAGCAGGAGGGACTTTCCTACTGAATTGTCAATGGGGGCCTGAAGAGTTAGAGGTTAATCTGCCTGGGCAGATGAAACGCTATATTGCTGAAAATAAAATCAAATTTTATACTATAGATGCAGTAAAAATTGCTGAAAGTATTGGTTTGGGCGGACGCATTAATATGATAATGCAATCTGCATTTTTCAAATTGGCAGAAATCATTTCTGTTGCTGATGCTAGTAAGTATCTAAAAGAAGCAATTGATCATTCTTATGGCCTTAAAGGTCAAGATGTTTTGGATATGAACTATGCTGCTGTTGATCAGGGTGCTGAGGCCGTAGTAGAAGTAAAGGTTCCTGCTGCTTGGGCAGAAGCCAAAGACACCAGCGAGCTTGCAATAACTGAAAATGAATTTGCCAAGAATATTTTGGAGCCGATGAATAGGATGGAGGGCGACAAATTACCTGTCAGCAGTTTCCTTGATCATGCTGACGGATCTTTCCCTTCAGGAACTTCCGCTTTTGAGAAACGCGGAATAGCTATTAATGTTCCGGAATGGCAGATTGACAAATGTATTCAATGTAATCAATGCGCTTTTGTGTGTCCTCATGCTGTTATTCGTCCTGTTTTGCTAAATGAAGAGGAAATGGCCGCTGCTCCTGCAGGCTTAACTGCTAAAGACGCTGTTGGGGCTAAGGACCTTAAATTCCGTATTGCAGTATCCGCAATGGATTGCGTAGGTTGTGGTAATTGCGTACAGGTTTGTCCCGCTAAGGAAAAGGCTCTAATTATGAAGCCTTTGGCAACGCAAATGGATCAAGTTGCCTTGTGGGACTATGTATCAAATAAAGTAGCTCATAAAGCCAATCCTATGAATAAGAAAACGGTTAAAGGTGTTCAATTTGAAGAACCGTTACTAGAATTTTCCGGTGCTTGTGCCGGCTGCGGCGAAACCCCATACGCTAAACTGGTAACTCAATTAGTGGGTGACCGTATGATGATTGCTAATGCTACCGGATGTACTTCTATTTGGGGTGCCAGTGCACCGTCTATGCCATATACGAAGAATTGCAAGGGCCATGGCCCGAGCTGGGCTAACTCATTGTTTGAGGATAATGCCGAGTATGGTTTGGGTATGTTCTTGGGAGTTAAACAATCACGTGAAAGGGTTGCCGCAATGATAAAAGCAACGCTTACACAAAATATCAGTGCAGAGTTAAAGGCAGCTATGGAAGACTGGCTGGCTAATGAAAATGTCGGAGAAGGGACGCGTGAGCGTGCTGAAGCCCTTGAAGCTTTACTAGCTAAAGAAAAAGACGGTAATGCTGTTTTAGAAGAAATTTATGCAAACAAAAATCTTTTTGTTAAACGGTCCCATTGGATTTTTGGTGGCGACGGCTGGGCATATGACATCGGATTTGGCGGAGTCGACCATGTATTGGCTTCCGGTGAAGATGTGAACATTATGGTTTTTGATACTGAAGTATATTCAAACACAGGGGGTCAATCTTCTAAGTCTACGCCAACTGCCGCTATTGCAAAGTTTGCTGCCAGCGGCAAAAAGACCAAGAAAAAAGATTTGGGTATGATTGCCATGACTTATGGCTATGTATATGTAGCACAAGTTGCTATGGGTGCAGATAAGAACCAAACCTTGAAGGCCATTGCTGAGGCAGAGGCTTATCCCGGACCATCAATTATTATTGCTTATTCTCCTTGTATTAACCACGGTTTGAAATTGGGTATGGGATGTACGCAGTTAGAGGAAAAACGTGCTGTTGAGGCAGGGTATTGGGCTAACTTCCGTTATAACCCAGCACTTAAGGCTGAAGGAAAACAAGCTTTCTTCCTAGATTCTAAAGAGCCTACGGCAGATTTCAGAGAATTTTTGTTGGGAGAAGTTCGTTATTCCTCCTTACTCAAACAGTTCCCAGATACGGCTGAAGCACTTTTTGAAAAAACACACAAAGACGCAATGGAGCGTATTGCCGGGTATAAAAAATTAGCCGAGGAAAAGCTATAATAATTATCAAAGTCGGAACACATCGCATATAAATTATGCGATGTGTTCTTTTTTATAGTATGCTAATGTCTTGTATGTTATAATATATGAGGTATTCATACGGAAGTATTAACAAGTTTTAATTTAAGGAGAATAAAATGCTGGTATATTTTTTTACTTTTCTTGGTGGTTTAGCACTTTTCCTCTATGGCATGCAACTTATGGGAGATGGCCTGCAACAAGCCGCAGGTGCACGTTTGCAAAAAATACTGGAAGCATTAACCGGTGTTACTGTTTTTGGTGTGGCTCTGGGAGCTGGAGTAACAGCTGTTTTACAATCCAGTAGTGCGACTACTGTTATGACGGTAGGTTTGGTTAATGCAGGGTTGTTGACGTTGAAACAAGCCTTTGGTATTGTTATGGGTGCGAATATAGGGACCACGGTTACGGCCCAATTAATTGCTTTTAAACTAACGGATTATATTACATTAATTCTAGCTATTGGTTTTGTTATGCAGGCTTTTTGCACTCGCCGTAAAGTAAAATATTTCGGACAAGTGTTGCTTGGTTTTGGCATACTGATGCTGGGTATGAGTATGATGAGCGACTCTGTCAGTCCATTACGTCAATATGCTGGGTTTATTTCTTTTATTCAGACTTTTGCAGTTCACCCAATTTTGGGTTTATGTGTGGGCGTGCTTATGACAGTTGTTATTCAATCAAGCAGTGCTACTATTGGTATATTGATTGCCATGGCAAGTCAAGGTCTTATTCCTTTAGAAGGGGCTATACCTGTTCTTCTGGGCGATAATATTGGTACTTGTATTACTGCTGTTATGGCTACTCTTAGAGCCAACATTAATGCTAAACGTGTAGCCCTGGCACATGTGCTGTTTAACGTTGTAGGCAGTTTGATTTTTTTGATATTTATGGATTATTTTATAAAATTTGTATTAACAGTCTCGCCTGAGAATAATATTGCTAGGCAAATTGCCAATGCCCATACGGCTTTTAATGTTTTAAATACATTGTTATTTTTGCCTTTTGCCGGTAAATTCACTGATTTCATTCAAGTACTTATGCCGGGTGATGACACTTGTGTTTCGCGTAAACCACAATTTCTCAATGATGACATGCTTTCTACTCCTGCTATTGCCATGAGCCTTGCTACTAAAGAAGTAGTACGTATGGGCAACATGGCAAAGACAAATATAGAACAAGCTTTTATGGCCATTGATGCTTTTGACAGTCATAAAATAGCATATGTTTTGGAACATGAACCAGCTATCGATGCTTTGGAAGAAGACATTACTTGTTATTTGACAAAAATGTCTGAGAAACAAATGGATACTGAGATGTCAGCACGACATACCGGTTTGTTGCATGCTTGTAATGATATTGAGCGTATAGGCGATCACGCCGAAACAATTGCAAAAAAGGTGCGTAATATGCATGAAGACGCAGTAACTTTTTCGCCTGAAGCGCAGCAAGAGCTAAGAGAACTTGGTGGCTTAGTATTAGAAACATGTACTAAGGCTTTGGCAGCACTGGAAAATGATGATAGAGAATTGGCCCAAGAAGCACTTAATATATCACATCAAGTTAAACTTAATCAAAAAGAAATTCGCAAAAATCATGTTACAAGATTAAATGAAAAAATATGTACTCCTGCTAGTGGATTTGTCATGTTGGAACTTCTTATAAACATGAAGAGAGTATCTGATCATAGTAAGAATATAAGTCAGTTGGTTCTTGGCGAATTTTAATGGAATATATGTAAGAGTTTGCATTTTTGCCTTGACAAAGACCCAGACCGTCCCTTATAATAGCAAATGTAACATTTTAACTGCGGAAATAGCTCAGTGGTAGAGCACCTCCTTGCCAAGGAGGGGGTCGCGAGTCCGAATCTCGTTTTCCGCTCCAACAAATATTATCCTATTCTACACTGTAGAGTAGGATTTTTTATTGTAAGGAAAAATGCTTATTGTACTTAACTTTTAAATGAATTTTTCTATTAAATGGGGAAATTATGCTGTTTTAATAACAGGTATTTGGGTAGCAGAAGAATCTATGGTCTTTTTTTTATATATAATGTAAGAACTACATCCATAAGTTGCCAAATATTGCCCTTTATGGTATGATAAACAAGCGGTTTTTGTGGATATTTTCAAAAAACAAGCGATTATAAAACAAAAAATAAGTATTTCGCATAGCGAAATAAGGAGGATTTCTTTAATGAGTATTTCTGTAGAGAGACAAGGGAATGAAGCAATAATAAAGTTGGGGCTACAAGTTGATGAAGTAAATAAGGGATTTAATAAGGCTATTGCTAAAATAAACAAACAAGTTAGTATTCCCGGCTTTAGAAAAGGCAAAGCTCCCCGCAATATTTTAGAAAATCATGTAGGCAAAGAGGCTGTTAAACAAGAGGCCTTTGAAATATTGGCTAATGAATGTTACACCAAGGCTTTAACTGATGAAAAACTAATCCCAGTATCCGATCCTAAGATTACTGAGTCCAAATTCGAAGAGAATGAAGACATGGAGCTTACTTTAACGGTTACCCTAAAACCAGAACCGGAATTGGGTGAGTACAAAGGTCTTTCCGTTGAGAAAAAAGTTGTAGAGATTACCGACAAAGAAGTTGACGAGGCTATTGATGATTTGCGTAAACGTGCAGCCAAAATGGTGGTAGTAAAAGATGCCATTATTGAGAAGGGCGATTTTGCCATTATTGATTTTGCCGGTACCGTAGATGGTAAACCTTTCTCCGGTGGTGAAGGCAAGGGATATCCTTTAGAAGTAGGTTCAGGCAGCTTCATACCTGGGTTTGAAGAGCAATTGGTTGGACTAAAAGCAGGGGACTCCACTGATGTTGATGTTACTTTTCCTGAGAGCTATTTTGTAAAAGAATTAGCCAATAAGGAAGCAATATTCAAAGTTCATGTACAGGATGTAAAGCGTAAAGAATTACCGGAGTTAAATGACGAGTTTGTTAGTGCGAATTCTGATAGTAAGACTGTAGAAGAATTAAAGAGCACTTTAAAAGAGCGTCTACAAAAGAGTGGAGAACAGCAATCACAAGTTGAATACGAACGTGCCTTAGTTATGAAGGCTGTTGAAAATGCTGTCTTTGAAGTTCCTGATATTATGGTAGAAGACCGTGTTTCCCGTATGGTTGATGAATTGCAGATGAGTTTGGAAAGTCGTAAGATGAATATGGATATGTATATGAAATACACAGGTCAGGATATGACTAAAATACGTGAAAATCAAAAACCGACAGCAGTAGAAAATGTCAAAACAGATTTGGTTTTGGATGCTATCGCTAAAGCTGAAAATCTTCAAATTTCCGAAGAAGAGGTTAATGCCGAGATGGCTGCTATTGCCTCTCAACATGGCGCTAGTGTTGAAGATGTTAAAAAAATCATAGCGGGTAACCGTAATATGGGATTATTACTGGCTAATGTATTGCGTAAAAAAGCCGCTCATATTATTATTGATAGCGCTAAATAATTGTTTTTAGGTATATAATATTATTATAGAAGTGAGGTGTGCTATATGGCTTTTGTGCCGATAGTTGTAGAACAGTCTAGTCGGGGTGAACGTTCTTATGATATATATTCCCGCTTGCTCAAAGATAGAATAGTCTTTGTAACAGGCCAAATTGATGATTATATGGCTAACCTCATTATTGCTCAGCTGTTGTTTTTGGAAGCGGAAGACCCTAGCAAGGATGTTCACCTCTACATCAACAGCCCGGGTGGCAGTGTGAGTGCCGGTATGGCGATTTATGATACGATGCAGTATATTAAACCTGATGTTTCCACTATTTGTATCGGTATGGCGGCGTCCATGGCGTCTGTGCTTTTGGCAGCAGGGACACCTGGCAAACGATTTGCGCTACCGTACTCAAGGGTGATGATTCATCAACCGCTTGGCGGAGCCCAAGGGCAGGCCAGTGATATAGAGATTCATGCTAGGGAAATACTGCGTATTCGTGAAGAAATGACAGATATTCTGGTAAAACATACAGGACAAACAAAAAAGAAAATACAGCAGGACACTGAAAGGGATCACTTCCTGACTAGTGCAGAAGCTAAAGCATACGGTCTTATTGATGAGGTCGTAACCCGAGAAGCTGATAAATCTGCTGCGATAAAAGAATAGTAGATGGGTGGGTATCTCATCTCGCATTTTGAGTGAAGGAGGAGTGACATATGAACTTTGGCGATGGAAATGATAACAATTATACCTGTTCCTTCTGTGGCAAAAAACAAGGGCAAGTGAAGAAACTGGTTGCTGGACATAATGTCTTTATTTGTGATGAATGTATTGAAGTGTGCAATGAAATGCTGGCAGAAGAGTTTGCTCAACCGGCAGAAGAGTTACGTAGTGATTTGCCTAAACCTAAAGAAATTAAGGAGATTCTTGACCAATATGTAATTGGACAAGATGATGCTAAGAAAACGTTGGCTGTAGCGGTTTATAATCACTACAAACGTATTCACTATGAAGATCAGCATAAAAATGACGATGTGGAATTACAGAAATCTAACATTTTGATGTTGGGGCCAACAGGTAGTGGTAAAACTTTATTGGCACAGACTTTGGCAAAAATTTTACAGGTACCTTTTGCCATTGCTGATGCTACGGCACTCACTGAAGCTGGCTATGTAGGTGAGGATGTAGAAAATATTTTGTTGCGTTTAATTCAAAATGCAGATTTTGATATTGAACGTGCTGAACGAGGTATTATTTATATTGATGAGATTGATAAAATCTCCCGTAAGTCTGAAAACCCTTCTATTACTAGAGATGTTTCCGGTGAAGGAGTGCAGCAAGCCTTACTAAAGATTTTAGAGGGAACGGTAGCTAGCGTCCCGCCCCAAGGTGGTCGCAAGCATCCTCATCAAGAATTTATTCAGATTAATACAACCAACATTTTGTTTATTTGTGGCGGAGCTTTTGCTGGCATTGAAAGCATTATTAGTTCCCGTATTGGCAAAAAAAATATGGGCTTTGGTGCGGATATTAAAACTAAGAATGAGCTAAAGGCTGATGCGGTACTCAAGAAGGTTTTGCCTGAAGATTTAATGAAGTTTGGTTTAATCCCCGAATTTGCCGGTCGTTTACCGGTGATTGTAACGCTAGATTCTTTGGATGAAGCAGCTCTTATCCGCATTTTAACTGAACCCAAAAACGCTTTAACCAAGCAATATGAGCATTTTTTGGCTATGGATGATGTGGAACTTAGTTTTGATGAGGGAGCCTTGAAGGCTATCGCTCATGAAGCACTTAGTCGTAGCGCCGGAGCTAGAGGATTAAGGGCAATCATAGAAAATATTATGCGTAATGTTATGTATGAGGTTCCTTCTAGGGGCGATGTGAAAAAATGTGTGGTTACAGAGGATGTAGTTATAGCACATAAAGACCCTACGCTTTTATTAGAGGAAGCATCAAAAGAAAAACGTAAAAAAGCATAAATTGAAGGGGAAAAGGGGGTTAACCTTTTTCCCCTTTTTGTCTATAATGTAAGTTAAAGAGTATAATATGTATACTTATAATAGATTGGAGGGTTATATATGAGTGACAATAATTTAAGAATACCGCTTTTGCCTTTGCGGGGTATGTTGGTATTTCCGGGCATGATTATAAATTTGGATATTGGTCGTGAGCGGTCTATTAAAGCGATAGAGACTGCTATGAATGGTTCACGTAGGATTTTTTTAGTAGCTCAACGCGAGGCGACTATTATTGATCCTACTGCTTCTGATATGTTTACATTTGGCATTGTTGCTGAGATAAAGCAGTTGTTAAAACTACCTAATGGGGCATTGCGTGTTTTAGTAGAAGGTTTGACCCGGGCACAGATTTTATCAGTAGAAGATGTTGCTGGATCTAATTTTGACGCTATTATAAACATAGTGGGAGACATTAATGATCATAGTAATGAAGTAGAAGCACTAAAACGAATGTTGGTAGAAACTTTTGAGCAGTGGGTTTTGGCTAGTAAAAAAATCACTTCTGAAGTTCTGCTTACCTTTAAAGATCAGCCGGATCCAGGACGTATTGCCGATATGATTGCCGGGTACCTTGCAATTAATATTAGCGAAAAAGAAAAAATTTTGGAAGCAAATGATGTAAAGACGCGCATGAATTTGTTATATGGATATTTGTGCAAGGAGTTAGAAATTGCCAACATCGAGAAGAATATTTCTCAACAGGTAAGTAAGCAAATCGAGCAGAACCAAAGAGAATATTATTTGCGTGAGCAAATGAAGGCAATTAGCAAAGAACTTAATGAGGGCGATGAACGTCAGTCTGAAGTAGATGAGTATAAGAAAAAAATAGAAGAATTAAAACTACCTGAAGATTTAGTTGAAAAACTCAACAAAGAACTAGACCGTTTATATAAAATGCCTCCAATGATGGCTGAAAGCGCAGTTATACGCAATTATTTGGATGTTGTTTTGAGCTTACCATGGAATAACGCTACTGAGGATAATTATGACTTAAAACTGGCGGCTAAAATTCTTAATAAGGATCACTATGGTTTGCAAAAAGTAAAGGAACGTATTTTAGAATATCTTGCAGTGCGGGCATTGACCAAGCAAAACAAAGGTCCTATTCTGTGTTTGGTAGGCCCACCCGGTGTTGGCAAAACTTCGTTAGCTCGAAGTGTTGCTCGCGCTATAGCACGTAAGTTTACTAGAATTTCTTTGGGTGGCGTTCGTGATGAAGCCGAAATACGTGGGCATAGACGCACCTATATTGGTGCTATGCCTGGTAGATTGATTCACGGAATGCAAACCTGTGGCACTTCTAACCCAGTATTTTTGCTAGACGAAGTGGACAAAATGAATGCTGATTTCCGCGGCGATCCGGCTTCTGCTCTGTTAGAGGTTTTGGACCCGGAACAAAATTGCAATTTTAGTGATCATTTTGTTGAATATCCTTTTGATATGTCCAATGTATTTTGGATTGTTACAGCAAATACTGTAGATACTATTCCTGCGGCCTTGTTAGATAGAATGGAAGTAATTCAACTGGCAAGTTACACAGACGAAGAAAAAGTAAAAATAGCTCAACTGCACTTAATCCCAAAAGAGCGCAAAGAGCATGGCCTTACAACAAAAACTTTTTCTGTAGCACCAAGAACTATCGAGCACATTATTCGCGATTATACACGCGAAGCAGGTGTGCGGAATTTGGAACGTAAGATAGCGGCATTGTGTCGTAAGGCTGCTAAGCAAATTGTAGATGGTGATGTAAAAAGTGTAAAAGTAAATCCAGCTAATTTAACAACTTTCTTGGGGCCAATTGTTTATTTAGAGAGTGATTTGAAAGCACGCAGTGAAGTTGGTATTTGTACAGGTCTAGCTTGGACTAGTGTTGGTGGTGAGATGCTTAAAGTGGAAGTAATCGCTTGTGCCGGTAAGGGCAAATTGCAATTGACAGGCCAATTAGGAGATGTTATGAAAGAGTCTGCACAGGCCGGCTATACATATATTCGTTCGCGTGCTAAACAACTAGGGCTTCAGGAAAATTTCTCTGAAACTACAGATATACATATTCATTTGCCGGAAGGTGCGATTCCTAAGGATGGACCTTCTGCTGGGATTACCATGGTAATAGCCATGGAATCAGCGCTAACAAAGCGTAAAGTTAAGGCTGGTATTGCCATGACCGGTGAAATTACTTTGTCAGGGAGAGTGCTTCCTGTAGGTGGTATTAAGGAAAAAATGTTAGCGGCAAGCAGATATGGTATTAAGAAAATTTTGTTGCCGGCACAAAACATGCAAGATTTAGATGAATTACCAAAGAAGGTGCGGGATGCTATTGAGTTTATTCCGGTTGAGCATATGGATCAGGTTACGAAAATAGCATTGGAGGATTAGAATGAATTTGAAACAATGGGATTTAATAACAGCAAAGTATTTGGCCTCAGCTGTAAACAGCGCTCAATATCCAGTGCCGCCCATGGAAGAGATTGCTTTTATCGGGCGAAGTAATGTAGGAAAATCTTCTTTAATAAATTCGTTAACTCGTTGTCGAGGGTTAGCTAGAGTTAGTGGCTCTCCTGGCAAGACTCAGACGCTTAACTTTTATGAGCTTTGTGCTAAAAGAATGTTAGGTGAAGTAGAGGATAGGCGCATATTTCACTTAGTGGATTTGCCCGGTTATGGCTTTGCGCGTACAGCAAAAGATAATCGTGAGCAGTGGTCGGCATTTATTGGCAAGTATTTGGAAAACTCGGAAAACTTGAAAATGGTTTGCCAATTAATAGATATTAGGCATAAACCCATGGATAGTGATATTGCTTGTTACCATTGGCTTATGGATTGTCAGCGGCCTACTATGGTTGTCTTGACCAAAGCTGATAAGCTATCTAAGGGAGCTGGATTGGCACAAAAGGAAGTATTCAAGAGAGAATTCGGCTTGGATGATAGTCGTATTATTACATATTCGTCTACTGCTCATACTATGCGTAATGAGCTTATTACAAGAGTGATGGATTACATAGACTAGAACTGGGGGAAGAAGGAGTCAAAGTTGGTTAGAGCGGGGTTGGTTGTACTAGCATTTTTTATCGGCTGGGGATTGAGTTTAATAGGCATGCCTATCCCTTGGATGTTAGGAGGTATTTTTGTATCATTGGCAATGAAAATTGCCGGCATACAGGGCGTATCGTGGCCTAGGAGATGGCGCAATTATGGATTGATAGTGGTTGGCTATGGTATAGGCCGCTATGTAACACCTTCGGTTTTAGATCAAATGCTACAACAAATACCTGGTATTGTAGGAGCCACTATTGTGGCTGTTGCCACTGCGCTTATTATTTCCGTTTTTATGGCTAAATATGAACATATGGATTTGCATAGTACCATTATGGGCATTATGCCGGGTGGTTTTACGCAGATGACGGCAATGAGTGACGAGGACTGCCGTGTTGATACAAATGTGGTAACAGTGTTGCAGAGTTTGCGTTTGATAACAATAGTGGTGACTGTTCCTTTTCTAGTTATAAATTTTTTGGGCGCACAAGTCACACAAACGGCTACTAGTTTGGCGGTTACTAAAGGCGTTTCTTTTTGGCCTATTTTGCCCTTGGCTGCCATAGTAGGTTTTATTATGGAGAAATTAAAAATTTCGACACCTTATCTAATGGGACCTATTTTTGTTACCGCAGCGTTATCTTTGTATATGGGACTTTTAAACACTTCTCCTAATTGGTTGTTATCACTGGCGCAACTTAGCATTGGCATTTATGTAGGAACAGGGCTGGAACCTAAAAAAGTTAAAAAATTAATGCTGATATTGCCCAATGTTTTCTTGGGAATTTTTGTCATGCTGGCAGTAAGTATTGGGGTAGCCTATTTGTTGTCCTATTTTTATGGTTTTAGTTTAATTACAGCTTTTTTAGCTATGGCTCCCGGCGGATTGGGAGAGATGTGTTTGGTTGGTATGTCTTTGGAAGAGAACGTGGCGATTATTTTGACATATCAAATGTTCAGATTTTTATTCTTGAATTTGGCGGTACCTGTTTGTATTGGCCGATATTTTGGGAAGCCGAGTTTGGGTGAAGAACGCTAAAAATAAAATACGGTTAAGCATCAGAGATATTGACATTATTACTAGATGTTGTATAATGAATGTGTAACTTAATAAAGTACAGATTAACGATAAGTCGGTGTAAGTCCGACACGGTCCCGCCGCTGTAAAGCCAGCATATCGGTCTGTAGTATCCTAAGTATCCTGCGAGAGACAGGAAGCGGATGAGAGTGATTTATTTCACAATTGTCTAGTTAGCTTCTTTCCTCAGGGGAAGAGGCTTTTTGTTTGCAGTATTGGACGTACTGTTTCTCTCAAAAAGTCATTTTCAAATGGTCCTTAAAATGAGGAGTGAGTGAGAGACACTTCGGAAAAAGTAAAAAAGAGGTTGCTTTTCTTAGGAAAAGCAGCCTCTTTTTCGTTTTTTATGGTAAGGAGTCCTTTTATCTTAGCTAGTTAGTCTTTTTTTGATGGACTAACATGGACCATACAATGCTTAACATTCGGAAAATTATTTTCAATGGTGTCATGTACTTTTTCTGCAATATGATGAGCGTGATACAAGGATTGATTCCCATCAGCACTAATATCGATGTCAACATAAAATTTTGCACCGAACATTCTAGTTCTGATTTCATCTATGCCATGAACTCCATCTTGACTCAGCACATGTTTACGCATTGCCGCCAAAGTTTCTTCGTCGCAAGCGTGATCTACTAATTTATTGGTAGCATCAATAAAAATTTCCCAAGCTGCATAGATTATCATTAAACAAATAATTACAGAAGCTAAGGAATCCATAATAGGATAACCCATCATAGCTCCACCAATACCGATCAAACTTCCGATAGAGGAAAAAGCATCACTACGATGATGCCAAGCATCGGCCATAAGGGCACCGGAATTAATTTTTACGGCAGCTCCTTTGGTATACCAAAACATGGCCTCTTTTACTACAATAGAGAGTACAGCGGCTACCAAGGCAATCGAGGTAGGTGCTTGCAAATGTGCATAGTTGTTAGAAAAAATGTTTTTCATGCCTTCGTAGCCTATACCAAGGCCGGTAATTAGAAGTATAAAGGCCAAAAACATGGCAGCAATGTCTTCTAATTTTTCATGTCCATACTGATGGGTAGAATCAGATGCTTTATTTGAAATACGAATACCAATAATAACGATGAAAGTGCTAAATACATCAGATGCTGAATGAATAGCATCTGAAACCATGGCTGCAGAATGACCAACAATACCGGCAAATAATTTAAATGCCGACAACAAAATATTTATTGCAATGCTAACGTACGAAACATGCATAGCTAAATGTTCATTTAATTTAGCTGAAACCCTACTTTCCATAATAAAACCCCTTAATTTTTATTATCTCTTAGGGTGTTTTAAATACAAATAGCACCCGTGGAACATACTACTGTCCCACAGGTGCTTAAATTTCAACCTGTTGCCAACTTGGCCCGGCCAACATAAATCACAGAGGATTTACCGCCTGATCAGTTTGTACTGTAGCTAATTTAGGCAGCGCAAAGAGATTGCTATCATAATAAGCTTTAGAATGATTTTTGTCAAGTAGTATGCTTATTGACAAAACCCCTAGGGGGGGATAATATATAAGCAATGGGAGGCGTTTATAATGGAGTATGGCTATAAGCATAGCAAGAATATAGTTAATCGATTGGCACGGATTGAAGGGCATGTAAGATCTGTGAAAGAAATGGTTGAAGAAGGTAGAGAGTGTTCAGAAATATTAACTCAACTAGCAGCAGTACACCAAGCTATAGAAAATACAACAAAGGCTTTCCTTAAAGAGCACATGGAACATTGTGTAAACAGGGCAATTAAAGAAGGTAAACAAGAAGAGGCACTTAAAGAATTGCAAACTGCTATAGATAGATTTATGCGTTAAATGGAGGAGAAGATGAAGAAAATAGTTAAAGTCATAGAAAATATACATACAAAAATGCATAAAGAATATGTACCAAATCAAATAGAGCAGCATGTTCCCGGTCATCCTTTGGACTGTATGTGTGAAATATGCCATCCACATGTGGAATATTGCGATGTTTGCGGCGAGAGTTTAGCAAATTGTACTTGCAAAATGCCTGATGCAGATGTACCTAAAAAAGTATATATTTTAGAGAATTTGGATTGTGCAAATTGCGCTGCTAAGATGGAACACAAGATTCAAGAATTACCTGAGGTAAGGTATGCCAGCATTAGTTTTACAACCAAGCAGTTACGTTTGTCAGCCGCCAATCAAGAGGCGTTATTACCAAAAATTCAAGAAATTTGTCAAGCTATTGAATCAGCGGTAGTAGTTATTCCACGTGGAAATCAGCGCCCTAATATAGACAGAAGTTATTTCCCGGAGAATTTTAAAACTAAAAAGATAAGAGAAAAGTTTTTTTTGTCTATGAAATTATGGGAAATAATTATAGGAGCATTGTTGTTTTTGTTATTATTTTTCGGACCCTACCGGGGAGAATTTTTGTTTTATGGGTTAATGCTATCCTATATTATTTTGGGATATGACATTTTACTTACTGCTGTGAAAAACTTGTTTAAAGGCAGGGTCCTTGATGAAAATTTCCTCATGCTTGTGGCAACTATTGGAGCTTTCATTATCGGACAGGGGGAAGAAGCGGTTGGCGTAATGCTATTTTATCGAGTAGGTGAATACTTTGAAGAACTAGCAGTGGCTAAAAGTCGCAATGAAATCATGACCGCAGTTGACATGAGGCCTGAAGTTGTTAATTTACTAATAGGTGAAGAAGTTAAAATAACACCGGCTGCAGATGCCAATGTTGGGGATATTCTTTTGGTTAGAGTTGGCGACAGAATTCCCCTAGATGGAGTAGTTATAGATGGTGAAAGTCTAATAGATTTATCACCTGTTACGGGTGAACCTGTTCCCGTGAGAAAAATTTATGGCGATGAAATAATTTCCGGGTGTGTTAATACCACGGGAGTTTTGAAAATGCGTGTGGAGAAAATTTTACAGGAATCTATGGTAACTAAAATTTTAGATGCGGTGGAAAATGCTGCTGCATCAAAACCTCGGATAGATAAATTTATTACTACTTTTGCCAGAATTTATACGCCGGTAGTTGTAGTTATTGCGGTATTAACAGCAATAATCCCTGGAGTCATTACAGGCGATTGGCAAAAATGGACGTACACTGCTCTTACATTTTTGGTTATTAGCTGTCCTTGTGCACTAGTTCTTAGCGTTCCTTTGGCCTTTTTTGCTGGAATTGGAGCTGGGTCGAAACGCGGTATTCTTTTTAAAGGTGGCGTTGTTTTAGAAGCTTTGAAAAATTGTGCAGTAGTAGTTATGGATAAAACGGGTACTGTTACGCAGGGCAATTTTATTTTACAAAAAATCATGCCCACAGGGGGTATTACTGAAGATGCCTTATTGCAACTTTCTGCTTCAGTTGAAGTTGTTTCTGCGCATCCTATTGCAAATAGCATCGTATTGGCAGCCAAAAATAAAGGACTAGACCTTATAAGGCCAACTAATGCTGAGGAAATAGCAGGGGAAGGCATTGTGGCGGAGACAACTTTTGGAAAAATCCTTTGTGGCAACAAAAAACTGATGGAACGGTTCGAAATTAATATTAGCGCTTATCATAGTACAGGCTTTGGTACAGAAGTTTTGGTGGCACTAAATGGGGAATATGCGGGAAATTTGCTTATAGCAGATACAATTAAAAGTGACGCAGTTAGCGCTATTACTAAACTAAAAGAAATGGGCCTATCTACGGCTATGCTTACAGGGGATGCAATGGAAAGCGCACAAGCTGTTGCTGCTGAAGTTGGCATTGATAGGGTTTACGCTAAACTTTTACCTCAGGATAAGTATAATGTTTTAAATGATTTGCGTGCAAAATATGGCAGCGTTATGTTTGTCGGGGATGGGATTAATGATGCACCGGTTCTGGCAGGAGCAGATGTGGGAGCCGCTATGGGAAGCGGTGCAGATGCTGCTATTGAAGCTGCAGATGTAGTCTTTATGAATTCGGAAATGGAATCTATACCCAAGGCTATTGAAATTGCCAGGACAACAAACAATATCGCTTGGCAAAACGTAGTATTTGCTTTGGTTATAAAAGTTGCTATTATGGCTTTGGGACTGGGTGGTTTTGCTTCTATGTGGATGGCTGTGTTTGCTGATACAGGTGTAGCAATGTTGTGTGTGATTAATTCTGTCAGAATTCTATACCAAGTAAACAAATAGTATACATCAGTTAAAAAATACTATGTGAAATTGTTTAATAAAGTACTAAAGGACTCCCTTTAAGGGAGTCCTTTAGTACTTTATTAATTGGCGAAATTTTACATAGGAGGAATGGTTTCCTTTTTCATAAACATTTCTAAAATATAATTTCTTACTTTACGTACGGGTGGCATCGGATGATGTGTATTTACCCATGATAGGTAGATTTTGCGACTAAACCCAGGTGTTTTAATTTTAATCTTTGTTACCGGTAAATAATCAAGTCCCGGTACCTGAGGAACAATAGTCACGCCACTGTTGTGAGCTACATATTGTAAAGTGGCACTGCATTCTTGCGCCTCAGCAACAATGTTTGGTATTACGTTGATCTTTTTAAATTCAAGATTTAATTTTTTACGTAGGGCGCTATCTTCGTGTAATAAAATGAAAGGAAGATTGGCGATACTTTTAAAGGTAACGGCTTTTTTGTTTGCTAAAGGATGTCCGTTGGCTACTACCAAGAATAATTCTTGCTCTATGATAGGTACAGAAACGACAGAAGAATCAATATCAGCACATAGAGCTAAGTCTATTTTGCTTGTCTTTAAATCTTCTAAAAGTCCTTTTTGTAAATTTTGTGTATAGGTAAACTTAATACCTGCATTATCTTCATTTTTTTTAAAGTTTTCAACAATTTTGGGGACAATAGATGTAGATAAACTATAAATATAACCTATACTCACTTCTCCGGTAGTGGCAATCTGAATAGAATTTATTGCCTTAACCCCTTGATCTAAAATATCTAAGGCCTGATTTATATATTCTAAAAAGGTTTCACCATAAGGGCTAAGAGTAATATTGCGGCCATTTTTTGCAAAAAGCTCCACTCCCAATTCTTTTTCTAGTGAAGCAATGGCATAGCTCAAGCTTGGTTGTGATATATGTAAGACTTGTGCTGCTTTTGTGTAATGGAGAATTTTGGCTAGAGTTTGAAAGTATTCCAGTTGCGTTAATTTCATAAAATAGTCACCTTTCAATTAAGTCCTTTTCTCATGTTATCAAAAAGTACAAAATAGTTCAATAGTTATTCTCTATGAAAGCAATTAAGATTAAGTATTAGACTTAACAATAGGTCCGGCATATACTTTAGACAGCGGAAGGATAGATAAAGACAACTGAGAGGAGATTATATTATGAGTAAAGTAACAGAGAAACAACTTGCTGAATTGGAGGAAATGGTTGCAAGGGCGAAAAAAGCAGCAGCAATTATTGAAACTTATGATCAAAAACGGATAGATCATTTTTGTAAGGCAGTAGCATGGGCTATTTCCAATTTGCAAACATGGGAGCCCTTGTCTAAGGAAGCAGTAGAGGAAACAGGGCTAGGGGAATTTCAGTCTAAAGTTAATAAGCGCAACAAAATTCGCCTGATTTTACGAGATTGCTTAAGGCAAAAAAGCGTTGGGATTATTGAGGAGATACCGGAAAAAGGCCTGGTTAAATATGGTAAGCCGGTTGGCTTAATTGGTTGTTTGGTACCAACAACTAATCCTTGTTTAACTCCTGCCGGACAGGCAATTTTTGCTATTAAAGCTAGAGACGTAATGATTTTTTCTCCACATCCCAGAGCAAAAGTGGTTACAAATAAAACCGTTGAAATTATGCGGCAGGCATTAGTTAACGAAGGAGCCCCAGCCGATATTTTTCAATGCATTAAGCATCCAAGCATAGAATTGACTGATGAGTTAATGAAAAGAGCTGACTTAGTAATTGCAACCGGTGGACGTCCTATGGTTAAGGCCGCTTATAGTTCTGGGACACCGGCCTATGGTTCCGGAGCAGGAAATTCTACCATGATTATTGATGAGACCGCAGATGTAAAAGAAGCGGCAGAAAATACTCGAATAAGTAAAACTTCTGATTTTGGCTCAGGTTGTTCATGTGACGGTAACATAGTTATTAGTGCAGCAATTTTTGATGCTATGGTTCAAGCTTTGCAAGATGAAGGCGGCTACCTTGCAACTGCAGAAGAAGCGGAAGCTTTGAAAAAAGTTATTTGGGATGAAGATGGCCACCGTTTGCCTAACACAGTTGCTATTTCTCCCCAAAAATTGGCAGAAGCTGCTGGGTTTAATGTTGGTGATAAATATAAGTTTATCATGGTAATGGGCGATGGTATTGGAAAAGAGCATTTCTTTTCTAGTGAAAAACTAACTACATTGTTAGCACTTTTCAAATATGAAGGTGAATTTGAAAATGCTATTAAAGCCATGAAAGCTATATATGAAGTCGGCGGTAAGGGGCATTCTTGCGGTATTTATTCCTTTAACGATGATCATATTAATCGCTTAGCAATGGCAGCACCTGTTTCTAGGATGATGGTGCGCCAACCACAAAATAAAGCTAATGCCGGCTCTAGCACTAATGGTATGCCGGCAACATCATCCATGGGATGTGGAACTTGGGGTGGCAATATTGTTTCTGAAAATATTTGTCTGAAACATTATATGAATACAACTTGGGTTGCCAGACCAATTCCTAAAGATATGCCTACAATGGAGGAGCTATTTGGGGATTTTTATAATTCTGAGATGGATTAATAAAAACATATATTGCAACTAAAGAAGCCAAATAGATTAAATGTGCGGCTTAAATAAAACTTCTAATATCCTCTGCCTACACTGTTGAATACTTTTTTAATACAAGGATGTATTTCCCCTGACCTTAGGAAGCGTTCTTTTGTTTAGCCCACTTGATTTCTATTGACAACATCATTCCATATTGCTATGATTACTAAGTAAAACTATATATTGGAAAGATAATGATGGGGAGTAGTAAGAGTACGGGTTCCGCAGAGAGGATATGATTTGCTGAAACATGTCCGAACAATCGGCTTTGAAGTCGCCCTTGAATTGGTAAAGTGAAGATAGTAGCCTTGCCCGTTGTGCACGTTACGCATATGAGGTGTCCAAACTTTTTGTTTGGGAATTTAGGTGGTACCGCGAAAGTTATTTTCGTCCTATATCTGTGTAAACAGGTATAGGACGTTATTTTATTTTTAGTTGGTAATTTACACAATATGGAGGAAAAAACAATGACTATTGAGACAAACGAAGAACACAATATCCCTAAAATTTATGATCCGGCTGCCGTAGAAAAAAAATGGTATGCCTATTGGGAGAAAAACAACTATTTTCACGCAGAAGTAGAGAAAAATAAAGAGGCTTTCAGCATTGTTATTCCGCCGCCGAATATTACAGGTCAATTACATATGGGACACGCTTTGGATAACACTTTGCAAGATATACTGATTCGTTGGCATCGGATGATGGGACACAATACTTTATGGATGCCGGGATATGACCATGCGGGCCTTGCCACGCAAATTAAAGTTGAAGAGGTAATAAAAAAAGAAGAGGGAAAAACTCGCTATGATTTGGGCCGTGAAGAGTTTCTTAAACGTGTTTGGCAGTGGAAAGAGCAATATGGTGATCGCATTGTTAATCAACTGAAATGCTTGGGCGTGTCCTGCGATTGGGAGCGTCAACGTTTTACCATGGATGAAGGTTGTTCTCAGGCGGTACGGGAAGTTTTTGTGTCTTTGTACGAAAAAGGACTTATTTATCAAGGCAGCCGCATCACTAATTGGTGTGTAAATTGTAATACGGCTCTGTCTGATATTGAAGTTGAACATGCCGATGAAGCAGGGCATTTATGGTATATTCGCTATCCGGTAGTAGAAGAGGAAGGGACCTATCTTACGATAGCTACTACTCGTCCTGAAACAATGTTAGGGGATACGGCAGTTGCAGTCAACCCGGAAGATAAGCGCTACGGGTACTTAGTAGGAAAAACTTTGCGTCTGCCTTTAACTGATAGAATTATACCGATTATTGCCGATTCTTATGTTGATTTGGAATTTGGTACAGGCGCTGTTAAAATAACGCCGTCTCATGATCCTAATGATTTTGAAATGGGTATGCGACATAATTTAGATAATATCGTTGTTATAGGTATGGATGGAAATATGACGGCGGAAGCAGGAAAATATGCGGGACAAGAACGTTATGAATGCCGTAAGAATGTTGTTAAAGAATTAGATGAAAAAGGGTTTTTGGTGAAAATTGAAGATTTAACTCATGCCGTTGGACACTGCCAACGTTGCCATTGCGTAGTTGAACCCTTGGTTTCCAAGCAGTGGTTTGTGAAAATGGAACCGTTGGTGAAGGCAGCGGTGGATTGTGTAGAAGATGGTCGTACCCAATTCGTACCTGAACGTTTTACTAAGAGCTATACTAATTGGATGGACAATATTCACGACTGGTGTATTTCGCGCCAAATTTGGTGGGGACATCGTATACCTGTTTGGTATTGTGATGAATGTGGAGAAGTAATAGCTTCACGTACTGATATTGATAAATGTCCTAAGTGTGGTGGGCACGTACATCAAGATGAAGATGCTTTGGATACTTGGTTTAGTTCAGCTCTATGGCCTTTTTCTACTATGGGTTGGCCCGAAAAAACAGAGCTTTTAAAGCAATTTTATCCAACTAGTGTTCTAGTTACAGGATATGACATTATTTTCTTTTGGGTTGCCCGCATGCTAGTTATGGGAATGGAATTTATGAAAGAGATTCCTTTTCATAGGGTGTTTATCCATGGGTTAGTTAGGGACAGTCAAGGACGCAAAATGAGCAAGTCTTTAGGAAATGGTATTGATCCATTGGAAGTTATTGATAAATATGGAGCGGACACCTTGCGTTTTATGCTAATTACAGGTAATACACCGGGTAATGATATGCGGTTCTATTGGGAAAGAGTGGATGCTACACGTAATTTTGCTAACAAAATTTGGAATGCTTCCCGCTTTGCTTTAATGAATTTAGAAGGCTATGATAAGCATGCTGAACTGGCACCTTATACGTTAGCGGATAAATGGATTTTATCCCGTTTACAAGACACAGTGAAAGATGTTACTAATTTCCTAGAAAATTTTGAGCTGGGAGAGGCAGGACGTTTGATTTATGAGTTTGTTTGGGGTGAACTTTGCGATTGGTATATTGAACTTGCGAAACCTCGCTTGTATAATAAGGGAAATCTTGCTGAACGTGCTACGGCACAGCATGTATTATGTGAGGTGCTGGGCTCTGCTATGAAATTGCTGCACCCATATATGCCTTTTATCACAGAAGAAATTTGGCAGTGTCTGCCTCATGAAGGTGATAGCATCATGATTGCTCCGTGGCCAAAGTTCCAAGAGGAATTAGTGGACTTAGAGGCTGAAAAGGGTATGAGTGCTATTATGGATGTTGTTAAGGCAATTCGTAATATGCGGGCTGAAGTTAACGCCGCACCGGGCAGAAAAGCACCGGCAATTTTATTTGTGGATGATAGTTTGCGTAGTATAATAGAAGCTAATGGAGCATACATTAAATTGTTGGGTACAGTAGATGAATTAACTATTGAAAGCAGCGGCTGTGCAAAGCCGGAAAATGCTATGGCTACGGTAGTGAACAGCATCGAAGTATATTTACCGCTAAAGGGACTTATTGATGTTGAAAAGGAAAATACTCGTTTAAATAAAGAGTTAGAGGGATTGTCTAAAGAGATAAAACGTATTGAGGGCAAATTAAGTAATGCCGGCTTTTTGGCTAAGGCACCGGCAGAAGTCGTTGCCAATGAAAAAGCTAAGGGCGAAGAAATTGGTCAAAAGATGCTGGCTATAAAAAAACGTTTGGAGTATCTAAAAACATTATGAACTACGATGAAAGCTTAAAATATTTGGATAGTTTGGGAAAATTTGGTATTCATTTGGGCATGGAGCGCATCCAGGCTCTATTGGCAGAATTGGGTAATCCTGAAAAAATGGTTAAGACGATTCATGTTACAGGTACAAATGGCAAGGGCTCCGTGTCCAGCATGATTGCCAATATCCTCTTATATTCCGGCCTTACCGTTGGAAAGTTTACTTCGCCTCATTTTGTGCGTTACAATGAACGCATTGAAGTAAATGGTAAAGAGGTAAACAACGAGACTTTCGCTATGGCTCATACGGCGGTTGCTAGGGCTGTTGCAACTGTTATGGAAAGAGGCATAGCTCAGCCTACTCAGTTTGAAGTGCTTACTGCTGCCGGATTTCTGATTTTTGCGTTGGAGCATGTAGACTATGCTGTTATTGAGGTTGGGCTAGGGGGGTTATGGGATTCTACCAATGTAATAATCCCTGAAGTAGCAGTAATTACTAATGTTAGCCTAGATCATATGGATAGATGTGGAAAAACAGTTGAAGAGATAGCTATGCAAAAAGCGGGTATTATTAAGGAGAAAGTTCCTGTGGTGACCGCAGCTACGGATGATGCTTTGGGACCTATTAAGGCCATGAGCGTTTTTAAACAAGCTCCACTTTATATTTTCGGTAAAGATTTTACAGGACAAGAAGTCATAAGTACCATGGAGGGGCAGACGTTTACTTTAAGTTCGGGCGCATATAATTCTAATTATAATATCGCTCTGCCCGGTGCTCATCAGATTGCTAACACGGCCGTGGCGGTAGTAGCGGCAAAACTTGTCTCCAAAAATGATGAGCGCATTACTGAAGCGGCTTTGCATGAAGGGGTAGCTAATACCAAATGGCCGGGGCGTTTAGAACGTATTGGTACTAAGCCTGATATTATTTTAGACGGAGCTCATAATCCTGCAGGAGCTCAAGCCTTGAGGGCTGCTCTGGATAAATATTATACTGACAAGCCTATTAATTTTATATTCGGTATGATGGGGGATAAAGCCATGAGTGAAGTGGCTAATATCCTTTTTAAGCCAGGTGATAAAGTATATACAGTTTTAGCAGACAAAGGAACACGAGCAGCATCAGCAGCACAGTTGGCGGAAATAGTAGGTGACAAGGCTGTCGCCTATGAAGAGTTAAATAAAGCGTATGATGATGCTCTGTCTGCAGCTGGTGATACGGGTATTATTTGCATATGTGGTTCACTATATTTAATTGGAACGTTTAAAGCAACATTTCAGAAAGGGTAAACCCATGAATATTGCCGGATATAAACTCAAAGATTTAGACTTAGAGCAAACTGTTTATTGTTTATTGGCAGTCCTTGTTTTTGTTATACCCCTTTCTTCTTTGGCATCTAGTTGGATTTTTGTCGTAACGTTTATTTGCGCTATGGTAGACTGTTATAAAAGACGTGGTGAGGAAAGAGAGTGTGTAATTCCCAAAAAAATAAAATATTGCTTATGGGGGTTGTTTGTTTTAAGTGCTGTAAGCGTACTTTGGTCAGGCAATGTTTTTGCTTCTGCCTTCAACTTTGCATGGGTTGTGGGGCAAGAAGCAGGGAGTTTTTGGCTAATGTTGCGTTATGGTGCTAAAGGACAGCGGCCTCTTTTTTTGATGAAAGTATTTATGATTTCTGCCGGAATAGTGGCAATATATGGAATTTGGCAGTACTGCTATGGTTCTTCAGTACAAAGCCCTGAGTGGTCAGACAAAGAAGTTTTTCCGGAACTAAAGCGTAGAGCGTTTTCTACTTTAGAAAATCCAAATATTTTGGGAAGCTTTTTGGTCTTAACTGTCTCATATTGCGCAGGTATCTTTGCTCCGCTTAGAGGAGGAAAAACTAGAACATTTTTAATTATAGTCTTTATTTTGAGCTGCATATGCTTACTGTTTACTTTCTCTCGTGGGAACTGGATTGCACTGTTCTTTGTACTTTTTGTTTTCGCGGCGTTTTTTTATCACAAAGCTTTTCTTCCATTTATAGGTGGTGGCCTTATGGTATTGTACTTGGGCTGGGGTATTTTGGCGCATAGGATATTGTCGATTTTTGCCACGGAAGATACTTCCGTAGCTTTACGATTTGCATATATAGAAGGAACACTTGCCATGATTCAGGAACATCCTTGGGGTGTAGGCTGGTATGGTTACCAATTTGCCTTTCCGGAATATGATTTTTATCTTATGGATCCTACAGTAATTATGTATCATTGTCATAATTTATACCTGAATATTGCAGCTGAACTAGGTATTTTCGGCTTGTTTTTATTCTTATATTTGGTATGGCAGTTTTTTTGTTTAGCACGTCACATTAGAAAAGAATCCAAGATTCCTTGGATAAAAGGGATAGCATGTGGATATATCGCGTCCTTGGTAGGAATATTTATTGGTGGTTTAACTGACTATACATTGTTTAATATTCAATTAGGTATGTTATTTTGGATGAGTAATGCGCTAATTTTGAATTTAGGGTGGTTAGAAGGGGTTTTAGACCAATAGGAATTTTCTTTACAGGCTAGAGGAATAAATGTACAATTATTATGAAATCATTTGCACTTTTTATGCAGGCATACAGCAAGTTGGGAGGATAACATGCTAAAGCTTAGTGAAGTACAAAAAGCTCTTAGTGCGCGAACTATTGTGGGGGAAGATAAATTAAATAGAGAAGCAGAATCGGCTTTCGGAGCAGATTTGATGAGTGATGTATTGGCTTTTACTAGGAAAAAGACACTGCTTCTCACGGGACTTACAAATGTGCAAGTTATACGGACGGCGGATGTGAGTGAATTGAGTGCCATTGTTTTTGTGCGAGGTAAAATCCCGGGAGCAGAAATACTACAAGTGGCTAAGGAATGTGACATCCCCGTACTTTTAACTGATTATACAATGTTTGAAGCTTGTGGTATTTTGTACAAACTAGGGTTACCTGCTTGTCATATCAATGAAACAAAAGGGATGAGCTAAATTAGATGAAATTAATATATGAAGTACCGGGCAATGATTTTGATAGAGCAGGCGAGGCCTCGGCTCGTGTAAAAAAAGCCTTACAACGTCTAGGTGTGGAAGCAGATGTGGTGCGTAGAGTTGCAATAGGAACTTATGAAGGCGAAATGAATGCACTTATTCATGCAGGTGGCGGCATAGTACAAGCAGATATTAATACAGAGAGTACTGTTATCACTGTTAGTGATAAGGGCCCTGGTATTGCCGACGTTAAACAGGCCATGCAGGAGGGATTTTCTACAGCACCTGATTATGTGCGCGCTTTGGGATTTGGTGCTGGTATGGGCTTGCCAAACATGATGAAATGCTCAGATAAATTTGCAATAGATACGGTAATTAATCAAGGGACTAAAATTACAATGTGTTTTGAACATAAGCATAGTTAATTAAAGGAAAGCTGGGTGATTTAGGAGTGTATGAAAGCTATTTGCATTCCGTTCATGTTATAAGAGAAGCATGCAATGGTTGTGTTGCCTGCGTAAAATATTGCCCGACTGAAGCTATTCGCGTACGCAATGGTAAGGCGGAAATCATCGCCACTCGCTGTATAGATTGCGGGGAGTGTATTCGTCGTTGTCCTACTCATGCGATGACTGCGACCGTCGATACGCTGGAAGCAACACAAAACTATACTTATAACGTAGCTTTGGCGGCACCATCGCTTTATGCTCAATTCCCAGCCGGTGTGAAACGAGAAGTAATTTGGCAAGGCTTAAAATTATTAGGGTTTGATGAAATTTTTGATTTGTCAGCAGCCGGAGACTATATTTCTCAAGAAATAGAAAGCTATGTAAAATCTTATATTGGTGGTAGAAAACCTATTATTTCTTCGGCTTGTCCTGCGGTATTACGGTTGATTCAGGTTAAGTTTCCTGAACTCATACAACAGGTTATACCAATATTGTCTCCTGGTGAAGCGGCAGCTATCTATGTAAAAAAGAGACTATGTTCTAAAAACAATTTATCGGAGAAGCAAGTTGGTGTTTGGTTTATTACACCTTGCCCTGCCAAAGGTATTAATATAAGACAATCAGTTGATGTTAAACATACGGAGTTAGCAGGATCAATTAGCGAGTCAAGTATCTATGGGGAATTAATACGCATTATACATGACGTAATTCCTGAAGAAAACTTAACGCAAACTATTACTACCGGTTCTTCTTACGGTGTTGGCTGGGGAAGTAATGGTGGCGAAATTACTGCTGCAGGTATAGAGAATGCTGTTTCAGTGCAGGGTGTCAGTGATGTTTTCGCCGTACTGGAAGAAATTTCCATGAATAAAATGAATGATGTGGATTTTGTGGAATTATATAGCTGCGGAGGTGGTTGTGTCGGGGGGCCTTTTGTAGCGGTAAATAGATTTGTTGGAGAAAAAAATTTGAAGTTGCGAATTAGAAATCTCAAAAAACAAGAACCTGTTGACAGACGTGAAGCTATGCAAGCTTGTATGACTTGTACTGGATTTCCTACCTCTGAAGAGTATGTAAAAATTTTACAGCCACGCCCCATGATGCAGTTGGACGAGGATATTAATGTGGCTATGGAAAAGCTTGAAAAGATGGATGAAGTCTTAAATACTTTGCCGGGGTTGGATTGTGGGGCGTGTGGGGCACCCAATTGTCAATGTTTGGCTGAAGATATTGTCCAAGGAAAGGCTTTTGAAACTGATTGTATCTTTATCTTAAGGGCTCGAGTTAAGGAATTTGCTCGTGGGATGATAGAGTTATCAACGCAAATACCTCTCACAGGGACGGAAGAAGAGGCAAAGGAGGACTAACAATATGAAGGTTGGTGAGGTTGCGCAATTACTGAACTTAACAAAGGTTACGGGTCGAGGCAGTCTGGAAATGGAAATTAAAGGAGGTTATACATCGGACCTGCTTAGTAATGTTATGGGACAGGCAAAACCAGGTATGATTTGGGTTACCATGCAGGGACACCATAATGTTGTAGCAGTAGCTTCACTACTTGGGTTGGCGGCAGTTATTATTACAGGTGGTACAAAAATTGAAGCGGATACGATTACTAAAGCAGATGAAAATGAACTGACAGTTTTTAGTACTAATATGTCAAGTTATGAAGTGACCGGAAAACTTTATGCCTTGGGCATTATTAACCGGCAATGAAGAGATTTATAGGTGATTTTCATGTACATACGCTTTTGTCTCCCTGTGCAGAAGTGGAAATGACACCAAACCATATTGTGTTACGTGCAGTCCAAAACGGAATAAATTTGCTGGCAGTTACAGACCATAATGCATCAGGCAATGTACTGGCCGCCCTTGAAGCTGGTCGTAAATATGGGGTAACAGTATTACCGGGGATGGAAGTAGAGTGTGTGGAAGAAGCTCATATTGTGACCATCTTTGACACCTGGGGACAATTGGCCCAATGGCAGAAGATTGTGACTGAGGCTCGTAAAAGTTTGCCACCTAACAATGCAAATAAGTTTGGTGGACAGTTCGTAGTAGATGCTTATGACAACTTTATTTGTGAAGAAAAGAAAATGCTTTTAGGTGCATGCCGTTTAACAGCTAGGGAGGTAATTGATAAGAGTAGAGCATTAGGAGCCTTGGTTTTTGCCGCTCATATTGATAGGCCTTCTTACAGTCTTTTGGGACAGCTGGGGTTTATTGGTGAGGAATTAACACTGGATGCAGTGGAAATTTCTAACTTAAATGTATCAGAACTTAAGGAACAAAAATTTAGACCCCTTATTGGCTCCTTGCCATATATGACAAATTCAGATGGGCATAATATTTCGGATTTTATTCAAGGACCCAAGAATTTTTTGGAGATTAAGGAACCTTCGGTTGAAGAAATACGCTTAGCTTTAAAAGGAGAAAGGGACCGAAAATTCAAGCCAGGATATTTTGTAGGCTTTAACCGTTAAATATATTACGCTTGAAGGCAATAAGTATACACTATACTTAAGATTTATACATAAATAGTATTGCTTTTTATAGCCTGTTTTTGCTATATTATTAAAGTATTGTGAATTTTTAGTTAGGAAGGAAGAGGACAATGAACATGGAAAACAAATGTTGTTGTGGCGGCGAGAATAAAGAAAAGGCAAAAATTGATGAGATACTTGTCAAATATGAAGGAACCAAAGGGTTTCTTATTCCTGTTTTACAAGAGGTTCAACATTTGTATAATTATTTGCCTAAAGAAGCTTTGGAGTACGTGGCTCAAGAAACTAAAACACCTATTAGTGCTGTCTATGGAGTAGTAACATTTTACTCTCAATTCCATCTAAACCCACGAGGGCGCAATATTATACGAGTTTGTCAGGGAACGGCGTGCCATGTGCGGGGAGGAAAATTGATTTTGGAAGAAGTTGAAAAAGAATTGGGTGTTAAAGCAGGCCATACCACGGAAGATTTGCGCTTTACTGTAGAAACAGTAGCGTGTATTGGTGCCTGTGGACTAGCTCCGGTAATGCAAATTAACGAAGATACTCATGGACGTTTGACTCCGGAAAAGATTTCCTTGATTTTGGCAAAGTACAACTAATATGAAAGAAATATCTCTCCATATATTAGATTTAATGCAAAACTCTATTGAAGCAGGAGCTAATTGGATATTGCTGGAAGTTAATGAAGACGAGGATGGTTTTTTCACTTTCAGTATTACTGATAATGGTCGCGGAATGAATGAGGATATGCTTAAAAAAATTCGTGACCCTTTTGTTACTACAAGATTAACACGTAATGTAGGGTTGGGTATTCCCTTTGTTGACATGACTACAGCCCAAAGTGGCGGCCGCCTTATAATTAAATCGAAACCAGGCGAGGGAACTTTCCTTAAGGCAAGTTATCTTAGAAATCATTTGGACCGTCCGCCCTTAGGTGATGTTGTTAATACAGTAAAGGTTTTTTTGGTAGGCAACCCAGGGTTGCATTTCGTTATGCATTATAAAGTGAGGCAGGCAGAATTTATTTTTGATTCCCAGTCAGTAATAAAGCGTTTAGGCGAACATATAGATTTTAGCTATCCGGAAATATATTCATGGTTAGATGCATATTTAAAACAGGAAATAGATAAAGTTAGAGAGGCAGGCGGGTTGAAATGAAATCATTAGAGGATTTAAAGGCATTGCGTGAAAAATTGCAGTCTGATATTAGGGTTAGAGAAAATGATGGAACAAAAATTATAATAGGCATGGGAACTTGTGGTATTGCAGCGGGAGCAAGGGAAATTATGGCCGCTGTTTTAGACGAACTAGCAGTACGCAAACTAAAAAATGTGCAAGTTCAGCAAACAGGATGCATTGGCATGTGTGAGAAAGAAGTGTTAGTGGATGTCGTTCGTCCTGGTGAGCCACGTATAACTTATGGCAATGTTAAACCGGTTGACGTAAAGAGAATAATTGCCGATCATGTCATTAATGGTCGTATTATAGAAGACTTGGTAGTAGGAAAAATGGATGACGCGAAAATATAATCCTCTGTGGGTTTAACAAAATTTTTTACTGGGGGTAAAAAAATGCAACATATCAGAGCGCATGTTTTAGTTTGTGGTGGTACAGGGTGTAAATCTGCCGGTTCAGGAAAAGTTATAGAAAGCTTTAAAACAGAAATAGAGAAAAAAGGTTTAAGCGAAGAAGTCATGGTAGTAGAGACTGGCTGCCATGGGTTCTGTGAGCATGGACCTTTAGTTATTATTTATCCGGAAGGAACCTTTTATTGTCAGGTTACTCCGGAAGACGTTGCTGAGATTGTTGAGAGTCACTTGTACAAAGGCCGGATTGTTGAAAGACTTTTGTACCATGAACCTTTGAGCTTGGAAGCAATACCTAGCTACAACGATATAGAGTTTTACAAAAAACAAGAACGTAGAGTTCTAGCTAATTGCGGTAGGATTAATCCCGAGGCTATTGAAGAATATATTGCCATTGGAGGATATGAGGGATTGGCTAAAGCTTTGACGACCATGACTACTGAAGAAGTTGTTGAAGAAGTAAAAAAATCGGGTTTGCGCGGTCGTGGTGGGGCTGGTTTTCCTACCGGTTTAAAATGGAGTTTTGCCAAAGCTTCCGTAAATGCCAAAAAGTATATAATTTGTAATGCTGATGAGGGAGACCCGGGAGCATTCATGGATCGTAGCGTTTTAGAGGGAGATCCACACAGGGTTCTTGAAGGTATGGCGATTGCGGCCTATGCTATTGGTTCTGATGAAGGGTATATTTACGTTCGTGCTGAGTATCCATTGGCTATTAAGCGCTTGCGAGTAGCTATTGCTCAAGCAGAACAAATGGGCTTTTTGGGCAACAATATTTTTGGTACAAAATTTAATTTTACCCTGCATATAAAAGAAGGCGCGGGAGCGTTCGTTTGCGGTGAAGAGACTGCACTTATGGCATCTATAGAAGGTCGGCGCGGCATGCCAAGAACTAGGCCACCTTTCCCGGCGGTAGCTGGTTTGTGGGGTAAACCAACAAATATTAATAATGTTGAAACATTTGCCAATGTTCCTTTAATTTTGCAAAAGGGAGCTGATTGGTATTGCACATGTGGTACTGAAAAGTCCAAGGGCACAAAGGTTTTTGCTTTGACAGGTAAAATTAATAATACAGGTTTAGCCGAAGTGCCCATGGGGATTACTATGCGTGAGATAATTTATGATATTGGCGGCGGTATAACTAATGGCAAGAAGTTTAAAGCTGTACAAATAGGAGGGCCTTCCGGAGGGTGTTTGCCGGAATCTATGCTTGATTTGCCCGTTGATTATGATTCTTTGATTTCTGCGGGAGCCATGATGGGATCCGGTGGTCTAGTAGTTATGGATGAAGATACTTGCATGGTAGATGTGGCAAGATTTTTTCTGAATTTTACCCAATCTGAATCCTGTGGAAAATGTACCCCATGTCGTGAAGGTACGAAGCGTATGTTAGAGATTTTAACTCGAATTACAGAAGGATGCGGCCGCGACGGAGATATTGAACTTTTGGAAGATATGGCAGGAAAAATTAAAGATAGCGCATTATGTGGTTTAGGCCAAACAGCACCTAATCCTGTATTGAGCACCTTAAAATATTTCCGTCATGAGTATGAAGCGCATATATATGAAAAACGGTGCCCGGCTCATGCTTGTGGAAAGTTAGCAGGATATACAATTACTGATGCGTGTAGGGGTTGTGGTATTTGTGCTAAGGCCTGTCCGGTACAGGCAATAGCCGGAAAACCCAAAAGTAAATATGTTATTGATCAGGTAGTTTGCATTAAATGTGGAGCCTGTATGACGGCGTGTCCGTTTAAGGCTATTGCGAAAGGATAAGGTGGCAGAAAAATGGATAAAGTTACTTTAACGATTAATGGCATCAGTGTTACAACCGATAAAAACTCATCTGTTTTGACTGCGGCCAGACAGGCCGGTATATATATACCAACATTGTGTTATCATCCTGATTTGCATGCGGAAGGGGCCTGCCGTTTGTGCTTGGTAGAAGCTTCCGGGGCTAGAACATTAGTAGCTTCTTGTGTTTATCCGGTGTCCGAGGGATTGGTGGTCAAAACTAATACTACAAGAGTACGATCTGCTAGAAAATTGGTAGTAGAGTTATTACTGGCAAACCATCCTAAGGATTGTTTATCGTGTCAAAAGAGCATGGATTGTGAGCTGCAAAAAATTGCAGCAGATTTAGGTGTGCGTAAGATCAGATTTATCGGAGGGGAAATGAAGGCTCATACTATAGATGACACTAACCCTTCATTAGTAAGAGATCAAGAGAAATGCATTTTGTGTGGACGTTGTATAAGTGTCTGCTCAGATGTGCAGGGTATGGATGTTTATAGTTTTGCCGGGCGTGGTTTTCATACTATGGTTTCTACGGCCTTTGAACAGGGATTGGAAAAAATATCTTGCTCATATTGTGGACAGTGTGCGAATGTATGCCCTACAGGGGCTATTGTAGAAAAAGATGATACGGCAAAAGTTTGGGCCGCTCTTTCCGACAGTACAAAACACGTAGTGGTTCAAACAGCACCGTCAGTGCGTGTTGCTTTGGGTGAAGAATTGGGGTTGCCGCCAGGTTCAGTGGTTACGGGTAAAATGGTTGCCGCCCTCCGTCAATTAGGATTTGCAAAAGTTTTTGATACTGATTTTTCAGCTGATTTGACCATTATGGAAGAAGGTCATGAATTCATAAAACGTTTGACTAATAATGGCGTTTTGCCCATGATTACCTCCTGTAGTCCCGGGTGGGTAAACATGTTGGAGCAAAGATATCCGGACTTATTACCTCATTTGTCCACGGCAAAATCTCCTCAGGCTATGTTTGGTGCGGTGGTAAAAACTTATTACGCTCAAAAGGCTGGTATAGCGCCTAAAGATATTGTTTCGGTATCCGTTATGCCCTGTACGGCAAAAAAAGCGGAGGCGGTTAGGCCGGAATTGTGTGACTCAGGGTTCCAAGATGTGGATATTGTTATTACGACTCGCGAACTGGGCCGGATGATAAGGGAAGCTGGCATTGATTTTGAGAAATTAGAGGAAGAACAATACGATTCTCCTTTGGGTGAGGGAACCGGTGCAGCTGTTATATTTGGCACGACAGGTGGTGTTATGGAAGCTGCATTACGTACTGTTGTAGAAGTTGTTACGAAAAAACAGTTACCCAAAATAGAATTTGAGGAAGTACGCGGATTAGAGTCTGTAAGAGAGGCTACGATTTCTGTAGGGGATTTAAAGGTTAAAATTGCAGTGGTACATACATTAAAGGCAGCCCGTGCTATGATGGACAAAGTACGAGCAGGTATGGCCGATTATCATTTTATTGAAGTTATGGCTTGCCCAGGTGGTTGTATTGGTGGTGGTGGACAACCGGTACCTGTTAATTGGGATATTCGTAAAAAGCGTAGAGAGGCTCTATTGGAATGTGATGAGAGCAGTATTCTTCGCAAGTCTCATGAAAACCCGGAAATAATTACAATTTATAAAGAATTTTTGGGAGAGCCGTTAGGTGAAAAAGCACATGAATTACTCCACACTCACTACACTCCTCAGAATAGAAAATAGCTAAAAGGGTACAGACTATTTACAAAAAAACCGCATTGTAAACCAATGCGGTTTTTTTTTGTAAAGAACGTCAAAATAGCTTGCAAGTTAACACTTTTACTGCTATCATTTAACTAACCTTCGCATAGGCATTTTCTGATGCGGACTTAATTTACAGAACGATAATGAAAATACTTTTAGCATCAATAGAATGAACATATGATACTCGTGCGACAAAGATGTTTGCTGAGGGGATGAAGAACAGTTTCAAGTGGTAAAAATTTCGTGTTAAACTTAGAGTTAGGCAGGATTTTTTTTAGCAATGTCGAAGTAGACATTATATTATGCGGATGATTGATAGACAATTTATTTTGTATTAATATAAACATGCGTGGGGTGAATGGACAGGAGGGTCTTTGGTCTAACTGAAAATTCAAGGCCTCTAACGGCAGTTTGCAGCTTGTGGCGACCACCTCAAGCACAAGTAGACTGGCACTTAGCAAGGTTTTGTGGTAACGAAACTACTGGGTGTCTTTTTTTATTGGGTAAAATCTTGTTTTTGACTAGTTGGAACGAAACTGATATGAACTTGCAGGTCAAGAACGAGTGCAATTTTACTAGCGGGACGACCCGCGGGCTTTACAGCCGAGATTTACAATTTTAAGGAGGAAGGTAAACATGATTGAAATTAAAGACAGAGTACACTGTGAAGCTGCTTTAGCAAAAATTACCACTGCTGAAGCTGCTGCAGACCTAATTAAGGACGGCATGAATATTGGCGTAAGCGGATTTACACCATCTGGTTATCCTAAAGCTGTGCCTCTTGCATTAGCGGAGAAAGCAAAGACAAAACCTCTAAAAATTAACCTTTGGACTGGCGCTTCCGTGGGACCTGAAATTGATAGCGTTTTGACTCAAGCTGGTGTTATAGCTAGGCGCTTACCCTATCAAACTAACAAAGATATGCGTAATGCTATCAATGCTGGTAAGATTGCGTATACTGACTTGCATTTGAGCCATGTAGCCCAAATGGCACGTTACGGTTTCTTATATGGCGGTGGCGATGTTGATATTGCCATTATTGAAGCTTGCGTAATTAAAGACTTGGGAGATGGCAAGATTGGTATAGTGCCTACAACTTCTATGGGCAACAGCTCTTCTTGGGTACAAAGTGCCAAAAAAGTAATTATTGAAGTTAATACTACTCAACCGGTTGAATTAGAGGGAATGCATGATTCTTATGTGCCGCTTGATCCTCCTTATCGCAAAGCAGTTCCATTGGAAAAACCTGAAGATATTATTGGTACACCATATATCCCTTGCGAATTAAGCAAAGTAGCAGCTATTGTTCCTTGTGATGTTACTGATAAAGTTCGTCCTTTGGGTGCAATTGACGCAGAAGCTGAAGCAATGGGCAAGAACCTTGTTGAGTTCTTTAAACAAGAAGTAGCAGCGGGTCGTTTACCTAAAAATTTATTGCCACTACAATCTGGAGTAGGTTCTGTGGCTAATGCCGTAATTAATGGCTTAGTTAACTCTGATTTTGAAGATTTAACTGTATTCACTGAGGTAGTTCAAGACGGTATGTTTGATTTAATTGATGCCGGCAAGCTTCGTATTGCGTCAGGTACAGCATTAAGTCCATCTCCTGATTGCTTAAAGAAATTTTATGCAAATCTTGATAAATATAAGAAACATCTTATTCTTCGTCCACAAGAAATTGCTAATAGCCCTGAATTAGCTCGTCGTTTAGGTGTTATTGCTATGAATACTGCAATTGAAGTAGATATTTACGGAAATGTAAACTCTACACATATTTGTGGAACAAAGCTTATGAATGGTATTGGTGGTTCCGGAGACTATGCACGTAATGGCTATTTAACCGTATTCTTCACTACTTCCTTAGCTAAGGGGGGTGCTATTTCTTCTGTTGTTCCATTCTGTGCTCATGTTGATCATACTGAACATGATGTTGATGTTATCGTATCTGAACGTGGCGTAGCTGACTTGCGTGGTTTGTCTCCAAAAGAAAGAGCAGTTGTTATAATTGACAAAGTTGCTAATCCTAAATACCAACCATTACTGAAAGATTATTTTGAAAGAGCTTGTAAGGAATGTGGCAATAGCCAAACTCCTCATATTTTGAGTGAAGCATTCTCTTTCCATGATCGTTTTGTAAAGACTGGAACTATGGAAGTTAAATAATTTATCTTTTGTTTTAACAGCGTAATGCCGGGGTGGTCTCGGTATTCGCTTTAAGACAACCTCAACAAAGAGATAGAGGTTGCCTGTTAAATACATTCGAGCAAGCCATTGTGCTTCTCATAAACTTCGTCTTGTACGAAGAATCTCTCATTTAGCTGACGGTTCGTCCAAAACCGTAGCAAAAACATTTTAAGGAGGATTTTAGAATGGCAAATGACACTTTGAAAGCCGGATTTGACGCCTACATGGCAGCAGTTGAAGCAAAATTATCAAAGAATCCGGAAAGAACAAACTTGGAGCCTAACAGACTCTATACCCCGCTTGATGTTCCTGAATTTGATTACGAGAAGGATCTTGGATTCCCAGGTGAATACCCGTATACTCGTGGCGTACAACCTACTATGTACCGTGGCCGTTTCTGGACTATGCGTATGTATGCTGGTTTTTCCACTGCTGAAGAATCTAACAAACGTTATCGTTATTTATTAGCTAATGGTGGTAGCGGCCTTTCCTGCGCATTTGACCTTCCAACCCAAATCGGTTATGATTCCACCGATCCTATGGCTGAAGGTGAAGTAGGTAAAGTTGGCGTTGCTATTGACTCTCTTGCTGATATGGAAATTCTTTTTGACCAAATTGATTTGGCTAAAGTTTCAACTTCCATGACTATTAATGCTCCTGCTTCTGTACTTCTTTGCATGTACATCGCAGTTGCTGAAAAACAAGGTGTTAGCGCTGATAAACTTCGCGGCACTATCCAAAACGATATTTTGAAAGAGTACTCTGCTCGTGGTACATACATTTTCCCTCCAAAACCTTCTATGCGTTTAATTACTAATATTTTCGAATATTGCGCAAAGAATGTTCCATTGTGGAATACAATTTCTATTTCTGGTTATCACATTCGTGAAGCTGGTTCCACTGCTGCTCAAGAAATCGCTTTTACTATCGCTGATGGTATCGCATATGTAGAAGCAGCTCTTAAAGCTGGTATGGACATCGATGCTTTTGCTGGTCGTTTATCTTTCTTCTGGAATGCACATAACAACGTACTTGAAGAAGTAGCTAAATTCCGTGCTTCTCGTCGCGTATGGGCAAAAGTTATGAAAGAAAGATTTGGAGCTAAGAAAGCTAAATCCATGATGCTTCGCGTACATACTCAAACTGCAGGTTCCATGTTAACTGCTCAACAACCGAATAACAATATTGTTCGTGTTGCTTTACAAACAGCAGCTGCTGTAATGGGTGGTACTCAATCCTTACACACTAACTCTAAAGACGAAGCTCTTGCTTTGCCTACAACTGAGTCTGTAACAATCGCTTTGCGTACACAACAAATCGTTGCTTACGAATCCGGTTTAGCTGACACTGTTGATCCATTGGGCGGTTCCTATTATGTAGAAGCTTTGACTAACAAAATCGAAGCTGAATGCTGGGATTACATTAAGAAAATTGATGAAATCGGTGGCGCTCCTGAAGCTATTAGCAAAGGCTACATTCAAAAAGAAATTCAAGATTCTGCTTACAGATGGCAAATGGATGTTGAACAAGGAAGACGCATTATTGTTGGCGTAAACAAATTCCAACAAGAAGAAGCTGCTCCTACAAATTTACTTCGTGTTGATGGTTCCGTTGGCGAATTACAACGCAAGAAAATTGAAGCTTTAAAGGCTAAACGTGATAATGCAAAAGTTGCTGAAACTCTTGCTGCACTAAAAATAGCTGCTGGTGAAGATGAGTCTACAAACTTGATTCCTTTGATCTTGGATGCTGTAAAAGCTTATGCAACTGAAGGCGAAATCTGTGGCGTATTGAGAGAAGTATTCGGCGAATTCAAATCTCATGTAGCTCTATAATTTAAAGAGATAATAGGAGGAAAGATAAAATGGCAAAAGTTAGAATTCTAGTTGCAAAACCAGGTCTTGATGGACATGACCGTGGTGCTAAAGTAGTTGCTCGCGCATTGCGCGATGCTGGATTTGAAGTAATTTATACCGGTATTCGTTTAACTCCGGAACAAATTGCTGAGTCTGCACTTCAAGAAGATGTTAACGTTGTTGCTTTGAGCTTGCTTTCTGGCGCTCACAACACTTTGTTCCCTAAGGTTGTAGAATTGTTAAAAGCTAAAGGCATGACAGACGTAATGGTAATCGGCGGTGGCGTTATCCCTGAATCCGATATTCCTGGTCTGAAAGCTGCTGGCATTGAAGCAGTATTTACTCCTGGTACAGCTACTACTGAGATTGTTAAATACATTAACGAACACGTTAAATAAGAGTTTTTAAAAATTACTGCTAACCGGGATTAACCCCGGTTAGCAACTATCTATTAAAAACCTACAAGGCGGTGTACTAAGTGGATATAGCTGAAGGAGTTTTAGGCGGTTCTCGCTTGGCATTATCTAAGGCTATAACAGCCATAGAAAATGAACATGAAGATGCCGTTGAAATAATGAGAAAAATTTATCCTCATACCGGCAATGCTTACGTCATTGGTATTACTGGACCACCCGGCGCAGGTAAAAGTACTTTAACGGATAAACTGGCCAAGGAATATCGAAAACGTAATAAAACTGTGGGCATTGTTGCTATTGACCCAACCAGCCCGTATTCCGGCGGAGCCATTCTTGGTGACCGTATAAGAATGCTAGATCTTATTGCCGATGAAGGTATCTTCGTCCGTAGTATGGCTACTAGAGGAAACTTGGGTGGCTTGTCTCAAAAGACGGGTGATGCAGTAAAATTGATGGATGCCTATGGCATGGATATTATTATTGTTGAAACTGTTGGCGTTGGGCAGTCAGAGGTAGATATTATTAAAACTGCTGATACAACAATGGTGGTAGTAGTTCCCGGTCTTGGCGATGATATTCAAGCAATCAAAGCGGGCATATTAGAGATAGGCGATTTGTTCACTATTAATAAGGCTGACCGCGAAGGCGTTGAGAAGCTAAACATTGAGATTGAGATGATGCTTGAACTTAATCAGGAAGATGTGGCTTGGCGTCCACCTATTAATCGTACTATTGCCAGCAAAGACGAAGGAATCGAAGCAGTTGTTGATTCTATTGCAGAACATAGAAAATATCTTGAGGAGACCGGTGAACTAGAAAAAGTTCGTCAGTCTCGGATTAAGTCAGAAGTCATTGCCATGGTTAATGATCATATTAGCCGACACATTGATGAGAAGATTGTTGCTACAGATGGTTTTGCTCAAACTATTCTCAAATTACAGAACAGGGAAACTGATCCTTATTCCGTAGTAGATAATATTGTTAATAATGTTTTGAAATAAAACATTATATATAGTAATGCAATAATATATTTTATTAAGGAGGAGATTTAAAATGTTTAAAGTAATTTGTGTTGATCATGTGGGCATTGCCTGCAAAGACTTGGACAAATCCAAGCAGTTCTATACTGAAGTTCTAGGGCTTTCTTGCACTGGGGAAGAAACAGTAGAAGAACAACATGTTAAAACAGTTTTTATTCCTTGTGGTGAGACTTTATTGGAGTTATTGGTTGCGACCTCTCCTGAAAGTGCTATTGCCAAGTATATTGAAAAGAACGGCCAAGGTATCCAACATATGGCAGTTCGCGTTGACGACATTACTGCAGCTATTGCTGACGTACAAGCTCGTGGCGGCATTATGATTGACAAAGTTCCTCGCGGTGGTGCTGGTGGAATGGACATTGCTTTCGTTCATCCTAAATCTGTTGGTATCTTGCTAGAACTCTGCGCACCAGCTAAGAAATAATTAATTGGTAAGCGTGGAAAAGGTCTCAGTCGAGATTTAACTTATGTCTACACCCATTCGTGGTGTAAATAAATTAGTTCTCCCCAATAATGATGGAGGTGTAAGAATTTGTCTACTCAAGAAAAAATTGAGAAAATGCTCAAAAAATCAGAAGTAATCATTGCTGCAGGCGGCGAGGCTCGTGTAAAAAAACAACACGAATCCGGAAAAATGACTGCTCGCGAAAGGATTGCTTGCCTTCTTGATGAAGGTAGCTTTGTGGAATTGGATCGCTTCGTGCAACATCGTTGCACAAACTTTGGCCAAGAAAAGAAACAACTTCCTGGCGAAGGTGTAACAACCGGTTATGGTACTATTGATGGTCGTTTAGTTTATGTTTTCGCGCAAGATTTCACTGTTGAAGGTGGTTCTCTTGGCGAAATGCATGCTGGCAAAATTGTTAAAGTTCAACGCTTGGCCTTGAAAATGGGGGCTCCATGCATTGGCTTGAATGATTCCGGCGGTGCTCGTATTCAAGAAGCTATTGATGCTCTTGCTGGATACGGTAAAATTTTCTTCGAAAACACTATTGCTTCTGGTGTTGTTCCTCAAATTTCCGCAATCATGGGACCTTCCGCTGGCGGAGCGGTTTATTCTCCAGCTATAACTGACTTCATCTACATGGTAAAGAATACTGCTAAAATGTTCATTACCGGACCAGCTGTTGTTAAATCTGTAACTGGCGAAGAAGTTACGCAAGAAGCATTGGGTGGTGCTATGACTCATAATGCCAAATCCGGTGTTGCTCACTTTGCTGCTGAAAACGACGAAGATTGCTTAACTCAAATCCGTTATCTATTGAGCTTCTTACCTTCCAATAATATGGAGTCTGCTCCTGTTGTTGAAACTGGTGACGATCCGATGAGAACTGATGATGCCTTAAATACTTTACTTCCTGATAATGCTAACCAAGCATACGATATGTATGATGTTATCAAGAGCATTGTAGATAATGGTGAATATTATGAGTCTCAAAAATACTTTGCTACCAATATCATCACTTGTTTCGCACGTATGGATGGTTCTACTGTTGGTATTATTGCTAACCAACCTAAAGTAATGGCTGGTTGCTTGGATATCAATGCTTCTGATAAGTCTGCTCGTTTTATACGTTTCTGTGATGCTTTCAATATCCCTCTATTAAATCTTGTTGACGTACCTGGTTTCTTGCCTGGCACTAACCAAGAATATGGTGGTATCATTCGTCACGGCGCAAAGATGCTTTATGCTTACTCCGAAGCTACGGTTCCTAAGATTACCTTGGTTACTCGTAAAGCTTACGGTGGTTCTTATTTGGCAATGTGTTCCCAAGATTTGGGCGCTGACCAAGTTATTGCTTGGCCGACTGCTGAAATCGCTGTTATGGGACCTGCTGGCGCTGCTAACGTTATATTCCGTAAAGATCCTAATGTTGCCGAAAAGACTGCTGAGTACATTGAAAACTTTGCAACTCCTTACCAAGCAGCAATTCGTGGTATGGTTGACATCGTTATCGAACCTAAAAACTCTCGTCCTACCATCATCAATGCTTTGCAAATGTTAGAATCCAAACGCGAAAGTCGCCCAGCTAAACGCCATGGCAATATTCCGCTATAATTCAAGCATTATGTCAAAGTTTTAAAATTTAGAACAAGAGGTGAATTAAATGACCACTAACCCTTGGTTGATTGCCATGATTAATATGACGATTGTTTTCGGCGTATTGATTATATTGGGTGTAATTATGTCAGTTATTAAAATGTGTGACCCAACGGCTAAAAAAAAACCTGCAGCTAAAGTAGCGGCTCCTGCCGCAGCAGCACCAGCTGTTGTTGCAAAGAAAGATAACGCGGAAGTAATTGCAGTTATTGCTGCTGCAGTTGCAGCTTGCGGTTGTTCTGCAGATCAAGTAGCCTGCATCCGTCGTATTCCTTCTAATGGCTGGACAGTTAATGCTCGTGAAGAAGTTATGAACGTACGTAAGGAATGTTTCTAAAAAAAAACAAGAATTAAGGGGGATTTTTATCCATGAAAAAGTTTAACATTACTGTTAATGGTTCTGCTTATGAAGTAGAAGTTGAAGAAGTTGGTGGCGCTGTAAGTGCTGCTCCTAAGGCTGCTCCTAAAGCTGCTCCTGTTGCTGCTGCTCCTAAAGCCGCTGCTCCTGCTGCTGCTCCTGTTGCTGCTGCTGCTCCTGTTGCTGCTGGTGCAAAAACAATATCCGCTCCAATGCCAGGTAAAGTTATGTCCGTTAATTGCAAAGCTGGAGATGCTGTTAAATCCGGCGATGTACTAATGATTTTGGAAGCTATGAAAATGCAAAATGAAATTATGGCTCCTGAAGATGGTACTGTTTCTGAAGTTCGTATAACTGCTGGTCAAAATGTTGCTACCGGCGACGTAATGATCATAATGTAATCTTTTACACATAGCGTTACTACCGGTGGCGCCATGCTTGTAATTTATTACATGTAATAAATATTATGAGAGCTTTGCTTGCGAAGCTCTCTCCATATTGAAAATTTAGGAGGCTATTAAATGGATGCATTTGTCGTTGCTTTAATGTCCGTTTGGAACGATAGTGGCTTTGCTGCTTTTAGTATGGGTAATGCTATTATGATGCTCGTTGGTATCATTTTGCTTTATCTTGCTATTGGTAAAGGTTTCGAACCTTTGCTATTGGCTCCGATCGCTTTCGGCTGTATTTTGGCCAACGTCCCTAAAACTGGGTTTGACACTGACCCTGGGATTATGCAAGTAATTCTTTACGGTATCAATAATGAAGTTTTCCCTCCATTGATTTTCATGGGTGTTGGTGCCATGACTGACTTTGGACCTCTAATTGCTAACCCTAAGACATTGCTTTTAGGTGCGGCAGCACAGGCAGGCGTATTCGTTTCTTTAATTGGGGCTTTATTCTTAGGCTTCACTGTGCAAGAAGCAGCTGCTATTGGTATCATCGGTGGTGCTGATGGCCCTACTGCTATTTATTTAGCTGCAAAGATGGCTCCTCAATTATTGGGGGCAATTGCCGTTGCGGCTTATTCCTATATGTCTTTAGTACCATTGATTCAACCTCCTATCATGAAATTATTCACAACAGAAGCAGACCGCAAGATAGTTATGGAACAGTTGCGTACAGTTTCTCATTTTGAAAAAATGGTATTTCCAGTTGTAACTACTATCTTCATTTCATTATTATTACCTCCGGTTTGCTCTCTAATTGGTATGTTAATGCTAGGTAACTTGTTTACAGAAGCTGGTTGTCTGGGTCGTTTGTCTGATACAGCACAGAATGCTCTCATGAACATTGTTACTATAATGTTGGCAACTGGTACAGGGCTAACTATGAAAGCTGAAAGTTTCTTAACTTATCAAACAATTTTAATTATCTGCTTAGGCTTAGTTGCGTTTGCGGCTGGTACGGCAGCGGGTGTTATATTTGGTAAATTAATGTGTTGGGCAGATGGTGGCAAAACTAATCCTTTGATCGGCTCTGCTGGCGTATCCGCAGTTCCTATGGCGGCTCGCGTATCTCAGATTGTTGGTCAAAAGGCTAACCCTGGTAACTTCTTGTTGATGCATGCCATGGGGCCAAATGTTGCTGGTGTAATTGGAACGGCGGTTGCCGCTGGTACAATGCTAGCCATGATTGGACCTGCAGTTAAATAGTGCATCTGAAATGATTTGTGCTCGAACGACTTTTTGGTGGCGTGTTCCACCAAAAAGTCTCACAAATTATGGGGTTTTCTTAATTGGAGTGGTTTTGTACCTACAAGAAGAATATGTTCTCTATCCGCACTATACCGTTGCTACAAGATCCTCTGGTTAATATAACCTTATATTTTTGTAAGTGGTTTACAAAAAAGGAGGAGAATTATATGTCACAAGCAGTTAGATGTTTAATATTATTAGTTGTAGTTGCTTTATTATTTGTTACAGAACTTATTCCTTTAGCTATTACTGCCATGGGTGGAGCAATTGCCTGCGGTATTCTTGGATTTATTCCAGCGAAAGCTGTTTTTGCAGGGTTATCTAATTCTACAGTAGTTTTATTTGCAGGTATGTTTGTTGTTGGTGCTGCTATGTTCTATACCGGTCTTGCTCAAAAAGTTGGTAATACCGTTGTTAAACTTTCCGGTACCGGTGAAAATAGTTTAATGTTTGGAATTATGCTTGTTGGCGCGGCGCTATCTTCAGTATTATCTAATACCGGTACTGCTGCTTGTTTGCTTCCGGTTGTATTAGGTATCTGTGCTGCTGCTAAAATACCCGCTTCCCGTCAGTTGATGCCTTTGGCTTTTGCTTGTGGACTTGGTGGTGTTATTACTATGGTTGGAACACCTCCAAATATTATTGCTAACGGTGCTTTACAAGCCGCTGGTATAAAAGATACTTTTGGTTTCTTTGAATATGCTTGGATTGGTATTCCTTTGACTATTGCTGGTATTCTTTATATGATGTTTATTGGTAAACATCTGTTACCTAAGGTTGAACTTGATGCTGATCAAGAGATTGAGCAAGAAGTTGAAGCTAATGAAGCTAGTGTAAAAAAACAATGGATTTCCGGTGCTATTTTATTAGTGGTTGTAATTGTTATGGCTGTTGGCGATAAAATCGGTCTTAAAGGAATTGTAACTTTGGAAATGTCTGCTATTGTAGGCGCCATGGTTTGCGTACTTTCCGGTTGCTTAACTGAAAAACAAGCTTATGCTTCAATCGATTGGGTTACGATTTTCTTGTTTGCAGGTATGATGCCTGTATCCACTGCTATGGATAAAACCGGTGCAGGCAAGTTGATTGCAGGCTGGACTGTAGGCCTAATGGGTGGGTCACCATCTCCAATGATTGTAACTGCAATCTTATTTATTCTTTCTTGTGGTTTAACTCAATTTATGTCTAATACTGCATCAGCTGCACTATTGTGTCCTATTGGCGTTGCAATTGCTAAACAACTTGGCGCTTCTCCAAAGGCAGTTTTGATGGCTATTGCAGTTGCAGCATCCTGCGCATTCGCATCTCCGGTAGGTACGCCTCCTAATACTTTGGTACTTGGGCCTGGCGGATATAAATTTATGGATTATGTAAAAGCCGGAACAGGCTTATGCGTAGTATCATTTATCGTATCTTTAATTATTATTCCTATAGTTTGGCCGTTCTTCCCTGGTAAATAATTATTTGCCTAGAAAGACAAAATTTTTATGACGACAGAGCGTCGACATAAGTTGTCGACGCTCTATTATTTTTTTGCCTATTTTTTTATTAACGGCTGAGCCCGTAATTAAGAGGAGGATTTATACTAATGACACAAGCAGTTAAATGTCTAATTTTACTTGTAGTAATCGCGCTATTATTCGTTACAGAACTTATTCCATTGGCCATCACTGCAATGTCTGGTGCAGTAGCCTGCGGTATTTTGGGCTTTATTCCTGCAAAAGCCGTTTTTTCAGGATTGTCTAATTCTACAGTTGTATTATTTGCGGGTATGTTTGTTGTTGGTGCAGCCATGTTTTACACTGGACTTGCTCAAAAAATTGGTGCTGGTGTTGTTAAACTTTCCGGTACCGGTGAAAATAGTTTAATGTTTGGAATTATGCTTGTTGGTGCCGCACTTTCTGCTGTATTGTCTAATACAGGTACCGCTGCTTGTTTACTTCCTGTTGTTTTGGGTATATGTGCTGCTGCGAAGATTCCAGCCTCCCGTCAGTTAATGCCATTGGCCTTTGCCTGCGGGCTTGGTGGTATTATTACCATGGTTGGTACTCCACCAAACATTATTGCTAATGGTGCTTTACAAGCAGCTGGCATCAAAGATACTTTTGGCTTCTTTGAATATGCCTGGGTTGGTATTCCGGTAACTTTGGCAGGTATGCTTTATATGATGTTTATTGGTAAACATTTATTGCCAACTACTGAACTTGATGCTAATCAAGAAATCGAACAAGAAGTTGAAGCAGGCGACACAAGTGCTGCTAAACAAATGATTTCTGCCGCTATCTTGATTTGTGTTGTTCTGGTTATGGCCGTTGGTGATAGTATCGGCCTTAAGGGAATCGTAACATTGGAAATGGCCGCTATTGTAGGCGCCATGGTTTCTGTATTGTCAGGCTGCTTAACAGAAAAGCAAGCCTATGCTTCAATTGACTGGGTTACTATTTTCTTGTTTGCAGGCATGATGCCTGTTTCTTCTGCCATGGATAAAACCGGAGCTGGAAAATTAATTGCTGAGTGGACTGTTGGCATTATGGGAGGCTCACCTTCCCCGATGGTTGTTACTGCAATTTTATTTATACTTTCATGTACCTTGACTCAATTTATGTCAAATACTGCTTCTGCGGCTTTATTGTGCCCTATTGGTGTCGCAATTTCTAAACAATTAGGGGCATCACCTAAAGCAGTTCTGATGGCTATCGCTGTTGCAGCATCCTGCGCCTTTGCATCTCCAGTTGGCACACCTCCTAATACATTGGTGCTTGGTCCTGGTGGCTACAAGTTTATGGATTATGTCAAAGCAGGAACGGGTTTAGTTATAGTTTCTTTTATAGTATCATTGATTGTAATTCCTATGGTGTGGCCTTTTTTCCCAGGTAAATAAAAGCAATTTTTTTGTTTTTAGTGCTTTGCTTTAACGTATATTAAATATTGTATTTTCGTATATAAAAGACGCGGCTTTTTTAGCCGCGTCTTTTATTACTTGTTTTTAAATGTACTTTTTATCGTACATCTAAAAACAAGTAATAAAAGCAAACAATACACGTCACAAAATTTCAAAGTTTTCAGATAAAACACAAAAAAGACAAAAAAAAGACACAAAAAAAATGCTTATTTATGTAACTAAAGTTACATAAATAAAAAAAATATGGCATATTTGTAAAATAATTAAGGCAAATGTATGAAATTTATATTTTTACTTGCTAGGCTTTTTTTAAATGAGATAATTGACTAGACCAATATTGTAAAAAGTAATTTTATAAGAGTAAAGATTGCCTTATCTTTTCATCTATAAAGATCACTAGCAGAGAACTTCATTATTGATACCGTAAAGAAAATCCTTTTTTTTGACGTGGCCGGTAGCCATAGCAAAAAACACTATGATTCCAAACGGACGTTGAGCAACGACAATGCATCCAAATTGGCTATCTAGGATTGGAAAATATCTAAGATTTCTTTCTGCTAAGGGTCTTTATAGATGAGGACATAAGGTAAAGAATTTATCTGGGGGTCTTGCAGATAATTTTGTTTGCAGGAAATGGTAGATTCAATATTATTTTCCTCAATTATAAAAAGTTTTTTAAATATGGAAAGGGGGAGGGTAGGCTACTAGAATTGAAAAATATTTTATTTTCAATTGTTTGGTCTTTAAGCTTTTCTATGCTTTACTATGAAAAGAGAGGGTGATCTTATGTCACAAGCAGTAAAATGTTTAATCGTCTTAGTTATTATTGCACTTTTATTTGTTACCGAACTTATTCCTTTGGCTATTACCGCCATGGGTGGAGCAATTGCCTGCGGTATGCTAGGATTTATTCCAGCTAAAACAGTTTTTTCCGGATTGTCTAATTCTACAGTTGTTCTTTTTGCAGGCATGTTTGTTGTTGGCGCTGCCATGTTCTACACCGGCCTTGCACAAAAAATTGGTAACGGGGTTGTTAAAGTTTCCGGTACCAGTGAAAATGGGTTGATGTTTGGTATTATGGTTGTTGCTGCTGCGTTGTCCTCAGTATTGTCTAATACAGGCACGGCAGCTTGCTTGCTTCCTGTAGTTTTAGGTATTTGTTCTGCAGCTAAGATACCTGCATCTAGGCAATTAATGCCTTTGGCTTTTGCAGCAGGTCTTGGTGGTGTTATTACCATGGTTGGTACACCTCCTAATATTATTGCCAATGGTGCTTTACAAGCCGCTGGTATCAAAGATACTTTTGGTTTCTTTGAATATGCTTGGATTGGTATTCCATTGACCGTTGTTGGTATTCTTTATATGATGTTTATTGGTAAACATTTACTGCCGGCGGCTGCATTGGACGCTGATCAAGAAATTGAGCAAGAAATTGAAGCCGGTGACACTAGTTCTAAAAAACAATGGATTTCCGGTGCTATTTTATTGGTTGTTGTAATTGTTATGGCTGTAGGTGATAGCATTGGGTTGAAGGGTATTGTTACCTTAGAGATGGCTGCTATTGTAGGGGCTATGATTTCAGTGCTTTCGGGTTGCTTAACAGAAAAGCAAGCCTATGCTTCAATTGACTGGGTTACTATTTTCTTGTTTGCAGGTATGATGCCTGTATCCACTGCTATGGATAAAACCGGCGCAGGAAAATTAATTGCTGAATGGACCGTTGGTATTATGGGTGGATCTCCTTCTCCTATGATAGTTACTAGTGTTCTGTTCATCCTTTCTTGTGGTTTAACACAATTTATGTCCAACACTGCAGCTGCCGCACTTTTGTGCCCCATCGGTGTTGCTATTTCCAAACAATTAGGTGCATCACCTAAAGCTGTTTTGATGGCTATAGCCGTTGCTGCATCTTGTGCATTTGCATCTCCTGTAGGAACGCCTCCTAATACATTAGTACTTGGGCCTGGCGGTTATAAGTTTATGGACTATGTAAAAGCCGGTACTGGTTTGTGCGTTGTATCTTTTATAGTATCTATAATTGTAATTCCTATGGTATGGCCATTTTTCCCGGGGAAATAATTAAGCTATAGTTAAAAATGAAGGTGCTTAATTGTACCAAACAAAGTGAAATTGGCTAGTAGCAAGTTTCACTTTGTGGTGCAGTTTCATAAAAAGGAAGTGTAATATATGGAAGGTGCAACAAGTAATCCATGGTTAATCGCGATTATCAATATGACAATTGTTTTCGGTGTATTAATCGTTTTAGGTGGGATTATGAAACTTATTCGCATGTTTGATTGTCAAGTTATGGGAACTAAGTAAGACATAAATTAAGAAAAGAGTGTGAAATTAATGGATGCATTTCTTGTAGCTCTCATGTCAGTGTGGAACGACAGTGGTTTTAACGCTTTCACAGTCGGCAACGCTATCATGATGTTAGTTGGTATTGTTTTGCTTTATTTGGCACTGTCAAAAGGGTTTGAGCCGTTGCTATTAACCCCTATTGCCTTTGGTTGTATTCTAGCGAATGTACCAAAAACCGGATTTGAGACAGACCCCGGTATTATGCAAGTAATTCTTTACGGTATTAATAATGAAGTTTTCCCTCCGTTGATTTTCTTGGGAGTTGGCGCTATGACGGATTTTGGTCCGCTTATTGCCAATCCAAAAACTTTGCTTTTGGGAGCAGCTGCACAAGCAGGTGTTTTCGTGGCTTTAATCGGTGCCTTGCTTTTAGGTTTCGATATGCGTGAAGCTGCATCAATTGGTATAATTGGTGGTGCTGATGGACCTACGGCTATTTATTTGACAATGAAGATGGCTCCACATTTGTTGGGCGCTATTGCCGTAGCTGCTTATTCTTACATGTCACTGGTTCCTCTTATTCAACCTCCTATCATGAAGTTATTTACTTCTGTAGCAGACCGCAAAATTGTTATGGAGCAATTGCGCCCCGTAACCCATTTTGAAAGAATGGTTTTCCCGGTAGTAACCACTATATTTATTTCTTTACTATTGCCACCGGTTTGTTCCTTGATTGGTATGTTGATGTTGGGCAATTTGTTTAGAGAAGCCGGTTGTTTGGATCGTTTGTCAGATACCGCACAAAATTCATTAATGAATATTGTAACTATCATGTTGGCAACTGGTACTGGCTTAACAATGAAGGCTGAAAGTTTCTTAAACTATCAAACCATACTAATTATTTGTTTAGGACTTATTGCTTTTGCCGGTGGTACTGCAGCTGGCGTTTTGTTCGGACAAGTTATGAAATTTGCTGATGGTGGCAAAACTAATCCTTTGATTGGTTCTGCTGGTGTATCCGCAGTTCCTATGGCAGCTCGTGTTTCTCAGATTGTTGGCCAAAAGGCTAACCCTGGTAACTTCTTGTTAATGCATGCTATGGGACCAAACGTTGCAGGCGTAATTGGTACGGCTGTTGCTGCCGGTACTATGCTTGCTATGATTGGACCTGCTCCAATTAAGTAAAATAAAATTTTTTAAAATGTATAGCTTAATCTGATTAAAATTTAATACATGACTAAGGGGCGACAGGATAAAATTCCTGTCGCTCTTTTGCATTTTTAAAATATTAGTTCTTATGAATTCATTTTGTCTAATTGGTTTATTATTAAGATTAAAATTTTTGTTTTGAGAAGTACTGTTTATAGTACTTCTAGTGAGTGGTTATAATTAAAATGATAAATTTCTAAGTTTTCAGATAAAACACAAAAAAAACATAAAAAAGACACCAAAAAAAACGCAAATAGTGTAATTATAATTACACTATTTGCCAAAATGCGGCATTAATTTGAAATATTTAAGGAGAATATGTGAAATTATTATTTTTACTTGCCAAGTAAATTAAAAATGAGATAATCATTACGGATATAGGAAGGTGGTGTGAAGAACAGAATGCTTTATATCTGCATCTATAAAGATCAGTAACCGAAAACTTCATTATTGATACCGTAAAGAAAACAAAGGCTTACGATTGGGCCGGTAGCCTAGTCGCACAGTCACTACTATTCCAGGCGGACATTAAAGCAACGACATGCATCCATAATAATGCCTTGGACTAGATTGACAATAGTTTGATAGTTTTCATATTACTGATCTTTATAGTTGAGGATATAAAGCTTATGGAGTTATCAAAACGGGTCGCAACCGTGCTTCGTATCTTACGAGGTATGATGAATCCTAGTAGCAATCCTCAAGGTTAAGCAAGGGTTTACTCAGACTGTAAGCAGTTATGCGTACGAGTAGTTGCTGTCAGGTCCCTTTGTTTGATTTGTAAAAAAACTTGTAAAACAAGTTTCAAAAGAGGAGGACATTTTATGTCACAAGCTGTAAGATGTTTAATTTTGTTGGTGGTTGTCGCATTATTATTTGTTACAGAACTTATTCCTTTGGCTATTACAGCCATGAGTGGAGCAATCGCCTGCGGTATCTTGGGATTTATTCCAGCTAGCCAAGTTTTTTCAGGCTTAGCCAACTCTACAGTAGTGTTGTTTGCAGGTATGTTTATTGTAGGTGCGGCCATGTTTTACACCGGACTTGCTCAAAAAATTGGTAATGGCGTTGTTAAGGTATCTGGAACAGGCGAAAACAGCTTAATGTTTGGTATTATGGTTGTTACTGCCGCTTTATCATCCGTATTGTCTAATACCGGCACGACGGCTTGTTTACTTCCTGTTGTTTTAGGTATTTGTTCTGCTGCTAAGATTCCTGCGTCCAGGCAGTTAATGCCTTTGGCATTTGCAGCCGGACTTGGTGGTGTTATTACCATGGTGGGTACACCTCCAAATATTATTGCTAATGGTGCTTTACAAGCTGCTGGTATCAAAGATACTTTTGGTTTCTTTGAATATGCTTGGATTGGTATTCCCTTGACGATTGCAGGTATTCTTTACATGATGTTTGTTGGTAAACATTTACTCCCCAAGGCTGCTCTTGATGCTGATCAAGAAATTGAGCAGGAAATTGAAGCAGAGGAAAAGGCGAGCAGTAAGCAATGGATTTCCGGAGCGATTTTGATTGTTGTAATCATTGTTATGGCTGTTGGCGATGAAATAGGCCTTAAGGGTATTGTAACTTTGGAAATGGCCGCAATTGTAGGCGCTATGGTTTGCGTGCTTTCAGGCTGTCTAACAGAGAAACAAGCTTATTCTTCTATTGACTGGGTTACAATTTTCTTGTTTGCAGGTATGATGCCTATATCTACAGCAATGGATAAGACCGGCGCTGGTAAACTAATTGCAACTTGGGCTGTAAGCATCATGGGAGGTAGTCCATCTCCTATGATTGTTACCTCGGTTTTATTTATCATTTCTTGTGGATTGACACAATTCATGTCTAATACTGCCGCAGCTGCGCTTTTGTGTCCTATTGGTGTTGCTATTTCCAAACAATTAGGCGCTTCTCCAAAAGCAGTTTTGATGGCTATTGCTGTTGCCGCATCTTGTGCATTTGCGTCTCCTGTAGGTACACCTCCTAATACCTTGGTACTTGGGCCTGGTGGATATAGGTTTATGGACTATGTAAAAGCCGGTACTGGTTTGTGTGTGGTATCCTTTATAGTGTCTATAATTGTAATTCCTATGGTATGGCCATTTTTCCCTGGTAAATAATTAGGCTATAATTACGAATGAAGATGTACAATTCTGTTACACAAAGTGAGATCTGTATGTAGTGGGTTTCACTTTGTGATGGCAGTTTCATTACTCTGGGGAGTTAGTTTTGAGTGAGAGCAATTTATAAAAAGGAAGTGTAATACATGGAAGGCCAGACAAGTAATCCATGGTTAATCGCGATTATTAACATGACGATAGTTTTTGGTGTATTAATCGTTTTAGGATGGATTATGAAATTTATTCAGATGTTAGATCATAAGCTTATGGGAACTAAATAAGACACAAATTAAGAAAAGAGTGTGAAATTAATGGATGCATTTTTTGTAGCTATCATGTCAGTGTGGACTGACAGCGGTTTTACCGCTTTCACAGTTGGTAACGCTATCATGATGTTGGTCGGTGTTGTTTTACTTTATTTAGCATTGGCTAAAGGGTTTGAACCCTTGCTATTGACACCTATTGCCTTTGGTTGTATCTTGGCTAATGTACCGAAAACGGGATTTGAGACGGACCCCGGTATTATGCAAGTAATTCTTTATGGGATCAACAATGAAGTTTTTCCTCCATTGATTTTCTTGGGGGTTGGTGCTATGACGGATTTCGGTCCGCTAATTGCTAATCCAAAAACTTTGCTCTTGGGAGCAGCAGCGCAAGCAGGTGTTTTCATATCTTTAATCGGTGCTTTGTTTTTGGGGTTTGATATGCGTGAAGCGGCCTCCATTGGTATTATCGGTGGCGCTGATGGACCAACAGCTATTTATTTGACCATGAAGATGGCTCCTCATTTGCTGGGGGCTATTGCCGTAGCTGCTTATTCTTATATGTCTCTGGTTCCTCTTATTCAACCGCCTATTATGAAGTTATTTACTTCTGTTGCAGACCGCAGGATAGTTATGCAACAGTTGCGTCCGGTAAGTCATTTTGAAAGAGTGGTTTTCCCAGTAGTTACTACTATTGCTATTAGCTTACTCTTACCACCGGTTTGCTCACTGATTGGTATGTTGATGTTAGGTAATCTATTTAGAGAAGCCGGTTGTTTGGATCGTTTGTCAGATACCGCACAAAATTCATTAATGAATATAGTGACCATAATGTTGGCAACAGGTACTGGCTTGACCATGAAAGCTTCAAGCTTCTTAAATTATCAGACCATATTGATTATTTGTTTGGGTCTTATCGCCTTTGCCGGTGGTACCGCAGGCGGAGTAATATTCGGACAAATAATGAAAATTTTGGATGGGGGACAAACCAATCCTTTAATTGGTTCTGCCGGTGTATCCGCAGTTCCTATGGCTGCCCGTGTTTCCCAGATTGTTGGGCAGAAGGCTAACCCAGGTAATTTCTTATTAATGCATGCTATGGGGCCAAACGTTGCAGGTGTAATTGGTACGGCTGTTGCCGCAGGAACTATGCTTGCTATGATTGGACCGGCTCCGATTAAGTAGGTTTTTGTAAAATATAGGGGCTAAAATGATTGAAATTTAACAACTTAACTAAAGGACGATGGGTTAATATTCCCATCGTCCTTTAGTGCATTTTAAATGGTTAAAGGGCTAATTTGTGAACTTTTTGAAAAAAGTTCACAAATTAGACACATATAAGTTGACAATATATGTTAATATTAAAGACAAGAGGAGCGTGATTAGGAATATTTTACGAAAAAACATACTTAGTTTGGTATCCTACTCTTAAAAAAAGAAAATATTTTGTTATTAATAGCCCAAGCTAAGCCACAGAGACGTGCTTAACTTGGGCATGATTGTTTTTTCGGGGGGGTTTAGAATAATAGATGGGCTAAGTAATTAACAAGTTGTAAAAACAGAGTTATATACAGTTTTTATTAAGAGGAGGAGCATTATATGTCACAAGCAGTTAAATGTTTGATTTTATTAGGTATTATTGCGTTATTGTTTGTTACTGAACTAATTCCTTTAGCAATTACCGCCATGGGTGGTGCAATTGCCTGTGGTATTTTAGGATTTATTCCGGCAAAGGCAGTTTTTTCCGGGTTGTCGAATTCAACAGTTGTGTTATTTGCAGGTATGTTTATTGTTGGGGCTGCCATGTTTTACACAGGTCTTGCACAAAAAATTGGTAATATTGTTGTAAAACTTTCGGGAACAAGTGAAAACAGCTTGATGTTTGGAATTATGCTAGTTGGTGCGTTGCTGTCTTCCGTGTTATCTAATACAGGTACGGCAGCTTGCTTACTTCCTGTTGTCTTAGGGATTTGCGCCGCAGCTAAAATTCCGGCTTCACGTCAGTTGATGCCATTGGCCTTTGCTTGCGGGCTTGGTGGTATTATGACGATGGTTGGTACACCACCAAATATAATTGCTAACGGTGCTCTACAAGCTTCTGGATTTAACGAAACTTTTGGCTTTTTTGAATATGCTTGGATTGGTATTCCTTTGACCATTGCAGGCATTCTTTACATGATGTTTATTGGCAAACATTTGTTGCCGAATGCAGAGCTTGATTCTGATCAGGAGATTGAACAAGAAGTTGTAGCAGGAGACACTAGTGTAAAAAAACAATGGATTTCAGGTGCTATTTTATTGGCGGTTGTAATTGTTATGGCGGCAGGCGATAGTATAGGACTTAAAGGAATTGTAACCTTACCTATGGCGGCTATTATAGGTGCCATGGTTTCTGTATTGTCGGGCTGCTTAACGGAAAAACAAGCTTATGCTTCTATTGACTGGGTAACAATTTTCTTGTTTGCTGGGATGATGCCTGTTTCCGCCGCTATGGATAAAACCGGTGCCGGAAAATTGATTGCAGGCTGGACGGTAGGGTTAATGGGCGGTTCGCCATCGCCACTAGTGGTAACGGCTATTTTGTTTATACTTTCTTGTGGACTAACTCAATTCATGTCTAATACAGCATCTGCCGCACTATTGTGTCCTATTGGCATCGCAATTGCTAAACAACTTGGTGCTTCTCCCAAAGCTGTTTTGATGGCCATTGCCGTGGCCGCATCTTGCGCATTTGCATCTCCGGTAGGCACGCCTCCTAATACTTTGGTGCTTGGACCCGGTGGTTATAAATTTATGGATTATGTAAAAGCAGGCACAGGATTGGTTATAGTTTCTTTCGTGGTATCTATAATAATAATTCCTATTGTTTGGCCATTTTTCCCTGGAAAATAATTTAGGAAAATAATTTATATAGTTAATGAAAGGGAAGGAGTTGTAAAATATGGAAGGTACAACAAGTAACCCGTGGTTAATTGCAATTATTAACATGACCATTGTTTTTGGTGTGTTGATTACTTTGGGTATAATTATGAAAATAATTAAGTTTTTTGATAGTATGATTACGGATAGGCAATAAAATTAAAATTAAGAAAAGAGAGTGAATAAATGGATGCATTTTTGGTAGCTTTAATGTCAGTCTGGAATGACAGCGGGTTTGCTGCTTTCACCATAGGTAATGGCATTATGATGCTTGTGGGTATACTTTTGCTTTATCTTGCCGTTGGTAAAGGGTTTGAACCTTTGCTATTGGCTCCAATCGCTTTCGGTTGTATTTTGGCTAACGTGCCAAAGACTGGGTTTGAAACTGATCCGGGTATTATGCAAATAATTATTTTCGGTATTAACAATGAAATTTTCCCTCCATTGATTTTCTTGGGCGTTGGCGCTATGACTGATTTTGGACCACTAATAGCTAATCCTAAGATGCTGCTCTTAGGGGCGGCTGCACAGGCTGGGGTATTTGTTGCTTTGATTGGTGCGTTATTCTTGGGATTTACAGTACAAGAAGCCGCAGCGATTGGTATTATTGGTGGTGCTGATGGTCCTACCGCGATTTACCTAGCGGCAAAGATGGCTCCGCAACTATTGGGAGCTATTGCTGTAGCTGCTTATTCTTATATGTCTTTAGTGCCCTTGATTCAGCCACCTATTATGAAGCTTTTAACTACTAAAAAAGAACGTGAAATTAAGATGGCGCAACTGCGTACTGTTTCTCATTTTGAGAAAATGGTGTTTCCCGTTGTAACAACTATTTTCATTTCTCTATTACTACCTCCTGTCTGTGCCTTAATTGGTATGTTGATGTTGGGTAACCTATTTACAGAGGCCGGATGTTTAGGGCGTTTGTCTGACACCGCGCAAAATGCTTTGATGAATATTGTTACTATCATGTTAGCAACTGGTACAGGTCTTACGATGAAGGCAGAGAATTTCTTGACTTACCAAACCATTTTGATTATTTCTCTAGGACTAGTTGCCTTTGCAGCAGGTACCGCGATGGGGGTTTTATTTGGTAAATTAATGAGCGTTATCGATGGTGGACAAACGAATCCTTTAATTGGGTCTGCCGGAGTTTCAGCAGTTCCTATGGCTGCCCGTGTATCACAAATTGTTGGACAAAAAGCTAACCCAAGCAACTTTTTGTTAATGCATGCCATGGGACCAAATGTTGCAGGTGTCATTGGAACAGCGGTTGCAGCAGGTACTATGCTTGCTATGATTGGACCTGTAGCTAAGTAAAGACATTGGAACTGATAATCAACGGTAGTTATGCACGTTTGGTGCGTAGCTGCCGTTTTTTACTTTCTTGTGAATTTGTCTACATATTGGTATGAAAATGTGCGAAATTTTGTTATAATATAGGATAGTCTATTGAGCCTAGTTATTATTGAAAGAAAGTTTTGGAGGGATATTTTTGGAGTTGTATAGAGAAGAATCTGTAGTTACAGGCGAAAGAAAAATGTATATGTATGGAGCATTGTTATTGATAGCGGCGTCTTTTAGTTATGAAGGCTATCATACCTTTGTGTTAAGCAGGCTTAGCATATTGGGGTGGGGTTACAGTTTTTTGTTTTTGGGTTTGTGGATTTGGCGTTGTCTTTTTAAATATACCTATATCTTAACTGATAAACAGTTGGTGATAATTAGCCATGGTTTAGGAATAAAGCGTAGTTATGCCGTAGATTTAGAATTAACAGAAAGTTTTACTAATAAATATGTGAAAAGTTTTTTCAAAAAGACGAAAATAGGGCACTACATACATCGATATTCTTCCTTGGATCCTACGCCTCAAAGATTGTTGGTATTTCGTGAGGGGAAAAAATTATCTGCTGTATTATTTAAAGGAAGCGATCGTTTTATACGTGAGCTAAAGAAACAAATTCCTGATAAATTTTTAGATTTTAATAACTAGAGGGTGAGGTTTATATATGGATCCAGCAACAAATGATGAAATAGGTAAAAGAGTCTTTCAAGTTTTCATAGGAGCGTTTTTTTATATTTTTTTGGTGGCAAAGCTTATTGGAAGTGAAAATAAGGCTAATTGGTTTAAAAGAAGAGGAAATTACACTTTTTTTAACAGACGTGGAATTTTCGGAGAATACATAAACTTTGGGTACCCAAAAACATGGCAGGGCATTCTTGTGTTCATTGCTATTTATGGTGTAATTTTTGGGTTTGGTTATTGGTATGTATTTTTTTATTAATTTTTTTGCATAAGGAGTGGACTTTGTGGCAGAGGCAGAAATTATAGGTTATGTTATGGAACGTACAGGTCAAAGGGCAAGAGTTAAAATAGATAAAAGTAAAAGCACCAAACAAAATCTTCCTAAGTTTTTAGATTGTTGGAATGCTTGTGAGGAAAAAACCGGTACACAAGTAAGAGTAGAAGTGCAAACCTTAAGCACCAAAAAAGCTAAAATGACTATTTATGGTGTTCCGGTATTAGCTCTTGCGGCTGGATTGGCTTTTGGTAATGGTTTTGCTGGCTCCCTTGGTTGGGACAAAACATGGACTATTATAGGAAGTGGAGTATTGTGGTTGCTGATTGGTTGGAAGTATTCAAGTGATTTCAGACGTGATGCAGCGCGTAAAGGTGAACAATATGTAATTACAGGTGCTTACTATGGTGACACTGCTGCAGATACAGCTATAAAGACTGATATCACTGAAGATGAAAAAAAAGAAGGAAAAAGGCAGGGAGATGAATAATTATGTTTCGCTCTAAGGGCTGGTTTATTTTCTTTTTATTTATGGCCACAGGCGCAATTGTTGGAGGGCTTTTGGGCGATGCTATGTTATCTTCTCAGGCTTTTGGCAGTGGTACGGCTTTCTTGGTGCAGAAGTATCAAGTGTTGAATATACAACCGGTTGCCATTGATTTTTATGTCATGAAGATTACCATTGGTTTTGCTTTTACGCCTAATTTGGTAGCTATTTTAGGTATGGTTATAGCACTACTTTTATTTAATCGCATTTGATTACAAGGAGAAAAAAATGACATTTATACTAGCTTCAGAATCACCTAGACGGTTGGAGCTATTACGGCAGATTGGTATAGAACCCAAGGTAGAGTTAAGCAATTATCATGAAGAGATGTGCGCATCCAACCCTGCTGAACTAGTTAAGGCTAATGCCGTGGGCAAGGGGAAAAGTGTTTTGCCTAAGTGCACCGGTGATGACGTAGTTATTGCAGCTGATACCATTGTAGTACTGGATAATATGATTTTGGGTAAGCCTAAAAACAGTGAAGAAGCTTTTAAGATGTTAAGAAATTTAAGTGGCAGGACACATGAGGTATTAACTGGAGTGGCTGTATTTTATAAAGGGAAAAAGAAGGTTGCAGTAGAAAAAACTATTGTTAAGTTTCGTAAGTTAACAGACAAGGAAATACAGGATTATGTAAAAACCGGTGATCCCTTGGATAAAGCGGGAGCATACGGTATTCAAGGGCGAGGGGCTATTTTTATTAATTCCATAGCAGGTTGTTACAATAATGTAGTAGGATTACCTTTAACCAGACTTTATACACTATTCGCAGAACTGGACGTGACACCATATGACGAACCGCCTAATCAAGGAATTACCACCGGAAGATCGACCTAGGGAGAAGCTTATACTTCATGGGCCTCAGGTGTTAAGCACTTCAGAATTATTAGCTATTTTAATTAGAACGGGAACGAAAGAAAAGTCGGCATTGGAAATTGCAAGGGAGCTAACTGCAAATGAAATGAAGTTGAGAAATTTAGCCAGTGTACACAGCGTTGAGCAATTAGTAAAAACAAAGGGCTTGGGTCCAGCTAAAGCAACGACTATTTTGGCGGCTCTGGAATTAGGAAAGCGTATTGCTTGTGCAAGCACATTGGAGCGTGATGGTATTAGTGCACCTGAAGATGGTGCAGCACTTTTGATGCCGCGGTTGAGATATGAAACTAATGAGCACTTTATTATAGTGCTTTTAAATGCAAAGAATAAAGTTATATTGGTCGAGCAAATTTCCGAAGGCTCTTTGAATTCATCAGTAGTGCACCCCAGAGAAGTGTTTTCTCCAGCCGTGTTGCATCATGCGGCAGCAATTTTGGTCGGACATAATCATCCGTCGGGAGATCCCACACCAAGTAAAGAAGATCGTTCACTCACAGATGTTTTAGCACAAACCGGAACAATTATGGGAATACCGCTTTTAGACCATATTGTTATTGGTGATGGGACCTATTTCAGTTTTAAGGAGCACGGGTATTTATAGAAAGAAGGGGACAAAGCATGTTTGGATTTTTTAATTCCTTTTCTAAGGATATGGGGATTGACCTAGGAACAGCAAATACGCTTGTACATTTAAAGGGTAAGGGTATTATAATTCGGGAGCCATCCGTTGTAGCTGTTGAAAGGGATACTAATACAGTTTTGGCTGTAGGTGCTGAAGCAAAGCGTATGATAGGGAGGACGCCGGGTAATATTATTGCTATTCGTCCTCTAAAAGATGGTGTTATTGCTGATTTCGATATTACCCAAGCTATGTTACGTTTTTTTATAAAAAAAGCTATACGTAACAAGTCTTTTGTGCGCCCACGTGTCGTAGTTGGAGTACCATCAGGAGTTACAGCTGTAGAAAAAAGAGCTGTGGTTGATGCTGCTATTCAGGCGGGAGCCAGAGAAGCTTATTTGATTGAAGAACCTATGGCAGCTGCTATTGGTGCTGGGTTACCTGTGCAAGAAGCAACGGGGAGTATGGTAGTAGATATTGGCGGTGGCACCTCAGAGGTTGCAATTATTTCTTTGGGTGGCATTGTGGTAAGCAAATCTCTTCGTATTGGTGGCGATGAAATGGATGACGCCATTGTACAGTACATTAAAAGAAAATATAGTTTGTTGATTGGCGAACGTACAGCTGAGGAAGTTAAAATTGAGATTGGGACAGCCATGGAAGTAGAACGTCCTGCACGTATGAATATTAGAGGGCGTGATTTAGTTACAGGTTTGCCTAAGACTTTGACTATTAATCAAAATCAAGTACGAGAAGCTTTAGCTGAGCCTATAGAGGGAATTATCGATGCAATAAAAGCTACTTTAGAAAAGTGTCCCCCGGAGCTAGCTGCTGATATCATGGACAGAGGTATCGTTATGACGGGTGGCTCTTCTTTGTTGCGCAACTTTGATCGTATTTTAAGCCGCGAAACAGGAATGCCGGTTTTAGTTTCTGAGGATGCTCTATCTTGTGTTGCTTTGGGAACAGGTATTGCTGTGGAACATATAGATGTGTTCAAAAAAGGCTTTATGACTACAGGTCGAAGATAATTTAGAACAATTAGGGGATAGCCCATGAATAAAAGAAAGTCAATAACAATCATAGGAGCAATTATATTACTGCTATTAATGGGATTAGTAGTTGACAGTAGAGCTAGATTTCCTATGGTTAATCGAATAATAATTACGGTCATGAGTCCGGTTACTTATGTAGTTACAGCAATAGCCGATGGGGTGCATAATACCACCGGTTATTTTGCATCACTTTCAAACTTGAAAGCTGAAAATGAAAAATTGCAAAAAGAAATTAATACTTTACGTCAAGATAACATAGATCTTATAGCTATGAAAGCTGAAAATGAAAGACTTAGTCAATTACTGAATTTTAAGGAACATCATCCACAGCTTAAATTTCAACCAGCCAAAGTTATTGGCAGAGATATTGGAGATTTAAAAGATACTATTCTAATAAATCAAGGTTCCAATGTTGGTTTGAAACTAAATATGTCAGTAGTAACAGGGGCCGGACTAGTGGGTATAGTTGACAGTGTTTATCCTAATGCTTCTAGAATACTGCTTATAAATAGCCCTCGCAGTAAAATTGGCGGGATGAATTTGCGAGGTGACTCACGTGTGGCAGGAATTGTGGGAGGCGTAGCCGGTCAAGATGCTTCTTTGGAAATGAATAATATGGCTAGGGACGCTGATTTACTGCCGGGAGATACGGTTGTTACTTCAGGGTATAGTGGTCATCATCCTGCAGGACTTATTATAGGGACTATTGAGGAAGTACAAAAAGACGATGGGGGTTTGACTAAAGTAGCTACTATTACTCCTAGTGTAGATTTTTCGCGCTTAGAGGAAGTTATGGTTGTCACTAATTATGATGATTTTTCAGGGTTGTTACAAGACAGCAACAGCAAAGTTGATGTGAAAAAGAAAATCATCAAAGGAGGAGCGGTTCAATGAGATTATTAATTTGGCCGTTTCTAGTTATATTTTTACTTGGGTTACAAAGCACCTGGTTTAAGCTTTTTAATAGTGCCCAGGCACCAGATCTGTTGCTATTATTTGTACTATTATATTCTCTAGACGCAGGAGAAAAGCATGGGGCTATCTGCGGATTTTGTGTGGGAGCAATACAAGATGTTTTAACGTTTTCACTTTTTGGGTTCCATATTATTACTCGTTGTTTGGTGGGATTAGTCGTTGGAGCCTCTCGTGGTAGTGTTTTTAAAGATAGACCCATAACATTTGTAATGTTAGTGGGTCTTACCAGTATAGTCATTAAGGTGGTTTATACTGTTGTTTTGATGGTATTTAACTGGGAAATTTTCAATGTTTCCACGTTGCTTGTTAATTCCGGTAAATATTTATTATGGAATTTGGTTTGTGCACTGCCGGTTTGGTTTATTTACAATATAGCAAAAGAATGGCTGTGGCAAAAAGAAAATCCATATTATCATTTGTAATATAGGCGGGTTTTACCGGAATTATAATAAAATTTTCAATAAAAGAGACATTAAAATATAGAAATAATATATAGATTTGTGAAGGGAGGCTGCATTTTGCTTAATAAGACATTTGCATATCGTTTAGAAATCATGATGTTTGCAGTAATTGCTATTATTATGATTCTTATTGGCAGAATGGCTTACTTACAAATATATAGGGGTGCTTACTATGACAGACAGTCTGAAGGGAATCGCACTCGTTATACAACCATTTTGGCTCCGCGTGGAATTATCTATGATTCTAACGGAGAAGAGCTAGTTAATAATAAGCCTGGGTTTATGATTTCCCTCATGAGAAGAGGAGAATCTTATAAGCCGGAAGTCATCGAGCGATTATCGGTGATTTTAAAAATACCAGAGTCTAAAATTAGAGAAATAATAGATAAAAGTAAGGATAATTATGAGCCTGTGCGTTTAATGCGTAATGCCTCACCTGAAATTGTTACAAAAATAGAGGAAAACTTGCGTGACTTGCCGGGAGTAATGTTGGAGGTTCAACCGGTTAGAAATTACGTTAACAAAAATTTGGCCGTCCACACCTTGGGTTATGTTGGAGAAATTAGTGAATATGAAATTGATAATGGCCTTTATAAGGGGTTGAAGGCTGGTAGTATTATTGGTAAATTTGGGTTAGAGCGTTTTTATGATAATTTTTTGCGTGGGACGGATGGGAGTTATCGTGAAGAAGTTGATGTAAACGGCAGGGTAGTAAAAATAATGGACAAAGTAGATCCTAAGCCCGGCCATGGGCTAGTGCTTACTATTGATGCTAAAATGCAAAGAGTGGCTGAAGCCGCTGTTGATAAACAGTTACAAAGTTTAGGTGCCAGGGCCTGTGCTGTTGTTGCTATGGATCCTTATACAGGAGAGATAAAAGCGTTGGTTTCTAGACCGGATTTTGACCCCAACTGGTTTGTTAATGGTATTTCAGAAAAACATTGGCAGGCAATTAACAACGATTCTTTTGATCCGATGACAGATAAAGCAATTGCTGGACAATACCCACCCGGGTCTACTTTCAAAATTGTTACAGGTTCTGCAGCATTAGAAGAGAAAAAGGTTACACCGGAGGAACTGATTTTTGACTCAGGCAGGCACAAGCTAATTGATATGCGTAATGCTAACGGTGAAGCGTTGGGATGGATAGATTTTAAAAAAGCCTTATCTGCCTCTGACAATGTTTACTTTTATGAAATGGGCAATCGGTTAGGTATTGACTTATTGGACAAATATGCAGCCAAGTTTGGATTTGGAGCTAAAACAGGTATTGATCTTGATGGTGAAGCAGATGGACTTATTGCTAATCCTAAATATAAGATGAAGGTCTTTGATGAAGACTGGTTTTTAGGTGATACCTTTAATGCCGCAATTGGTCAGGGATTTAACTTGGCGACTCCTATTCAGGTAGCGACTATGCTTAGTGCTGTGGCTACTGATGGTAAGCGCTTTGAACCACATTTGGTTAAAAAAATTTTAAATGATGATGGGAGTGTATTTAAAACTTTCAAACCGAAACTCCTGGGCAGTTTACCTGTGTCGCGCGAAAATTTGACTTTAATTCAAGACGGGTTGAAGGCTGTAACCCAAGAAGGTGGTACAGCTGCTGATTTAGGAACACTGCCGGTATCTGTAGCAGGTAAGACCGGTACGGCAGAAAATCCTCATGGAAGAGACCATGGTTGGTTTATTGCCTATGCACCGGCTGACAAGCCAACTTTAGTAGTAATATGCATAGTTGAGCAAGGTGGTTATGGTTCTGTAGCGTCTGTTCCTATAGTAAAAAGCATCTTAGAGTATGCTTTTGGGCAAAGCACACAAAAGCAAGGAGGGTAAGACATGCTTGACAAAAAAATAGTAAACAATTTAGATTATGTTTTACTCTTTGGAGTATTCTTACTTACGGGTATAGGCATTATGCTTATTGGCAGTGCTACTCATGCCAATGTAGATTCTCCTAACAGATATTATTATGTTTTTAGACAGGCTTTGTTCGCTTTTGTAAATATATGCATTGGTTATTATTTGTTGCATTTTGATTATCGCATGTTGAAGGATTTAGCTAAACCAATGTACGTGTTAAATATAATAATGCTCTTAGCTGTTATGTTTTTTGGCCGCACAGTTCTGGGAGCTCAACGTTGGATTCAGCTAGGCCCTTTTAGTATACAACCAAGTGAGTTTGCGAAAGCCATTATGATTATAGCGTTGGCGGCTTACGTGGATAAGAGGGTTAATACTTTAGATAATCTTCGTGGGTGGATACCTGTTTTCGCTTATGTATTCGTACCCTTTATTTTAGTAATGAAGCAGCCGGATTTAGGCACATCACTAGTCTTTCTGGCTATTTTGCTAGGTATTATGATTATTTGCGGATTTAAGAAAAAATATTTTTTGGCTATGGGCTTTGGCGTACTTGCGGCAGCACCTTTGTTATGGGGCGTGTTGCACGAATATCAGCGCAACCGTATTCGAGTGTTTTTAGACCCTGGACTTGAACCATATGGAAGTGGCTATCACGTTATTCAATCAATGATTGCTATTGGGTCAGGACTTTTAACCGGTAAAGGATTATTTGCTGGTACTCAGAGTCAGTTGAATTTTTTACCGGAAAATCATACGGATTTTATTTTTGCCGTTGCTGGTGAGGAATTTGGCTTTATTGGCGTCACGATAATTTTATTATTGTATTTGTTAATTATCTACCGTGGGTTCAGTATTGCTATGAATGCTACTGATAACTTTGGCTGTCTTTTGGCAACGGGTATCGTTGCTATGTTTACTTTTCATGTTTTGGTTAATGTGGGTATGACTTCAGGTATTATGCCTGTAACAGGTGTTCCGCTTCCCTTCATGAGTTACGGTGTTAGCTCGCTAACCACAAATATGCTTATGATTACATTATTATTAAATATCGACCTGCATCCCCAAAGATTAAGATTTCATTAAGGAGTTTATATGAGAAAAGAAATGTCTCTTGAAATATTGAGCTCGGTAGAAAAACCGGCACGTTATACAGGTATGGAATTTGGCAGTATTATTAAAACTGCAGAGGAAACGAAAGTTTCTATTGCTTTAGCTTTTCCGGATGTTTACGAAGTAGGTATGAGTTACCTAGGATTTAAAATACTCTACCATATACTAAATGCCCAACCGGGAGTGGCGGCAGAACGTACTTATGCGCCTTGGGTAGATATGGAAGCGAAGATGCGGGAAAATTCTTTGCCACTAACATCATTGGAAACAATGAAAGCCCTAAATAAATTTGATTTTGTGGGCTTTACTTTGCAATATGAGCTTTCCTATTCCAATATTTTAAACATGTTGGATTTGGGCGGCATAACAATGCTGGCGACAGAACGCACAGAAGATGATCCTTTAGTTATTGCAGGAGGTCCTTGTGTTTTCAATCCGGAACCTTTAGCTGATTTTATTGACTTCTTTATTGTTGGAGAGGGCGAAGAGGTCATGGTGGAGGTTATGGACCTCTACAAAAAGTGGAAAAATGAGGGCAAACCAGGAGGTCGGAAAGAGTTCTTGGAAAGGGTGGTTCAAATTCCAGGAATTTATGTACCAAGTTTTTATAAGGTCGATTATTTGGAAAAAGAAACGCAGGGGATTCCGGCTGGTTGTGTGAAGAGTGTAACAACTGTTAACAGTTTGGCTCCTACTGCTGTGCAAAAAAGAATAATAAATGATTTAAACACTATAGATTATCCGACTAAACCTATTGTTCCATACGGAGAAATAGTTCATGATCGTATTATGTTGGAAATTTTCCGTGGCTGTTCTCGTGGTTGTCGTTTTTGTCATGCAGGTATGGTTTATCGGCCCGTGAGGGAACGCAAACCTGAGGTGTTGAAAAAATTAGCCAGACAATTAGTAGACAATACCGGTTATAATGAAATGTCCTTAGTATCTCTTAGTACAGCAGATTATTCCTGCTTAGAACCATTAATTCATGATCTTATAAATGAATTTAAAGAGGAGAAGGTTAGCGTGTCGTTGCCTTCTCTACGTATAGATAGTTTTTCCGTGGGGCTTGCTAAGGAAGTTCAGGCTGTGCGCAAAAGCGGTTTAACCTTTGCTCCTGAAGCAGGAAGCCAACATATGCGGGATGTTATAAACAAAGGCGTAACTAAAGAGGATTTAATGAATGCTGTGGGAGCAGCCTTTGAAAATGGTTGGTCTCAAGTAAAATTGTATTTTATGCTCGGCCTGCCGGGCGAAACTGATGAAGATATTTTGGCCATTGCCGAACTAGCTAAAGCGGTGCAGGGTAAATATAAAGAGGTAACAGGTAAAGGTGGCGCAAAAGTTACTGTTAGTGTTGCTTCCTTTGTTCCCAAACCTTATACACCATTCCAATGGGTGGGACAAAATCGTCTTGAGGAAATAAATCGCAAACAAATGCTTTTGAAAGATGCTTTGAAAATAAAGAACATCACTTACCAATATCATGATTCCATAACAAGCGTTATTGAAGGTGTTTTCGCTCGTGGAGATCGCAGATTGGGTAAAGCCTTGTATTTGGCTTGGCAGCGTGGAGCTAAGTTTGATGGTTGGAGTGAACATTTTTCCTATGATAGGTGGGTACAAGCTATAAGTGATGCCGGGTTGGATAAAGATTTTTATGCTACACGGGAAAGGGCAGAAGCGGAAGTTTTTCCTTGGGAACATATTCAGCCGGGAGTATCAAGACAATTTTTGTGGAATGAATACGAAAAATCAAAAACTGGTACGCTGACAGATGATTGCCGCCATGGGGATTGCACAGGTTGTGGCGTGTGCCCCGCCTTAGATGCCAAAATAATAGATTGGAAGAGTAGTGTCTTATGAAATTACGCATGCAAATAACAAAAGAAGCGGGGATACGTTTTGTTTCCCATTTGGAATATACTCGCACAATTGAACGTGCTATAAGAAGAGCGAAATTGCCAGTGGCTTATTCTGAGGGCTTTAATCCTCATATAAAATTTTCGTTGGCATCTGCGTTAGGGGTAGGGATTACTAGCCAGGCAGAATTCGTAGAAATAGAACTGGCAAAAGAAATTGATATTACAGTTGCCGTGGAAAAATTGACAGAAGCTTTACCCATGGGAATTCATATCAAAGCTGCTGATGTTGTTGGTAGTAAAACGCCAAAACTCATGGCTATTGCTAGCGGTGCTGATTATTATGTGCGGATTCCTTGCTTTGGAGATTGCCTAGAGCAATTGCAAAGATTTAATAGCGCGGAATCTGTGCTATTTCAAAAACCTATTCCTAAGGGACGTGGAAAAACAAAGGAAATCCAAGTGAAGGATTTTATCAAAAAAGTCGAGTACGACTATAGTAATAAGGAATTAGAGTTAAGATTTGCTTGTAAAATAACCACAACCGGTAGTATGAAAGCTACGGAGTTATTAAAAATATTGCGGGACCAATTTTCTGTGCCACTTATATTAGAACAAGCTGATATTCAGAGGACAGATTTATATGCTGTTAATGATAAGGGAAGAAAAAAAATGCTTATAGGGAATTGAAATATTGTTAGAAGTCGAATGGCACTAAGTACAATTGCAATGTCTAGAAAGTTATTTTTATCTTGTTTAGTACTAACCTTTATATTGCCGCAGTCACTTATAATGTTTCACTAAGGGAGTGTGAATTGCCATGACTACTATTATTGTAAGTGTAAAACCTGAAGAAACCCGCATGGGTGTGGTTGCTAATCATAGATTGTGTGAATATGTCGTGGAACGCAATAGTGAGCAACATTTAGTCAGCAGTATATTTAAAGGCAAAGTTAATAATGTAGTGCCGGGGATTCAAGCCGCTTTTGTTGACATTGGTAAAGATAAAAACGCCTTTTTATATATGGAAAAAGGAGAAAAACTAACAGAAGGTCAATCCATTTTAGTGCAAGTTGTAAAGGATGCAAGAGGTACAAAGGGACCGGCGGTGACAAGAGAAATTACGATACCTGGCCGTTATGTAGTTTTACAACCATTTCGCGATAACGTAAGTCTTTCCAAAAAAATTACCGGAAAAAGCGAGCGTAATAGACTACGGACTATTATGGAGACAAATAAGCCTGAAGGAATGGGGTTTGTTGTACGTACTGCGGCAGAAGGTATGGGAGAAAAAGAGCTTTTGTCAGATATGCACGCTTTAATTAGCGATTGGCAGGTTATTTCTGTTAGAGGACAACGAGGAAAGGCTCCATTACTACTTTATCGAGAACTTGACTTATCTGTGCGCATTGTAAGAGACTATGTTAGTGATGCAGTAACTAAGATTATTATTGATGATGAAACAGTTTGCAAACGTGTGCAAGAATTAGTGGATAAAATGGATAATCTTGATGCAGACGTAGTGTTTTATGATGGGAACACTGATGTTTTTAGCAAATTCAAACTTAATAAGCAAATAGAAGGTATCTCAGACCGTCAAGTTTGGTTGGAGTGCGGCGGTTATTTAGTTTTTGATTATACGGAAGCAATGACTGTTGTAGATGTTAACAGCGGCAAATACAGCGGGCAGGAAACACTTGAAGAAACAATTATGGAAATAAATCGTCAAGCTGCAGTGGAGATTGCACGACAATTGCGTTTACGCGATATAGGTGGTATTGTAGTTGTAGATTTTATTGACATGCATACAACAGAACACCAAGAAGAAATTTTAAGTATTTTGCGAAATACACTTTCAGATGATAAAATGGAACCTAAAGTGCAGGATATAACTAAATTGAATTTAGTTGAAATCACGCGAAAAAAAGCTAGGCAAAATTTGTCAACAATACTTTACAGTGATTGTCCAACTTGTCAGGGGAGTGGACGCGTACAGTCCCCTGAAACTATTGGGGTAGAAATCAGGCGACGTTTGAGAAGTTTTATGCAGGAAGGTAATATTAGTAAAAATTTATTGCTGTCAGTGCATCCTCTTGTAGCAAAATGGTTAATCTCTACCAACATAAAAGATATGGAAAAAGAATTTTCCTGTGCTATTAAGGTGGAAAGTGATGCTTCCTTACACATAGAAGCATTTGCTATTTTGGATAATGGTCGTTAGATAAAATTTTCTATAAAAGAGGTGATCACTGTGAAATTTGATATCCCCAATTATGTGAAAAAAATTATTGTGGCGTTAACCAATGCTGGTTTTGAGGCTTATGTGGTAGGTGGAGCAGTACGTGATTTATTATTAGGAAAAGAACCAAAAGACTTTGATATTGCAACTAATGCTAGGCCTGACGAAATTAAGTTAGTGGCACAACAAAACGGATTTGGTATTGTCAGAGAGCTTGGGCAGAATTTTGGGGTTATAATGCTTACCATAGGTAAAAATACTGTGGAGGTTGCCGCTTTTCGTAACGAAACTTATGGCGCAGACGCACATCGTCCAGCAGAGGTATGGTATTGTGATACGGTAGAAGAGGATTTGGGACGGCGCGATTTTACAATTAATGCTATGGCATTAGATTACGGCGGAGGAATTATTGATTTTTTTTCAGGCCGCGAGGATTTACAAAAGAAAATTTTAAAAACGGTAGGAAATGCTGATAAAAGATTTGAAGAAGATGCCTTGCGTATGTTTCGGGCTTGTCGATTTATTGGGCAATTGGGTTTTTCCTACGATATAAAAATAAAATCAGCTATAAAGCGCAATTTAACAAAAGTAGAAGGACTGTCACTTGAACGCGTACGCACTGAACTAAATAAACTTGTTTGTTCCCAGTATGCGGAAAAAGGTATGGAACTTTTGGTGGACAGTGGATTAGCAGGGGAAAGCTGCCGTTATCGTGCAGATAAAACCGAGCAATTAATTCCTATTTTACCGGAACTTATGAAGTTAGTTGGGGTTAAACAAAATTCTCGTTATCATCAATATGATGTATGGAATCATACGTTGGCAGCATTAGCTAATAGTGACAGAAGTTTGGAAGTCGGCTGGGCAATTATACTTCATGATGTAGCTAAGGGGCTTGAAGGCATCCGAGGTGTTAATGCTGAAGGAGAACCAACGGATTTTGGACATGACGTTCTAGGTGCTAAAATGGCTAAGAATATTTTGACCAGGTTGCATTTTTCAACAGTAGTAATACAAAGGGTTACTTGGTTGGTAAAGAATCACATGAGGTTTGGTACAAATATAGCGGCAAAGGATGAAACTACCTTGCGCTGGATTAGGCAAACAGCAAGAGAAGGAATGTTCAGAGTTACAAAAGAAATGGCGGAAGCTTTTAAGCAGCTAGTAGCTTTATGCATTGCGGATTTATCAGCAACTACTGCCCACGAGCAGGAAGTTATTGCAGCGCAGATGTATGGTAAAAAACTTATTATTATGGCATATGAAATGCCTGTGCATACTACGGACTTGAATATTAGTGGTAAAGAGTTAGGAGAAATTGTTCCTAAACAAACTGATTTGGCTGAAATAATGCAGCTTCTTTTGTTACGCGTTCAAGATGGGGAATTAACTAATGAGCAAAGTATTTTGAGAAAAGCAGTACAGGCTTGGCATGAACGCAGTAGACATAAAAAAAGATAAATTAAAAACGCAGGAATCCTTTTTAAGGATTCCTGCGTTTAATTTATTTATTTTATTGTTTTTAGTTCAGTCCAATATCTATCATATAAGGTAAGGCCATCACCAATATCTTTTAACCATTCACCTTGCTTAACGTCATTAACGGCAACCTTGAGCATAGGATCGCTAAGGAATTCTTTAGAGTGAAACTCTCTAGCTTTCTCATTAGGGTCATTGTAGCCAATATATTCATAGTTTTGTGCACTTATTTTAGGTTCATACATAAAATTTATAAATTTTTCCGCAAGTTCTTTGTTTTTAGCACCTTTAGGAATAGCGAAAGTATCAGCCCAAATTAAAGTTCCTTCTTTAGGAATTACAAAACCAATATTTTTATTGTCTTTGTAGGTAAAAGATGCGTCACCTGACCACATAGTACCAATCCAAGCTTCTTCAGCAATAAATTTTTGTTTAATTGTGTCAGTGTCATACGCTAAAATAGAAGGAGCAAGGGTTTTTAAATCAGCAAAAGCTTTGTCCAACTGGTCTTTGTCTGTGGAATTATTGGAGAAGCCATTTTTTTTCAAGGCCATACCGAATACTTCCCGACTATCATTTAATAGAATTACGCGTCCTTTATACTCTGGGTTCCATAGATCAGCCCATGAGGTAGGAGTTTCTGTTATATATTTTTTATTGTAAACAATGCCTGTCATGCCCCAAGTATAGATTACGGAATAATAACCGGTTGGATCGTAGGAGGGAGCCTGCAATGGTTTTACAATATTTTTCATATTTGGGATTTTAGTTTTATCAAGTTTTTCTAATAAATTCAATTTCACCATAGTGGATACCATGTAGTCGGAAGGCTGAATTAAATCATATTGAGCGCCACCTGCTTGAATTTTAGCTAACAATTCTTCATTGTTGGCGAAAACATCATAGTTAATTTTGCAATTATATTTTTTTTCAAACGCAGCTAACACTTCCGGAGAAAAATTGTCGGCCCAACTAAATAAATTCAATACTTGTTTTTCACCTTTCTCGTTAGTAACAGATTGTTTAGCGGTGTTACTCCCACACCCCATTACCAATAAAGCTATAGTAAAGAGCCCTACTAGCGCTAATCTAATTCTTTTTTTCATCATCGTATCACCTTTTTCTTTATTTATTAAACTAAGCCTCTGGTTACTCTTTTTCCTTTTTAGAAGAAGTGTGTTGCGGCTGTAATACCTGAGCAATAATAATTAGGGAAATAGTTGCAAACATTAAAACTGTAGATAATGCATTTATTTCAGGGGATATTCCACGTTTAACCATGGCATACACATACAAAGGCAAGGTAGTTGAATTAGGCCCGGCAACAAAAAAACTAATAACAAAATCATCAATGGAAAGTGTGAAAGCTATGAGTGCTCCGGCAACAATTCCCGGTAACGCTAAGGGAAAAGTTATATAACGGAAGGTTTGCCATGGAGTAGCATAAAGGTCGCTGGCTGCTTGTTCCAAATCCTTATGCATGCCTTCCAGGCGAGCGTTTACAGTAATAATAACGAAGGATAAACAAAATGTAATGTGAGCTAAGATTAAGGTAACTTTTCCCAAAGGAACAGAAGTTTGAGAGAATAGGACTAATAAAGATAACCCCATGACTATTTCGGGTATCAGAATTGGCAAATATAAAAGACCATTAATAACAGCCTTGTATTTGTAAGTATAACGGTTTAGTGCTAGGGCTGCCATCGTACCTAAAATAGTAGAAACAAAAGTGGAAACTGCAGCGATCATAAGACTGTTCGTTAGTGCTTCAAGTACTCTTTGATTATGTAAAAGTGCAATATACCATTTAAATGTAAAACCGGTCCACACGGCATTGATGCGGGAATCGTTAAAAGAATACAAGGTTAAAATAAGCAGCGGTAAATATAAAAAAGCTAAGATAGCCAGCGAATATGCAAATAAAGCGCTGCTACGCCAATTTTTCTTCATTATTAGTACCACCTTCCTGTTTTTGGATGGCTTTGTAATACAGGACAATCAGTACTAAAGCTAATACGGCTAAAACAATGGACAAAGAGGACCCAAAAGGCCAGTCTCTCGCAGAAAGAAACTGATTTTGAATCAAATTGCCAATAAGGGCGCTTTTTGCGCCACCCATGACGTCAGGAACGACGAACATACCTAGTGAAGAAATAAAGACCAATATAGAACCGGCAGCTACCCCAGGCAAAGTTAACGGAAATGTTACCTTACGAAAAGCGGTAAATGGCTTTGCCCCAAGGTCTGAAGCAGCTTCTAAAAGCCTATGATCTAATTGTTCAATTGAGACATAAATAGGTAGAACCATAAATGGTAAAAGGGCATAAACCATACCTAACATTACGGCATAATCGTTGTAAAGCAGTGGTAACGGTTGGGTTATCCAGCCTAGTTTTAAAAGCAAGGTGTTTATTAAGCCTTGAGAACGCAAAATAACAACCCAAGCATAGGAGCGAATTAAAAAGTTAATCCAAAAAGGAATCATAACTAAAATCAGTCCCGGTTGCTGCCATTTGTGGGGCAGCTTAGAGATACTATAAGCTAGAGGATAACCCATACAAAAGGTTATAAGTGTTGTGACTAAAGCCGTAAAAACAGTATCGACAAATATTCGAATGTAAAGTGGTTCTAAGAATCTTTGGTAGTTGGCAAAAGTAAAGTTGAATATTACTTGACCATAGGGTGTGCGAGCGGCAAAGGAAACGGCTATTACAATTAGCATGGGAACGCCAAAAAAAAATATTAGCCAAGATATAGCAGGTGCAACTAAAAGCTTTCCTTTTCTCATGGTTTCACACTTACCGCATCTTGTGGATACCACCAAATACCGACTCGTTCGTCTGGACACCACCGTTTAACGTCGTCAAAATATTGGTAAGCCACAACTGTTTGATTAGAATTGTCTAAACGAACAAAAACTTTATCAATAGTACCATAGAAGACCACATCTACAACGGTACCATAGTATTCAGGTAAGGGGTGCACGAAATTTTCTTCTTCTTCCTCGCATATATTAAGTTTTTCAGGACGAATAGCTAAAATATTTTCTTTATCCAAATCAAAAAAATTGCTTTCACCAATGAATTGTGCAACAAATCTAGAAGATGGGTTATGATAGATGTTATCAGGAGTAGAATCTTGCTCTATACGACCTGCATTCATAACTACGATACGATCACTCATGGTTAGCGCTTCCTCTTGATCGTGAGTAACATAGACAAATGTAAGGCCTAAACCACGTTGTAAATTTTTAAGTTCCAGCTGTAAATTTTTCCGCAGTTGATAGTCTAAGGCCCCTAAAGGTTCATCTAAAAGTAGAACTTTGGGGTTATTAACAAGTGCCCGGGCTATAGCCACACGCTGCTGCTGTCCACCGCTTAGTTGTTGTGGGCGCCTAGCGCGAAAATCTTCCAATTGGGTTAAGTATAATACCTGATCTATACGTTCATTTTGTTTTTCTTTTGGAACTTTTTTCATCAGAAGTCCAAAACGAATATTTTCTTCCACATTCATGTGTGGAAATAAGGCATAGTTCTGGAAAACCATATTAACATCCCTTTTGTAGGGTGCAAAGGTGGTAACGTCTTCATTATCCAAAAATATTTGACCGGAGGTAGGTTCTTCAAGGCCTGCAATCATACGCAATAAAGTAGTCTTTCCACAGCCGGAAGGACCAAGTAAGGTAATGAATTCACCATCAGCGATAGTTAAATCTATGTGAGGAATAATCAAATTATTCCCAAATTTTTTGGTAATTCCCTGTAAGCGTACCATCTCTTTCATTTCGACATTTTCACAACCTTCCCGTGCAATAAGAACACAAATATTATAGCATATTTCGCTACAGACTTTACATTTTTTTTACATAATAAAGAGGGATTTGCTTAGTGATTATAGAATTATATATGATACAATTAAAGCGGAAAATCGTGTTACAAAAGCAAAAAGGGGAAAAGCATGGAAATAGAAACGCAAAATTTAGTTTTAAGTAAAGCCTTAATAGAATTTATTTTTGAAGCGGCTCATATACAAAGATGGAATGATCATATTAGGCCTCAGGGTTTTACAGAATTAGATAAACAAGCTCATAAAATGATGATTCTTTATGTTTTAGCTCGTTATGAAGAAAAAGAGCATGACGCTAAGTTAGATTGGCAAGTCCTTATTGAAGGCGGCATTTTTGAGTTGTTTCACCGTATTGTACTGACGGACATTAAACCGCCGGTTTTTCATGAACTAATGCGCTGCAGCGGACCTGCTTTGAATAAATGGGTTTATGATGAGTTGTTAAGACGCGTGCCTGAACTAGGGGGTGCGGAATTTTTCCAAAGATTACAAACTTACTTTGATAAAAAAACTAACTTGAAAGAGAAGAAGATTTTGCGTGCTGCTCACTATTTGGCTACAGAGTGGGAGTTCCGTATTGTTTATCATTTGAATCAAGGTATTTATGGCTTGGAAGAAACCAAGCGTGCTATTGCTAACGAACTGGAAGATCATTATGATTTGGCCGGTGTTAAGAAAATTGCTCTAGGCGGTAAAACAAGGAGTTTTATTGACCTAGTAGGACAGTTGCGTTTTCAAAAGCGATGGTCACAGTCACCTCGCGTACCGGAGACCTCTGTTATGGGGCATGTGCTTATTGTGGCGACATTGTCCTATTTTTGTGCATTAAGTATGGGAGCCTGCAAGCAAAGACTGGTTAACGACTTTTTAGGCGGACTTTGGCATGACCTGCCTGAAGTTTTGACCCGCGATATTATTTCACCAATTAAGCGTTCTATAAAAGGGTTGGATGAATTAATCAAAGAAATAGAAAAACGCCAAGTAGCAGAGAAAATATTACCGTTGTTACCTAGTGAATGGCATCAAGATATCATTAATTTTACCAGTAATGAGTTTGCTAACCGAATTCTTCTAAATGGGCAGCTTAAAACAATTAAAGGAGATATCCCATATAAATATAATACAGATAAATACAGTGCCGTAGATGGTGCCTTGCTTAAGGGTTGTGATCATTTGGCAGCCTTTATGGAAGCTTGGTTATCTATTGAACATGGTATCACCTCCAAGCATTTAGCTTCTGCAGCTATACAGTTGCGGAAAGAGTACACTGGTTGCAAGATTGCCGGTATACCTTTTGGAGAGATATATAAACAATTTAAATAAAATTCAATGGAGAAAAGTATGAGGGGGTGAAAAATGCACAAAGACTGCGGAATTTTTTTTAAAACAGAATTGTATACAAAATACTGAATTCCGTGGACAAAAGCATTTTTTAGGGATATAATTTTTTATAGATAGTTATGGTTTTACAAAAATTTTAGGAGGCGTATTTAAATGGATTTATTTGAAATGGCAAAGATTCCTTTGGAAACAGCGATTAAGAAAATGAAGCTAGATCCGGGCGCTGCAGCTATTATTGAGCAACCGGAGCGTACTTTGGAAGTATCGATTCCTGTAAAAATGGATGACGGCACAGTTCAAATCTTCACTGGGTATCGTTCACAGCACAGCACAATTCTTGGACCGGCTAAGGGTGGTGTTCGTTATCATCAGAATGTATCAATGGACGAAGTGAAAACCTTGGGCTTTTGGATGACTTGTAAGTGTGCGGTTGCCGGGTTGCCTTATGGTGGCGCTAAAGGTGGAATCATTGTTGATCCTGCTAAATTGTCTAAACGTGAATTAGAAGCTCTAACTCGTGGATTTATTGATAGAATAGCACCTATTATCGGTGAAAAAATGGATGTCCCTGCTCCTGATGTTAATACCAATGCTCAAATTATGGCATGGATGATGGACGAATTTAGCAAAATCAAAGGTGAATATACTCCTGGTTTTATTACAGGTAAAGCTATTTGTATGGGAGGATCTTTGGGTAGGACTTCTGCGACAGGTCGTGGCGTTATGACTTCTGTAGTTGAAGCTTTGAGAACCAAAGGCATTAAACCTGAAGAAGCAACTTGTGCTGTTCAGGGTTTTGGCAATGTTGGAAGTTGGTCTGCTAAACTTATTCACGATGCCGGGCTTAAAATTGTAGCCTTAAGCGACGTTGGTGGCGGTATCTATTGTGAAGAAGGATTAGATCCATACAAAGTAGCTGAATATGCTGCGAAAAATAAGGGCCTTATTGCAGGGTATCCGGGAACAAAAGCAATAACTAATGAAAAGGTTTTGGAATCTAAAGCAACTGTTTTAGTACCGGCCGCATTGGAATTGCAGATCACAAAAAAGAATGCTGACAAAATTAAAGCTCAGTTTATTGTTGAGGGTGCTAATGGCCCTACTACTCCTGAAGCTGATGCTATATTGGAAAAAAATGGAGTTATGGTTGTGCCTGATATTTTGGCTAATGGTGGCGGCGTTACCGTTTCCTACTTTGAATGGGTACAAAATTTAGATCGTTATTTCTGGACAGAAGAGGATGTTATTGCAAGACAACATCATTTTATGGTTAAAGCGTTCAAAAACGTTTACGAAACTTCTGTGAAATATAAGGTTAGCATGCGTGTGGCTGCGTATATTGTGGCTCTTAATGCTTTGGCTGAACCAATGAAACTTCGTAGTATGTATTAATAAAAATAAAAAATCTAAACCCCCGTCTCTAAAAAGTGATCTGCACCCAAAATGTTGGACAGGTTATTAAGCGATTAATCTGGAATGAGTTCGGTATTCTACCGGACTCATTCCTTTTAGTATGTGCTTTAGACAGTTGAGCTCGCGAAGCGTGCGAAACAAAAACCTGCCCGCTACGCGGGTAGGAGGCAAGGCTTAAGCAAAAACATCACCAAACTTTGTATAATAGGGATTGTTCAAGTCACTATTAACAATAAGAAAGGTGATGTCTTATGGCTGAAAGTTTAGCACACACCTGCTAAAAGTTGTCAAGATTTTAAAACAAAAGTCGAGTAAAAATCGCAAATATAAAAAAGGGCATAACAAAACAAGCCACGTATGAAGTGACATTTAAATAGATCCGTTATATAGCAAAAAGCTCCATCACTCTGGCAAAGTATATTCGTAGAAATTTGTTTAAGCCAGCCATGTTGGCAACCATTTTTGGCTTACCTTCAGCCTGTTTCTTTAAAATAAATTGGTAAACGGGGTCTTGAATTGGTTTAGAAATCTTAAGAGCTAGAATGACTTCATATCCTACTTTTCTCAAAAAAGGTGAACCCCGTTTTGAAATATGCCTACGGGTACCCAGATATGTTCCGGATTGAAAAGGAGGGGCATCATTACCGGCATATGCATTTAGAGCTTTTCCACTTGTGAAACGGCGTATATCACCAATTTCAGCAATAAGTAAGGGTGTAAGAATATCTCCAACGCCATTAAATGAGTGGACAAGTTCATACTCAGGCAAAGTTTTAACCAATTCCTGCATTTGTTTTAAGATAGCTACAGTAGCAGACTCGGTGGATTTTGCGAGTTGGATACGTTGTTTGAGGATTAAACTGGTACAATAGTTTGCTTCGCGTGGAAGGAGACTGTTTTGGGCAATGTTATAGAGTCGTTGCGCTTTACTCGCATTAGGGCGGTACCCTTTCTTTTTCATGTAAGAGAGAAACCTTTTTTCAAATGTGGAATAAGTCATATCTTTAATTACTTTCCAACTTTGAAATTTTTCGACAAAGTCATAAAGTGCTAAACAAGAAGTAGGCCTATTTGTGAGTAAGAACACTTTTTTAACATCCGGCATAACTAAGTCGAAGAGATTGTCTAACTGAACTTTTTGTTTGGTTTTTAGTGAAATCATTTGGTGGTACTGGCGTGACAAAAATTTTAGAGTTTCATATGGTTTGCCGAGGTAGTTCCATGGTTTTAAGTGATTTCGTTTTTCAACGCAATAAGTGGCAATTTTAATAGCATCTTTTTTGTCGCTTTTACCCTTGCGTACACTACCATCATTAAATTTCTTCATAAGATATGGATTTACGACAGAAACAAAAAAGCCCTCACGAATGAGCTTGTCGCGAATAGAGTAATGATAATATCCAGTAAATTCTAAAGCGATGCGCACCTCATCGTTAAGACTATGAAGCCAGGTGCAAAGTTCATTTAAACTATCCTCTTTGTGAGGGTAGTCTCTCGGGGAAAGCAGTAGTTCACCAAGACCAGATAATACAGCTACTGTACTTTTCCCTTTTGAAACATCGATTCCAACAGCGATCATACAATTCCTTCTCTCTTTAAGATGAGACTGGCCTCCAACTCTTTTCATCCTACTCAAAGTTGCTCGTTACGCGGGAGTTTCTCCCAACCTGCTCAATCGAATGTCGAATGGAAAGAGTCGGCTAACAGTGTGTGCTACGGGCGTTAAAAGCCCAACGAAATGGACGTTAGCCAATCACTTTCATAATAAAAAAATCTAAGCATAAGATTTCAGTTCTGCTGAGCTGAAATTTCATACCTAGATTGTACAATACAAAATGGATGTGCAAGTATCATATAGTATTTACGCCAAAATACCATAGAAAAATTATTTATAATCAGTTAAGGATAGATATACAACAAATAATAATGGACTTATGCAAATGGAAGGGCATAGCAATAGTAGAAGGACATATGATGCCAGACCATGTACACTTATTATTATCAATACCACCCAAACACAGTATATCAGAAATAATGGGGTATTTGAAAGGTAAAAGTGCGATGATGATATTCAACAAGCATGCAAACCTTAAATACAAATTTGGCAATAAGCACTTCTGGTCGACTGGATATTACGTAAGCACGGTGGGATTAAACGAAGCCACTATTGCGAAATATATAAGAGAACAGGAAAAGATGGACCAGATAGAAACCAAATTACATACAAAAGAGTATGCTGACCCTTTTAAGGGTTAGCCAAGTAATCAGTCCACAGTGGCTTGAACAAAGTGAAAGCCAGCGTCATTAAGGCGCTGGCAATAATAAGCCCTTATAGGGCTGGTGCGAACCACCCGTTTCACGGGTGGAAGCGATTTCATCAACCAATATTCTATCAAACTCTACCTCATGGCCGGCAGGCATAATAATACTCTCTAAAATCGCTATACGCATATTTTTCCACCTTCGTAGTATCTAATATTTTAAACCAGTATTTTATCACTATACACTATTTTTTAGTGAGATATCCATCCTTATATGAATTTAAAAACGTAACCTTATTATACCATTGTGCCCAATATTTAGGAAGAAAATCAAGTATATTGTGTTATAATACAAACGTTGATAAAAAAGGAGCTATGACATGAAACTATTATTTAAAAAACCAGTATGGCATTATCTATTATCTGCTTTATTGCTTTATATTCTCACTTTTGGCTATTATTACCTAGTCTCTAATGGGTTAGGTGACAAACCCTTCTACTTACAAATGCGGCGTTTTGTTCCCTGTGCTTTAGTAGCAGTATTACCCGTTTCCCTTATTGGCTATTCATTATTTTCTAAATACTTTTTATCTCATATATTTGTGGGTTTAAGTTGGATTATAACCTATCCTACCTTTTATTGGCTAACCTATCATAGTACCATACCATTTTTTAGCAATCACTTTGATATTTCCTTCGGTCTCTACGGTACTGCTGCTCTAATTGCCCTACATTTACTTTTACTAAAATTCCTAAAAAGCAAGAACTTTGTTTCCTTTGTTGTTGCCTTTTTACAAACCTTGCTAATGGTTTTACCTGTATTTCAATGGATATATTTTGCCTTATACCATTCCTCTGTCACTGAACCTGGCCTGATGGCCCTTTACCAAACAAATCCTAGCGAAGCCTTAGAATTTATAAAAACCATTGGTTATCCATATCTTTTAGCCCCTGTTGCCATATTTTGCCTATTGTTTTATTTATTTTATAAAGCTAATAAAATTACCGGCAGCTTAGCATTAAAGACATGGAATAACAAAAAAAGCCTGGTATTCATGCTAGTTATATTTTTAGGTGCAGGGTATTATTCCTGCAGTATTTTCACTAGTACACGTTTACTGGAACATTATGGCGAAGTACGGGATTATTTCATTTCAGCGCGGCAATATACAGTAAATCACGTAAAAAACTTTTCCTCGCTAGCAGTAACCCCTACAAAACCACTTTGGAAAAAACCGGGAACCGTTATTTTGATTATAGGCGAATCTGCTTCTCGCAATTTCATGAGTGCATATACAAAAACTGAAAATGACACAACCCCTTGGTTAAGAGAAAAATTAACCGACAAAAATAGCATCATTTTTAAGCACGCCTATACATCTTGGGCACAAACTGTTCCTGCTCTGGAACGTGCGTTAACAACTAAAAATCAGTATAATGAAATTCCCTTTAATCAATCCATTTCCCTCCTAGATATTGCTAAAAAAGCAGGATACACTACTTCTTGGTTTAGTAATCAAGGAACTGTGGGAGATGCTGATACTCAAGTAACCTTAGTTGCCAAAACTGCAGATCATTCCAAGTGGACCAGTCAAGAAATGGATACGCAGCAATATGACATGGCTTTAATGGATTATCTTAAACAAGTAGATTCAAGCCAAAACAATTTCATCATTCTGCATATTATGGGCAGTCATGACAATTATCAAAATCGTTATCCACCGGAATTCACTAAGTGGGGTGATCCAAAAGTATACGATTTCCCAGTAAATTACGATAATTCTTTGGCTTATACTGATTATTTTCTTTCACAAGTGTATGAATATGCAAAAAATAACCTTAATTTAGAAGCAATGGTGTATTTTTCTGATCACGGCGCAAACCCAAATAAAATACGTTACCCGGACCCCGTAGGTTTTGTCTCTTTACGCATACCTTTATTTGTGTATCTTTCTGACGACTACCGCAAAACCTACCCCGTTGCAGCTGCAGCCCTTACTGCTCACAAGAATTCCTATTTCACTAATGACCTAATCTACGATATGATGTGTGGCATTCTTAATGTAACCTCTCCAGCATATGACACTACCAATAGTTTGGCGTCGCCAAACTATAAATGGACCCGGGAAACCCTAAGAACACGACTGGGTCAGAAAAAATTAACCGAAGATGACTCCGTCGACTAAATGAAATGATAAAAGTCCAATACCTAAAAAGTATTGGACTTTTATCATTTCATATACTTTTTCAAATTTTCACAAATAGCTAGCCGCATCTCATCCATTTTTGCTAAGCGACGGCGATAATTCGCTCTTTTTGAAGGTTTCATTTCACTAAATTCTTTAATATGTTCGTTAATGGGAACTTCAAAGAAGCGTTTATCAGATAATTTATTTCCGCCACATTCTTCCCAAAACCCGTCTAAATCTGTTTTAACCTTGCGATCCATGCGCATATGGTTTTGAGCATAATGGCCTGCATTGCTGACGGCATAGAGATGTTTAACACCTAACATACTTGCCACATTACGCAAGCCATAAAAAATTAGATTTTTTGTCCTGTAGCCAAAGTATGCTTTAGTTAGTGCTTTAACGAAATCATTACCTTTGTTGGAACCCTGCAGCGCCCCTATGTATAAAGCACTTTCACCATCTTCTCTACTAGGAAAACAGGAAAAAATTATTTGGTATAACGGCCACTGTCCCTCATACATAAGATTTACAGAAAGACAGCCTTCTTTTTGTTGGCCATTAAAGAACTTTATATCCATACTTATTGGCTTTTCTTGAAACTCATCTTGCCAAATAACGATAGCCTCTTTGTTAATATAAATTTTTTCAATAAATTCGTCGTTAAAGACTTGTTCCATAGCCACAATATGGGCTTTAATAAGATCAGCACGGTCTGAAAAAGAAGACCCTTTAAAAAATATCTGTCTTGTAGCCTGGTCTATAAACCAGGGCGTTGCCATAAGCATTTTTTTACGTAAGGGAGTCCTATTGAAAAATTCAAGAAGTTCCTCTATCTTGCTTTTATTCAAATAACAGCGGACCATAAAAACATAATAGCGTTTCCAATCTCGCCAATCTTCGCACTTATATACAGTTCTTGCCACGTAATCTAAAATTTTTTTATCCATTTATCCTTGGCTCATTGTCCTTTGACATCTTTCTAACATATTGTATAATATTAGCATTTTTCTTGAAATTTAGATAGATTTTTTTGAAATTTGTATTTAATTTGTCACCTTTAGTACAAAAAGAAAATATTAGTCCAACTTTTTTCAGAAGCTAGGAAAGTTTTGACATAAATAATTCACTTTTTAGCCTTTTTTTTGCCATACCTATACCTTATACTTTATCTATGGTAAGAACCACCCCTTCTTATCATGATCTTCCCCATCATCATAACACAACTTCCTTTTAGGAAAAGAGCATTGCTCCCCAGCAATGCTCTTTTTCGTTGCGTAAAAAAGACACTACCCGTAGATAGTGTCAAGACTCGTAAGAACAACTTATCTTGGTGTAACCAAGAGTTTAATAGCGGTTCGTTCTTCACCATCAATAACTATGTCAATAAAAGCAGGAACACACACCAAATCCATCCCATGAGGAGCTACAAAACCTCGAGCTATAGCAATTGCCTTAATAGCCTGATTTAGTGCCCCAGCACCAATAGCTTGTAATTCCGCTTTGCCTTCTTCACGCAATACTCCCGCCAGCGCGCCTGCTACAGAATTCGGGTTAGATTTTGCTGATACTTTTAGTACGTCCATATTGCATCCCCTCCGATTGTCATTTTTATGACGTTATATCTCCTATGTCAGATTCAACGTGTTTTATTATTTTCCTGCTTGAAATCAAAAAAAACGCATTAGTTCACAATTTCGTCACTTAAATAATATAATAACAGCACTGATAAGGTCTTTGCATCAAAAATATCCTTTTCCAAAACCATTTTTTTTACTTGTTCAGGAGAAAAGACTACAACATCAATAAATTCATCTTCATCTGTGTGTTGCTCTGCCTTCGTTAATCCTCTAGCTAAATAAAGGTGTATAACTTCATCGGTAAAACCGGGAGTAGTAACTATAGAGGTAAGATTTTTCCATTCTTTTGCTGTATAACCTGTCTCTTCGGACAATTCTCTAGGTGCACACTCATCAGGATTTTCTCCAATTTCTAATTTTCCTGCCGGTATTTCATATAGTACTGTCCCCACAGGATAACGATACTGCTTTACAAAAACCATACTGCCATCTTCTAATACCGGTAAAATTCCCACCGCTCCAGGATGCTTTATTATTTCTCTGGTAGCCTTCCTACCATTGGGCAGCATAACTGTATCTACTTGTAATTGTAAAAGTTTGCCTGTAAAACCAACTTTTGAACTAAGGAATTTTTCATCTAAATTTACTTGATGGATTTTTTTCATATTTTGCTCCTATTTTAGCTGTCCATAATATTTACCAAAAGTTATAAAGTTTGTTTAATTTCAGCAGCCATAGCCAATAGCTCAACCGCATTTTTTCTGGCTGAGTCAGTAATATTGGTTCCACCGGTCATCCGCATTATTTCTTCCACCTGTTGATTATAGGGTAATTTTTTCACTATAGTTACTGTAGATTTATCACTGTTAGCTTTTGTTATATATAAATGGTTATCGGCAAAGCACGCAATTTGCGCCAAATGCGTTATGCAGAGCACTTGTCTGCGCTTAGAGATAATAGCAATTTTCTCTGCCATTTTTTGTGCCGTTACCCCACCTACCCCAGTATCGATTTCATCAAATACCATGGTGGAAACACCTGATTTTTCCAATAAAACAGTCTTAATAGCTAAAGCTAGACGTGATAACTCACCACCGGAAGCTATTTTTTGCAAAGGTTTAACTTCCATCCCTAAATTAGCGGAGAATAAGAATTCTACGGAATCTCTCCCCTGTAAACCACATTCCTCTTTCAGGGTGAAGCTGGCCTGAAAAACTCCCTGTTCCATAGCAAGATCCTTTATGTGCATTGTCACCAACTTAGCAAATTTCTCTGCCACTTGTTTGCGACAAGCAGTTAAGGCAGCCACTTTTTCCAGCATCTGTTTTTCCAGTTCCAGTTTTCTTTTCCCAGCTAGTTCTAGATTTCTATCTAAAAAAGCAATATTAGCATATTCTTCTTGTGCCTTGTTTAAATGCTCTTTTACGTCTTCTAGGGTACCACCATATTTTTTCTTCAAACGAAATAGCAAATCTAAACGTTCTTGTATAACAGTAAGCTGAGTTGGTTCAAAATCACCGGAGGCAATATAATCACCCAAAGTTTGACGTACGTCCTCTAGGGTAAGCCACGCGTTATCTATGCCGTCATAGACACCCTGTAAGGTGGGATCAAATTCTCTGACCTTATCCACAGCTGCTCTTGCTTCTGTCATAACGTCTAAAATGCCTTCTTTGTGTTCATCCCCGTCTAGTAGTTTGTGGGCTAAATTAACAGCTTCTAAAATTTTGCCGCTATTATTTAACTTTTGCACTTGCTCACGGAGTATTTCATCTTCCTTGGCAATAATATGGGCATTTTCTATTTCCGTAATTTCTGTCTGCAAACGTTCTATTATTTCTTGCTGGTTAGTATTTTGTTCCAACAATCCGGCAAATTCTTGTGCTGCTATTTCGTGTTCTTTGTATATTTTCTGATAGTCGTTCAGTACGGTCTGCAAACCAGGCCCTCCATAAACATCTATCATCTCTAAGGGAGCACCTTGGCGTAAGAGTTGCTGATTTTCGTGTTGCCCATGAATGTCTACTAGGCGTTCTGCAATCTTACTTAATATGTTTACCGGCACCATGATACCATTAACGGTAGCTTGACTTTTGCCTCCTGCTAAAACTCGACGTCGCAAAAATAAAGTATCTTCTTGGTTTTCAATACCTATTTCTTCCAAAAGGCCAAGAATATTTTTTTGTCCACTAATGTCAAAAACCGCCTGTACCCAATAAGAATCTGCACCACTGCGAATATAGTCGGTAGATGCCCTATTCCCTAAGACAATACTAAAAGCATCTATCAATATAGATTTACCAGCGCCTGTTTCACCTGTAAATACATTGAACCCGCTTGTAAACTCAATTATAGCATCTTCAATTAGCGCAAAATTATGTACATGAAGGGAACTTAGCATTCCTTGCACCCCTTTATTATTCTGCTAAACCAAAACGACTTTTTAATTTCTCTGTATTTTCTTTCCTATTAACACAAATAAAAATTGTGTCATCACCACCAACAGTGCCTAAAACTTCCGGCCATTTTAAATAGTCAACTGCATAGGCTACTGCCTGTGCAGTACCCGGCAAGGTTCGAACTACAACCATATTTTCAGAGGACATAACGGATAAAATCGAGTCACGAAAAGTTCTCTCCATTCGGTCGGGAGTCAAAAGTTTTTCATGTTCTTTAGGGAAAGCATACCTATATTTCCCCGAGGCATCAGGAACTTTCACTAACATCATTTCTTTAATGTCTCTGGATACAGTGGCTTGCGTAACATCAAAACCTGCTCCTTGCAAAGCATCTGCCAAATCTGCCTGAGTTTCTACTACTTGCTTGTCAATAATTTTTTTAATTGCATCCTGACGTGAAATTTTCATTTTCTCACCCCTCAAAACTTAGTAGTATCTTCACCGCGTAATAATCTACACTGCCATGTAGCATAGTAAGAAGCCGGACTAATCCTAATGAACTTTGCAAAACAAGGACTAGCTTCAATAACGACTGTATCATTTTCTTTTATGGATTTAATAATTACGCCGTCAGCCGATAAAGAAATTTCTTCAAAAGGTGGCATAACGGATATTTCTATTTTATCTTTTAGAGGTATGACCAAGGGTCTGGTATGTAACGCATGAGCACAAATAGGAGTAAGGATGGCCACTTCCAAGCCCGGATATACAATTGGTCCACCTGCTGACAGCGAATACGCAGTTGATCCTGTGGCTGTAGCAATAATTAAACCATCAGAAGGATAATTAGCGGAAACTTCTCCTGCTATTTTCACCTGCAATCTCGTCATTTGGGAAACATAGCCTTTGGCCAAAACTAAATCATTAAGGGCATGTGCTTCCGCAACAACTTTACCCTCTTCAAATACTTGAACGTGAAGCATACCTCTCTTCTCCAAGGTATAATCGCCATTTCTTATTTTAAGAAAAGCCGCTTGCATCTGTGGTAATTCAACTTCTGTTAGAAAGCCTAAGCGTCCAAAATTTACTCCCATAACGGGAATATTCAAAGGAGCCATATAGCGAGCCATGCGAAGCAGCGTGCCATCTCCTCCCAGGGAAACGGCAAAATCCATTTTCTTCATGGTTTCCTCTTCTTTTACGCAATAACTTTCTGTTCCATACTCTGCGGCAATATCTCTGGGTAATAATATACCGATTTCATTAGCACGGCAAAATTCCATTAGTGGTGCAATTTGTTCCTGCACTTTGTCTTTTGCCAAATTCGGAAAAATCCCAATAAAAATTTTTTTCATAATTACCACCTACGATCTACAGCTCGCCGTGAGAGGCGGCCACAACTTGGTCTACTTTTGTCTCGTCTACTTTGTCTTCACCTTGCATAGTTAAATATAAGAGAAATTCTATATTTCCTTCCGGTCCCTTAATAGGAGAATAATCCAACCCAGCCGCGATTAAACCTTCGCTTCGTGCTATTGACAAAACTTTTCTAATTACGTCTGCATGAATTTTAGCATCACGGACAACGCCTTTTTTCCCTACATTTTCTTTTCCTGCTTCAAATTGAGGTTTAACTAGAGCAAGAACTGCCCCATCCTCCGCTAAAAGTTTCTTGGCAGCAGGTAATATCTTATCTAAAGAAATAAAGGCTACGTCAATAGTTGCTACATCTATTTTATCGGCTAAAGTATCCGCTTCCATAAAACGCACATTTGTACGTTCCATATTTATGACGCGCCGGTCATTGCGTAAACTCCAGGCCAGTTGCCCATAACCAACGTCCACAGCATAAACTTTGATTGCGCCATTTTGCAGTGCACAATCAGTAAAGCCACCGGTAGATGCCCCTAAATCCGCGACTATTTTTCCTTGTAGGGACAAAGGAAATACCTTTAAGGCTTTTTCTAATTTTAATCCACCACGACTTACATAGGGCAATTTGTTACCTAAAATACGAATGGTAGAGTCAATGGCAATTTGCGTCCCTGGTTTGTCAATTTTTTGCTCATTGATCATAATTTGTCCTGCCATAATGGCCGCTTGGGCCCGGGCTCTGGATTCATACAAACCTTTATCTACTAAGAATGTATCTAGACGAGCTTTTTCCAATTATTTCACCTTACTTTTAAACTTCTCTTGAATGATGGCTGATATACTCTCGGAGTCCAAGTGCATATCTTGCAAAAGTAATTTTGTAGCGCCTTGAGGTACAAAGATGTCAGGAATAGCAAAATTAATAACTTTTGTATTTGTAAGCATATCTAATTTGTTCAGATGTTGTAAAATTGAGGAACCAAACCCACCAGCCAAGATATTTTCCTCTATAGTAACTATGCATTTCGTCTTTTCCGCCATCTCCGTCAAAAGCTCTTCGTCCAAGGGTTTTACAAAACGGGCATTAATAACATTGGCATCAATACCAACCCCTGCCAAAATTTCGGCAACTTCGCAAGCAGTCTTTACCATAGATCCAATAGCCCAAATACTTACATCCTTGCCTTCTCGTAGTATTTCCCCTTTGCCAATAGGTAAGAAGGTATTTAAGGCATTATTGCACTCCACGCCTAAGCCACTACCACGAGGATAGCGTATAGCAACGGGTCCCCGGAGTTTACTAGAAGTATACAGCATATGGCGTAATTCATTTTCATCTTTAGGGGCCATAATAGTCATGTTAGGCATCATACTCAAATATGAATAATCAAAGACGCCGTGATGTGTATAGCCATCATCACCAACTAACCCAGCTCTGTCCAAACAAAAAACTACATGTAGATTTTGCATACAGACATCGTGTAAGACTTGGTCATAAGAACGTTGCAGAAAAGTAGAATAAATAGCCACATATGGTTTTATTCCATCGCAAGCCATACCAGCTGCCATTGTTACAGCATGCTGCTCGGCGATACCCACGTCAAAGAAGCGTTTAGGATATTTCTTAGCAAAAGGGGCTAACCCTGTGCCATCAGGCATCGCTGCTGTAATCGCCACTAGGTTATCATCGTTTTCAGCTAATTCTAACATAGTATCGCTAAAAACTTCTGTGTAAGTTCTGGGAGCATTAGGAACCACTATTTTTTTACCGGTAGCAATGTCAAAGGCTCCCGTGCCATGAAATTTATTAGGACTAATCTCCGCAGGTAAATAACCTTTGCCCTTTTTAGTGATAATATGAACCAGTACCGGTTTATCAATGGCTTTTGCTGTTTCTAGAACATCTTCCACAGCCTTAATATCTTGTCCATCAATAGGGCCCATATATGTAAAACCTAAATCTTCAAACAACATACCGGGAACCAAGAAATATTTCAAGCTGTCCTTGAGCCTATTGGCTGTTTTAGCAACTTGTTCGCCAATGGTAGGAATACTTTTCAATAAACTTTCAGCATCATATTTTAGTTTTGAATAAGTTGGGTCAGTGCGTATGCGATATAAATATTCCGACATAGCACCTACATTTTTTGCTATAGACATCTCATTATCATTTAAGATAACAATTAATTTTTTTTGTAAATCACCGGCGTTATTAAGTCCTTCCAGGGCCATGCCTCCTGTTAAGGCACCATCACCGATAACTGCTATTACATTGTATTTTTCGCCTTTTAAATCCCTAGCGGCAGCCATTCCTAACGCTGCTGAAATAGAAGTACTTGCATGTCCGGTACCAAAAGCATCATGCGGACTTTCTTGCCTTTTAGGGAAACCTGATAGACCTTTATATTGACGCAATGTAGCAAAAGCTTCTTTACGACCGGTAAGTATTTTATGGACATAAGCTTGATGTCCAACATCCCAAACGATTTTATCTTTAGGTGTATTAAATACTTTGTGCAAAGCTATTGTCAATTCTACAACTCCCAAATTCGGAGCTAAATGCCCCCCATTTTTTGAGGTAACATCAATGAGTAATGTGCGAATTTCGTTGCACAAACACTCTAGCTCTTCAACAGAGAATTGTTTCAAGTCATCCGGTGAATTTATTTTGTCAAGCAAAGTCATCTAGTATCCGCCCTTCATGGTGTTTGATTTTCAACATTAATTTTTACGATTGTAGAGCATCTTGGTGATTTCTCGTAGTGGCTCTGCCTTGGGACCAAATGGTTCTAAACATTCCAGCGCTTCGTGTAAGGTTTTTTCGGCTAATGCTTTAGCCCCTTCCAAAGTATATAAGGTAACATATGTGGATTTGTTCAGCTTGGCATCACTGCCAGAGTTTTTACCCATTTCTTCTTTGGTACTTTCCACATCCATAATATCATCAGTAATTTGAAAAGCTAAACCGAAGAGTTCTGCAAAATGCGTCATGGCTAAGAGTTCTTCAGATTTAGCCCCAGCCATGCGAGCACCACTGCGTACTGCGGCAATAAAAAGTGCTCCGGTTTTAGCTTCGTGAAGAGTGCGCATTTGCGCTTGCGTAATTTGCTTGTCTTCAGAATCAAGATCAAGAACTTGACCGCCTACCATGCCGTAATTTCCGGCACACATAGCTACTTCCTTAACTGTTTCTATTAAAACTTCCGGAGCAATATTTTTTTGTTCCAGCATTACTTCAAAAGCTAAAGTCAAAAGGCCATCACCTGCCAAAAGTGCCAGGGCTTCCCCGTATACTTTATGGTTAGTCAAACGCCCCCTACGATAATCATCGTTGTCCATTACCGGCAGGTCATCGTGAATTAACGAATAAGTATGAATCATTTCTAGACCGCAAGCCACAGATAAATAATTATAGCCATTACCGCCTACCGCATCTGCAGCAGCCATCAGTAATATAGGCCGCAACCTCTTACCTCCGGCCAAAAGACTATAAGCCATGGCTTCATCTACTCGAGAAATTCCTTTTTTTGCTGTACGTTTTTCCAGAAAGTTATTAACAAGTAATTTTCTATCTTCCAGATATTTTATAAAATTCATTTATTCTTCTTCCCCCGTGAAAGATTCTAGTGTAAATGCACCTTTATTATCTACTACCACTTTTTTTACTTCCTGCTGTACTGCGCTGAGTTTAGAAGAACAATATTTGCTTAACTCTACACCTTCTTTAAAAAGTTTTAAAGATTCGTCTAATGCCAGTTCTCCGCTTTCCAATTTTTCTACAATAACTTCTAAACGTTCTAAGCTTTGTTCAAACCCTAAATCTTCTTTAGTTTTTTTTGCAGCCATTTAGTTATCCGCCTTCCCCATGGTATTAACCACATTTGCAATAATTGCTCCATCAAAGAACCTAGTGGTAATTTGTTCACCATTCTCTAAATCCTTTACGGACTTGGCTAACTTACCATTAGTTTTTTCCGTTACCGTATAACCCCTCGTTAATATTGCCAGAGGGCTTAAGGTTTCCAGCTTTGCTTGCAAAATACTCAAAGCATGCTCGGTACCCACAATTTTTTTCTCCAGATTACCATTAAGTTGCTCATGTGCTCTATCAACTCGCAACCGTTTATCTTCTAAAAATCTATAAGGTTGAGTAAAAACCCAAGATCGTTGTAAACTTTTTAATTGTCCCTGACGGTCTACTAAAAGATGTTCCATAGAACGAATATTTCTTTGCACTAACTTACTGACTTTATCTACTAGTGTATTACTATCGCTTACGACTATTTCGGCAGCAGCCGAAGGCGTGGCAGCACGCATATCTGCGGCAAAATCAGCCAAAGTGAAATCTGTTTCATGCCCTACTGCAGAAACTATTGGTAAACGAGAAGCGGCTATAGCTCGCACGACTTTTTCTTCATTAAAGGCCCATAGGTCTTCAATGGAGCCGCCACCACGGCCAACTATAAGTACATCAGCTAAATTTTCTTTATTCATAAACTCAATGGCCTCTACAATTTCAGCAATTGCTTCTTTGCCCTGTACCCTAACAGGATATAGAATTAGTTTTATCCCCGGGTTGCGTCTTTGGGAAACTGTAATTATATCACGTACAGCAGCTCCTGCTGAAGATGTTATAATCCCAACCGTTGCAGGATGTGAAGGTAATGATTTTTTCCGTGCTTCATCAAACAATCCCTCAGCTGACAGTTTATTTTTCAGGGCTTCGTAAGCTAACATTAAATTACCTGCACCCAATGGCAGCATAATATCTACATAAATTTGATAAACGCCATCACGCTCATAAACCCCTACCCGACCAACTGCTAAGACACTGTCACCATTTTTAGGTATAAACTTCAGCCTAGCAGCATTGCCGGCAAACATTACGGCTTTCAAAACGCCCTGCTTGTCTTTTAAGTTAAAGTAGCAATGTCCTGAAGGATAGCATCTAAAATTTGACAATTCTCCCTGCACTTGGATATTAGCAAAATCTCGTTGACTTTCCAAAAGGTTTTTTACAATTCTATTAATTTCAGTTACAGTAAACACTTTTCCCATTAGCATTGCCATCCCTCATTCTTTTCATAGCATGAGCAGCTGCACCTACAGCTCCATCACCACTATACTTTGCTTCCGGAACATAAATCTTAATATTGCGTTTAGCCAACTTGGTAATTAATAAATCTCTAATAAACTTATTGGCAGCAACTCCACCTACCAAGAGTATATCCTGAATATTTTCTTGGCTGCACACGTTACGCAAACTACGATGAAAAGCTTCCCCTATGGCAATTTCAGTTCCTCTAGCTATAGCGCCCTTATCGGCACCGGTGGCAATAGCACGTAATGCGGCTGTTGCCGGTCCGGAAAAACTTATTTTTTCTTTTTGCACAGCCACCGGCAGGGGAAAAAATTCTTTAGCACTCTTAGCTAATTGTTCCAAGTGAGGTCCTGCCGGAAAAGGTAAGCCCAAGGCAACACCCACTCGATCAATAAATTGCCCGGCGTGTAAATCAATACTTTCACCTACAGTTTCTAGGATAAAAGAGCAATCTTCCTGCCTAGTCACTTTCATAATATCCGTTGTCCCGCCTGAAGCGTGTAAAAGTAGAAAGCGACTGGTACTAGGTCCTCCTGCGGACCATAATCCAGCCTCTAGATGATTTTCTTGATGACTTAAGGTAAATATAGGAACTTGTAAAACCTTAGCTAGGCTTCTAGCTAGGCCAAGTCCCGTTAAAAAAGCAGGCATATAGGACTCAGCCAAGGGGCGTGGTCTGCTGCTAACGCCAATAGCTACTACCTGCAGCTCATTCATGTCCTTTATTTGCTCTATAAGCTCCGGTAAATTACGAGTATGTTGAAAAACCATCTCTGACTGAGCAAGTCCACAACCACCGGCTTTAACGGTAAGAATACGGCGGAAGTCTCCTAGAAGTTCCCCCGTAACAGTCATTATTGCCAGTGAAGTTGTGTAACAACTAGTATCAATACCCAGAACTACCTGCTTATTTTTCATGATTCTTAGCCATTTTTCCTAAGATACCATTAATGTAAGCAGCCGATTCATCGCTGCCATAAATTTTTGCCAATTCCACGGCTTCATTAATGGCAACTGCTGAGGGTACCTTTTCTTCGCAAGTAAACATTTCATAAGCAGCCAGTCGTATGAGATTGCGATCTATGGCTGACATACGATTAACATGCCATCCCTTAGAGGTATCTTCCAATTCTTTATCAATTTCCTCAATATGGGCTAGCGTGCCTTCCACAACTTCCCTGGCATAAGCTAAATCAGCTTTAGTTGCCCCCTGTATTTCTTCTTCAGCGACCTTTAAGGCCTTGTCAATTTCTGTATCTGGGGTAAAATCCATGATAAACAAACTTTTTAATACAATTTCGCGTGCATTTCTACGGCTCATTTTATTCCTCTTTCGTTTAATTTATCTGTGATACCCTGGTGGCAACAAACGATCTAAAAGATCTATAAGATCCTCTTTATTGTCAACTCTGTTACCAATAAAAAATCCGGCTCCAATACATATCAATAAGAAGATAGTACGAAAGAAGCCCATAAATAAGAATAGCAGACCAATAACCAACCCTATAGTAACTCCTATAAAGCGTCCTCTATACTCTCCCCATAACTCTTGCATAATCTTGGAAACCATGGCTTATTCCTCCTATTCTTTTGGTTTAATATGTTTAAAGAATACTTCTACGTCTTTTACTTCTATGCCAATTGTAGCAAGCACATTTTTCTTAACTAGTTGTTTTATCTCATCGGTTGTATCGGGGATATTAATTCCAGGTTCAATAGACGCATTAACACGAACAGTTAGCAGACCATCCGCCATTTTTACCGCCGCTTTGGCACTATGTACACCAAAAATATCATTGGTAAATTCTGCAATATAATCTTCCACAGCAGTTTTACCTACATGAATTTTGCCTTCTTTATCTGTACCAATGGACAAGGTGCTAATACCCGTTCCACCTAATCCGGCAATCAAAAGACGTAAGCTCACAAGAAGCAAAACTACACCACCAACAGCGTATTCCCAACGACCCGGCATAGTTGCAGCGAAGCTCGCTACGTCGGAAGTAGGAATGACCCCCAAACTGAATAGCACAAGAAATACAGCCACTACGGCCATTAAGATGGTATATAAGGTCAAAATTATTCTGTCTGGTATACTCATGGTTCAATCACCTCTGTTTTAGAATCTTCTTCCAACGTGCCAGTGTCATCTCCTGCAATATCTTTTTCAAGAGCAGTGTCATCTTGCCGCCTAATTCCCTCTACATGCACATCCACTGCCACTACGTCAAATCCGGTCATATTTTCTATGGATGTCTTGACCTTTTCTTGGATGGCAATAGCTACATCAGGAATATTAAAGCCATATTTTACTATAACATAAATTTCTACTGTCACTGACTTGCCTGTAGTTATTACCTTAACTCCCTTGGAAAAGTTTTGTTTTCCGAGCATCTCTGTTATGCCACCAACGATACCCCCGCTCATACCGGCTACTCCAGATATTTCTGATACGGCTAAGCCGGCTACAATACTTAGAACTTCGTCCGCAATTTTAACTGAACCTACTTCATCAGGAATAACTTCTTGTTCAATATCCGAACGTCTTTTGTCTAAATCTTTCTCCTCCGTCATAACCATCACCTCATGATGTAAATTACTTTCAAATTTTTATATACATTTATTTGAATATTATACCATAAAACATGTGTATACGCTGTAAAATTGCCCATAATTAATAGAAAAAGAGCGTTTCGCAAAACACGCAAAACGCTCTCACCAAATTCAAAATCATGTACTACGAAACATCGTAAGTAAATATTTGTAAAGCTGTCTATGTATGGCTAATAATTAAAGCTTATCCCTGGGCTACAATGCGTACATTGTCTACATTAAAAGCTTCCATGATAGCACCAATACACTCGCGCTCCAAATTGGTACGGTGTAATTCACTGCCTGCTACCAACAAAATTGCGGTATCGTTTTTGTTGATATTATGAACAGTACTAATGTATTTTTTGAACTTTTCAGGTCCCAATAGCTCCCTAAGTTTTCCTAAACCTTCCATAAGGTAAGGCTTCTCTTGCAACATTCTTTCTTCTAAGGGAGTGAAAGGCACAGTGCAAACTCGTGTTTCTTTGGCTACCATGAACTTTTCTTCGTTTTCGCCCGGTACGACTAAATCTGGTCTCATTTTTTCTCCTCCTTATCACTCGTATATCTATATATTATAAAATATCTCTAATGTACAGTCAAGGCAGTAGAAAATTGTGAAAAATGTGGTAAAATAGGTGTATATATTTTTATGGAGGTGTTAATGTGTCATTTTTTAAGGAATTCAAGACTTTTGCCTTGAAAGGCAATGTAATGGATATGGCGGTAGGCGTAATTATTGGAGCCGCTTTTAGTAAAATTGTTAGTTCACTGGTTACCGACATTATAATGCCTCCCATTGGCAAGATTGTTGGGAATATTGACTTTTCTAATCTTTTTATAAATCTTTCCGATAAACCTGTCGCAACTCTAGCCGAAGCAACGAAAATGAAAGTACCGGTTATTGCTTATGGCCTTTTTTTGACAAACATAATTTACTTTCTGATTATAGCTTTTGTTATTTTTATACTGGTAAGCCAGTTAAATAAATTAAAAAAAGAAGAAGTACCGGAAGCAGCTCGTTTATGTCCTTATTGCAAAAGTGAAATTGCTAAAGACGCCACTAGGTGCCCACATTGCACTTCACAGCTAAAAGATTAAAAAAAATGGAGGTATGGTCTTGTCAGTTTATGATGTATTACAAGAGCGTGGCTACTTAAAACAAGTATCCCACGAAGAAGAAATCAAGGAATTATTGGAGAAAGAGAAAATAACTTTTTATATCGGTTTTGATCCTACAGCCGATAGCCTGCATGTAGGTCATTTTATTGCCCTTATGGTTATGGCTCATATGCAAAGAGCCGGTCATCGCCCCATTTGTCTGCTTGGTGGTGGTACCGGTATGATTGGAGACCCTAGCGGCAAAGATGATATGCGTAAAATGCTAACCCCTGAATTTATTAACCACAATATTGAGTGTTTCAAAAAACAAATGTCTAAATTCATTGACTTCTCTGATGGCAAGGCAATTATGGTTAATAATGCAGATTGGCTATTAGGAATAAATTACGTTGAAATGCTTAGGGAAGTTGGCGTACATTTCTCTGTTAACCATATGTTAGCTGCGGAATGTTTTAAAAAACGTTTAGAAAAAGGTCTTTCCTTCTTTGAATTTAACTACATGATTATGCAAGCCTATGATTTTCTAACCCTAAACCGTGAATACGGCTGTGTTCTGGAAATGGGTGGTGACGATCAATGGTCTAATATGCTAGCCGGAGTGGAACTTATTCGTCGTAAAGAGCAAAAAAGCGCATTCTGCATGACCTCCAAATTGCTAACTACCAGCGAAGGCGTAAAAATGGGCAAAACTGTTGGTGGTGCTCTCTGGCTTGATCCGGCAAAGACCTCCCCTTATGACTTCTATCAATACTGGCGCAATGTAAATGATGCTGATGTGGAAAATTGCTTAGCACTACTTACCTTCTTGCCTATGGAGGAGGTTCATCGCTTAGGTTCCTTGAAAGATTCTGCTATAAACGAAGCTAAGATTATTTTAGCTTATGAAATAACAAAATTAATTCACGGCGAGGAAGAAGCAAATAAAGCTAAAGCAGCTGCAGAAGCTCTCTTTAGCGGCGGTAACAATATGGATGATGTCCCCACTATAAGCATCACTAATGCGCAATTGGGACAAAAACTAATTGATGTTTTGACAGAAAATAAGATTTTTGCCAGCAAAAGCGAAGGACGCCGTTTGGTAGAGCAAAATGGCTTAACCTTGGGTGAAAGCAAAATCACTGACGTCGACAAAATTCTTACTGCTGACGATTTCGATGCTGAAAAAAGCATTCTTGTTCGCAAAGGGAAAAAGAAGTTTTATAGACTAATAAGGGAATAAGGGCATACAAAAAGGCTACTCGCGAAAATTTGCGAGTAGCCTTTTTTACATTGTGCAGTTTTTGCGACTAAGTCGCAAAGTGCAGTTATGGCAAAGCCATAGTGCAGCGTATAAAAGAATGTGCAGTTTTTGCGACTAAGTCGCAAAGTGCAGTTATGGCAAAGCCATAGTGCAGCTTCAACTTCGTTGAGTGCAGCTTTTCGAGCAAGCTCGAAAGTTGTGGATGTTTTCGCACACGAAAACTAAGAAAATTACAAATCACTTTCTTTTTTGTCTCCCCTAGTAGGGGAGGTGTCGACAGCGATTTTCTGGTGACGGAGAGGTTTGTAATCTTTCTTTTACTACAGTATCTATTAAGGTACAAACACCATAAAAATTTTTCTGTATGTCTGTATTAGTGAATCTCAGAACCTTTAGGTTGTATTTCTCTAAAAAGGTTGTTCTTTCCGTATCATATTGCCATTGTTCTAGTTCATAATGGCCACCACCGTCCAGCTCTATAACAAGTTTTGCTTTTGCACAGTAAAAATCTACTATGTATTGGCCAATTGCTCTTTGACTATAAAATTTTTGGGGATAGCTTTTTAAAAAATCAAACCATAGATGACGTTCTTCTTTTGTCATGTTTTTACGTAGTCCTAGTGCATATAAACCGCTTTTTTTAGTGTATCGTAACATTGACAATTCTCTCCGTTATTAGAAAATTATTGATGCCATTAACAAACCTCTCCGTCAACGATATTTTATATCGTTGCCACCTCTCCTACTAGGAGAGACTAAAAGGACTCAACTTAATGGCTTGTGAAGTGACAACGGTGTTTCCAGTGAAGTTGTAGCAAAGCTACAAGTGAAGAGAGAAAAGCAGTGAAGTGCAAACATAGTTTCCAGTGAAGTTGTAGCAAAGCTACAAGTGAAGTGCACTTCGTGCAGTGAAGTTCTCCTTCGGAGAAGTTATTGAAGTTTTCGCATGCGAAAACTAGAATTTATAAAACCATATAGAACTAACATTCTATTATCTTTTTATAAGTTTTAGTTTTTGGAACAAAAACGTTCATTAACTGTTCGCTTGCGAACACTTCACTGCGACGTTAGTCGCACTTCACTTGTGCTGAAAGCACAACTTCACTTGCACCTAGTGCAACTTCACTGCTCTTACGCCTTCATCCCCACTACCATAAGCACTGAAATAATTCCCATGGTATACAGTACTACTGTGTTACCATAGCCTTTAGGTGTGGTGAAGAAAAATACGCCACCCACAACCAAGCATAAAAGCGTAATAATAGCTAATGAGAAGCTTTGCCGTAAGCTAACAATCGTTTTATCACGAATACGCAGCCAAGTTGGCCGTAATACTCCATAAATCACAATAGAGGCTAAGAACTTATATATTATGGTGCCCAAAAATAATTCTGCTACAAAATCGTTTACAAAAATTATGCCAAATAAAATAGTATAGGGGGCCATTTGAATAATGTCTGTAAAGAGAGGAATAATACCTGCTGCTGTAGTAGAAGAAAGCAGGCATAAAAAGAAAAACAGCATGTAGTGCCGCCAGCTGCCTAATAGTAATACTTCCTCATTTTCCCTTTTAATTCCCCGCCAAACTCTGAAAGGAACATAGGCCATAGCGTAGTTACCAATAAAGCCGCCTATACTACCTAAAGTTAATGTTCCTCCAATTAAATCTCCGATAAAATTGCCTAGACCACAGGCAATGGCACCTACGTTGCCAAATAAAAGTCCAAAACAAATAGGAAACGCATTAACCGGTCTGATTTCTGTAATACCGGGAATAATAACAAACCCTTTAAAAGCCAGAGCAGTTACGGCAAAAATAGCCGTAAGCAAGGCACCTACTGTAAGTTTTTCAGTCATATTCCCAGTACGCATAATATCCCCCGCAAGCATAATTTTTTTTAGGTATTTTTGTATTAATGGTATATGATATATTATTTACCGTGCAAATAATCTATCAGTTGCCTAGCCATTCGTCCGTTACGACCTGTGTGGCTCATTTCCCACTTAATAGCTTCTGCCTCCAAATCTTCTTGAGCAATGTTTAGGCTTTCTGACCTAGCTATGCCCTTTAACATGGTAAAATATTCCGCTTGATTAATTGAATCATAGTAAAGTTTGATGCCAAAACGGTCAGCCATAGAAACTTTTTCGTTAACGCTGTCCACATTATGTAATTCGCTTTGGTCCTGGTCTTGCCATACTTCCTTAATAATATTTCTTCTGTTGGAGGTAGCATAGAATAAAACATTGGGTGGTTTAACTTCTAAGCCACCATCTAAAATAGATTTTAGTACTTTATATTCTACTTCGAATTCTTCAAAAGACAAATCGTCCAAGACAATAATAAATTTTTTGCCCCATTTACTTAAGGCCTGCATTAGTTTAGGTAATTGCACAAAATACTCTCTGCTAACCTGTACCATCCGCAATCCATCAGCATAATACTCATTACCAACCGCCTTAATTGAGGAAGATTTGCCTGTTCCCCTATCACCGAAAAGCAATACGTTATTGGCTGGTTTATCATGCAAAAAGGCTTCTGTATTACGCATTAATTCTTCTTTTTGGGTATCATATCCATAAATATCTTCAAATGTCATTGTGGCATAGTTTCGGATACCGGCAAGAGCTTGAATTTCTCCATCCCAATTAAAGGCAACATGATCTGCCATAATGCCATAGCCATATTTGCCATAATACTCACACATAAGTTTTACAGCTTCTTTGCCGGAGGGATCATAGCGAAAATCCATAAAGCATTTCTCTAGAATACTACGACCGGTAAACATTCTAATAACGGTAGGTTTATAATTGCCCAATAGGTTATGATTTTTAAACCGATTAAAAACATCTTCTAAAAAAGCTCTTAACAAAACAATGTCTTTGGCTGCTGCTTTTTTTAATCCTTCACCTACTTTGCCGCTATTTTTTTCAGCAACTAGGCTGAAAACATTTTCTTGGTGACTAATAGCATGCAATACATATTCCACAGGAATAATACCCATAAGGCCGTGTTCCTCCGCCTTATCAATTAATCTGCCAAACAACTCGGCACTGAAAATTTCTTTAGGGCGTCGTAAGTCTTGAATAATTGGGTCCTCTAACAAATTGCGGTAAATCATCAAGTTATTTAGATTGGCATAACAATTCATTTCTCTCCATCTCTTTTCCGTAAATTTGTTAAGAGTTTCTCGATTGTTTCATTTCTGTTTGGCAGAACTACTTGTGGTGCTATTTCTGCTAAAGGGGCCAAAACAAATTCCCTATTCTCCATGTCTTTATGGGGTACAACTAAATTTTTAGTCTCTATAACTTCTTGTCCGAATAACAATAAATCTAAATCTATGATGCGTTCACCCCAATGTCTAAGGCGTACCCTGCCCATTTCTTGTTCAACGGCTAGCAGGACTTCTAATAATTCTTCAGGTGATTTATCGTACTCCAGTTTTATAGCTCCATTTAAAAAATCTGGTTGATCCGTAACCCCATAGGGTTTAGTAACTAAAAAGGACGAAACTGCCAAAATATTAACACCATGATTTTTTAAAAGTTCAATGGCCTGAAGCAAATTTTCTTTTTTATTACCCAAATTGCTCCCTAACGCAACATATGCTATTGGCATTGTAAAATAGCCTCCAACATTCTAATTATGCGAGTATTTTCTTTAACATCATGGACCCTTACCATATTAGCTCCGGCATAAACCGCCTGGCAACTGGTTGCCATGGTCCCTTCCAAACGTTCTTCAGGTGGTAAATCTCCCAACACCTTACCTATTGTTGTTTTTCTTGAAGCGGCCAGCAGTACTGGATATCCATGACCCGTAAGAGCCGCTAAACCCTGCATAAGTTCGAGGTTAGCTGCTTTATCTTTGGCAAAGCCAATACCAGGGTCTAAAATAATCTGCTGACGACTAAATCCTAAAAGTAAAAGAGCTTCAGCTTTGCTTAACAAGTATTCGGCTACTTCATCAACCACATTGGTGTAAGTAGTATTTTTTTGCATATTTTTGGGTGTACCACGCATATGCATTAGTATAATAGGTGCTTTATATTTTAGTGCTACCTGTGCCATATTTCTGTCCGCTTCACAGGCGCTGATATCATTCAAAATATCTGCTCCGGCTAAAAGAGCTGCTTCCGCCGTAGCGCTATGATAAGTGTCTATAGAAATAATGCTTTCAGGATAAGCTGCGCGAATTGCCTCTATGGCAGGCACTATCCTATCTATTTCTTCTTGTGGTGATACGCTGTCAGCTCCCGGTCTCGTTGATTCACCACCAATATCCAAAATCTCAGCACCGTCTTTGAGCATTTTACCTGCTGTTTGCACAATATTTTCTAGCTTCGCTACCCTAGACCCAGCAAAAAATGAGTCCGGCGTCACGTTAATAATACCCATAACCATAGTTTTTTCATAATGCAATTCTCGGCCATTGGCAAGTTTAGTAACCGGTTTAGAGCAAGCTAATAAAGCCTCCAATTCGGAAGCTAGTTTATCTAACCCAAAACAGCCTGTAGCTTTTAGTTTTTTGCAAACAATACCATAGTGTTGCAAGGTACCTAAAAGCACTATATCACAGTAATCTTTGGCACAAGTTACCGTGTCAGCAGGTACCGCGCAATCGCCGCCACAGGCGAGCATTTCCTGCTTAATAATATTAGCAGCCGGGGTACGCACATGCAAAGCTTTGAGGGGTAATATTTGGCTTTTTTTAGCCATTATTTGCACTCCCACAGCATGTGTTCCAATGATTTGCAATTCAGATAAAACCCTATTCGGGGTAACTTGTAAAATCATATGCACTCCTTTAGAGGTGTATATAGGATTGACCTCTATTTTTTTTCTACACAGGCGAAGGCACTGTGATTATGTATGCTTTCTATGCTCTCTACAGTCACTTTATACCATTGAATCCTAGCATCATTTTCTAGCTGCAAAGCAATTTCTCTAACTGCATCTTCTACAAAACGTGGATTTTCATAAGCATGTTCGGTAACAAATTTTTCGTCAGGACGCTTTAGTAAGGGATAAATTGGTGAACTTGCGCCGGCTTCTGCCATAGTTGTAAGTTCCTCAATCCATACTAAGCCTTTGGAGCGTATTTCTATTTTCGCTACCGCCCTCTGATTATGAGCACCGTAGCAGCTAATTTCTTTGGAACAAGGACACAAGGTATGAATAGGAACTTCCACACAAACATACAACTGGAAATTTTCCCCTTTTTCCGCTCTATACCTACAGGTCAAATCTAAAAGGGCTTCTTGCCCTGTTACAGGAGCTGCTTTTGTTATAAAATAGGGAAACTTCATTTCCAGCATAGCCTTTTCAGCTACTAATTTTTCTTTTAAGGTATCCAATATTTTTTCTAACGCGGTTGGCGAAACAGTGCCCAGTTCTTGTAAGCACTCCACAAACCTACTCATGTGCGTACCACGCAAGTCATGTGGCAAATCAACGGCCATGGCTATTTCTGCCACAGTATGCTGAGTACCCTTGGTTTTATCTTTCATAATAATTGGCCAGCGCAGATTTTTTATGCCAACATGTTTTAAAGGCACTTGCCTTGAATCTACTTCACCCTGTACATCCTTTAGCATAATCTACCCCCTATAAATAATGCCGCTGGTTTTAGTTTCCCAGACCTGCACTTCATAAAGCTTATAATTATCACCGTGTAATGGTTTTTCTATTTGCTGCCAAACCCAAACAGCTATGTTTTCTGCTGAAGGTTGTGGTAATAGATCGTTTATACAGGAATGATCTAATTTGCTAATCACTAAGTCTTGCACGATTTTCTTAAGCTGTAGAAAGTCAATAATCATTCCTTCAGCGTCCGGCAGACCTTCAACCTGCACTACTAATTTGTATGTATGACCATGCAAGCGTTCACATTTACCATGATAATTTGGCAAATAATGGGCCGCATCAAACTCAAACTCTTTTAAACAAATCATATAGTGCCCTCCTCCTGATCAAATCCGTTTTGACGCAAGGCTTCATAAAGAACAATAGCAGCAGAATTTGATAAATTAAGAGATCTCGCTTCACTAATCATCGGGATTCTTACACAGTCTTTTTCATTTTCCATACGGAATTTTTCCGGAAGCCCCGCCGTTTCCCGGCCAAAAATCAAAAGAGAATCCGGTCCATACTCTACCTTTGTATAGGATTTATGAGCATGGGTAGTCAAAAGAAATCTTGGATTATCCGGATATTTCTCTAATACCTCATAGACAGAATCGTAGTAGTGAATATCTACCAAATGCCAATAATCCAAACCCGCTCTTTTTAAATGTTTTTCATCAACAGAAAAGCCCAAGGGTCTTACCAAATGCAAGTGGCAACCTGTTGCTGCGCAAAGTCTGGCTATATTACCTGTATTACCCGGAATTTCCGGTTCAACTAAAACTATATGCATATTATTCTACCTCTTATCTCATTTTACCATATTTCGCTACCTGAAACAGATATAACTTTTTTCATTTTTTCATGAATATCGATTATTTTCTCGCTATAATTACTGCTAGTGGCCCATTTACCGTTTAATTGGGACCAATAATTGAAAAATCCGGTTTTCTTTTTGCCATCATGCACTAAATAATACCGTGGATCTATAATTTTTGTCTTGGGTGCTGCTAAAACAGAATAGGCCATAAGATGTTGAATATGAGCTCTGACACCTTCTAAGGGAGTAAAGAAATAAACACCCCTAGTTGTGGCATTAGTTGTACCTAGACCACAATAATTGTTTTGCTCAGGTACTACTGTTCCTCCAAAATTGAAAAAACCAGTTTCTAATAGTGCCTGACAAAGTGCCATATCCCATTTGATACCTTCCCGCCCTGCCTCACGATAATAATAGTCAACTATTTGTCCCGGTGTAGCGGCAATTGGTAGTTTATTATTATAGATTTTGATGAAAGCTGTAGCTTGGGCTTTGGTTACTTCGCCCTCTCCCGCAATAGTGATCTGTTTATAATTCACCGGCAAATCCGCTATTTGTCCATCAGTACCCAAAATCAGCTTTTCAATGATAGCATAGCTGGGATCTTTAGGCTTATTGTCTTTACAAGCCTGCTTTTCGTCATTCTTTTTGGCAACAGCAATTACATCCACCAGGGGCAAATATGCGCCTTTTACGGTAATAACCGTATTTTGTTTTTTTACCACCTTATATTTATTATCCTGAGCTGCCAAAGCGCCCTTAACATCAGTTTTATATAATGCCGCTTCCACCGGTAATACGGTAAACCCCATATTGTAGCAAAGAGCTAAGGTCATTACATAAATTGGTAATTTTCTCATAGATTACTCCTTAATTTTTTTGGGAAAAATGTATAAACTTATAAACATAACTATAATAGCAATGAGAATACCTGTTGACGTAGCATTCAAAATCCAGAAACCTTTTCCCCCATTACCAAACTGTAAAATCAGTGTCAACAAAACGCCAATACCGGCAGAACAAAATGCCCCTTTGGTAGACGCACGAACACTAAATAATCCGAACAAGAAAGGTGCTGCTAAAGAAACTGTCATTAGTGAATAGAAAATCGACAGAGCTGTAATAATATTAGACATAAAGTGCGCAACAATAATACCTAATATACCACAGACAATAGTTGCTTTACGACTAAAAGCCAGCAATTCTTCATCAGTAGCCCCGGTATTAAAAAAGGTTTTATATAAATCTTTAGAAATAGACGTGGAAAGCATAAAGAGGACGGTATCGGCAGTACTTACCTCAGCGGCAAAAATAGCTGCCAGGGCCAAGGCCGCTATGCTAAAAGGCATCATTTCCTTCATGGCGGTAGGTAAAGCTAATTCTTGATTTTTAAGTTCCGGGAATGCTGCATAGGCACACATACCAATCAGTAGAGGACAAAAAGCAAAAAGCAACTGTACAATACCGTTAAGTAAGGTCCCAATTTTAACGGCACGAGTGTTTTCAGCGCTGTATACCTTGCCAATAAGCCCGGGAGAAATACAAAATGCCGGAGTAAGCATAAGAAAATAGCCAATAATAGCAGTATATCCTATACCATCCCAAGCAAAATACGAGGCCGTTTGAGTTGCATTTCCTATGTTTTGCGTTATAGCACTTTGTAATCCATTAAAACCACCAACATAATTTAAAGCAAAAGGTGTTGCCACTATAAAACCAAGTAATATAACTACTAATTCTAAAATATTAACAATAGCGGCAGAGCGCAACCCTCCTGCCGAAAAATAAATGGTAACTACAACAGAACCAATAATAATGCCATACAATTTATCAATACCGGCAACAACGTCCAAAATCCAAGCAATGCCAATTAATTGTCCGGAAAAAAGTGCCAAGGTTCCCACAGCCATCATAGTTGAAGTGATAGCTCTAAAAGCCTTTGCATACCGCATATCTAAATAATCACCCATGGTATAGAGGTTGTATTTTTTAGCTGCTTCCCAAACCTTTGGTCCAACAACATAGGCTAGAAGCAAGGAGCCTACTCCGGAACAGCCAATCCACCACCAGCTGGAAAGACCATATTTATATGCCAAGCCTGTTACACCTACAGTAGAACCGGCACCAATATTTGCTGCCAGTAAAGTTGTAAACAAAAGCGGCCAGCCAAATGTTCTATTCCCTACAAAAAAATCAGCGGCACCTTTTACATGTCTACCGATAAAATACCCTATACCAATAAGCAATAAGGCATAACAAATTATTGTCATCAAATAAATATTCAATTACTCCACTCCTCTAAAAGGATTTAGTCAACAAACTACTTGCATTTTACTGTATTTAACTTCCCTTGTAAAGAAAAATGACAAAGACCACTTCTATGTATTATAATTACGATAGTACGACAAATATGTCAAAGGAGTTGATTGTATTGGTAAAATTCAATTATATTCATCATGCTTGTTTTTTACTTGAAACTGATAACGACGCTATCATTTTTGATCCCTTTCTTGAGGGTAATCCCAAAAATGTACAAGTAAAAGATATTAAAGTTTCTCATGTACTCGTTACACACGCTCATGGCGATCATTTGGGAAGTGCCTATGCAATTGTCAGAAACAATAATGCGTTGTTTATCTCTACTGCAGAAGTAGCAAATGCTGCCGCAGAGGCCGGTTGTGAAACTCACTCTATGCATCTTGGCGGTACTTATGAGTATGGCTTTGGTAAAGTCCGCATTACACCCGCTTTTCATGGTTCCGGCGTTGCCGGTGGACACGCCTGTGGTTTCATTGTGAACTTCCATGGTACGACAATATATTATTCAGGAGATACCTGCCTATTTAGCGACATGAAACTTTTGGGTGAACTGGAAAAAATTGATTATGCTATTTTGCCTATTGGCGATAATTTCACAATGGGACCCAGTGATGCTGCCAAAGCTGTAGAATTTCTAGGTGTACAAAAAGTCATTCCCATACACTACAACACTTGGCCGGTTATTGCACAAGATCCTGAAAAATTCAAACAAGCTGTGGAAGCAAAAGGAAAGGCCAAGGTCTTTATTGTAAAGCCCGGAACCTCTTTGGACTTAGAATAACTATTGTTTTTTACAAAAATAATTAAAAACGCAATATTTACAATTTTCGGGCAGGACTGCAAAGTCCTGCTCTTCTTTTTTGCCGTTAATTTCTGCACAAAGTGCCTTTAAAGCTTCTCTCTGCTCTTCTCGCTCCCCACTTAACCCCCAACTTGAACTATTTTGCAAAAAATGCAAATAAGCTGTTTTTACAGGTTGTTTAAATAGCTTTTCGGCAGCCAGAGCATATATGATTAACTGCCTGGTATAACCTTTTTTCTCCTCACCTGATTGGGGGGGCCGCCCTGTTTTATAATCAATAATTCCCAAACTACCATCCGGATAGTGCAGCAAACAGTCAATACTTCCCTGAAAATAAATATCCTGGCCATTAATGCTAAATAAAGGCAGCGAAAATTCTTTTTCGGCGTCCTGTGGTAAATCTTTATTGTCCAAATATAAGGGTCCCGCACAATAGCGTTCTAACATTTCCAGTGCAAGTTTTTCTGTACTGTTCACCAAATAAGATGGTACAGCTTGTTTTTCCAAAGCAATAGCCACAGCTTCAGATAAATTGATACTACTAGTTAATTCTAGAGCACTATGAATGACCAAGCCCAATAAGTAAGCGGGTATTTTGTTACTATTTTCCCCTAATACCTCCGGCTCAACCATGGGCATATGTAAAATTTGTTCATAATAATAACGTCTTGGACAAATGTCATATTCTTGCAGGGCTGAGGCAGAAAATACATTTTGCCCTGTCATAGCGAAGGCTTCCAAAGGCTTAATCTGCTCATAAACTTCTGGTTTCATACTAAATTTTTTTGGTTGGCGTTTCGTCTCTGTGGAAGCTAGTACAGAATCCACGGCGTAGGATTCTAAAATAACTAATTCGTCGTTTCCACTACTCAAGGCAAATAGGCGTTCAACGGATTCGAACCAATTTTCTTTCTTGTCCTTGCCCTTATTAGCCTCTACATTTTTTACACCTGACATAAATAGATATGCTTCAGCCCTAGTCATAGCAACATATAACTGCCGAATTTTTTCGCTGGCCTCCAACCGGGAATTTTCTTCTTTAATTCGATTATATACGTAAGAAGCTACAAGTTCCCCATCTGAGTCAATAACCTGAATGCCTAACCCAATTTGAGGTGAAAATTTAATACTGTCCCTATCGCTGCTGCCTCTGGTTTGCAAGGCCGGTAAATAAACCACCGGGAATTCCAGTCCTTTGGATTTATGAATAGTCATAATACTTACTGCATCGTCATTGTCCTGAACAACTGCAGCACCTTCTCTGGCTCCTGCCTGACGCAGCATTTTGATACGGTCTAAAAACTCATTAGTCGTACCTCCCTGCTGCATGGCAAAGTCATTGGCCAATATTTTAAGTTTATCCACATTGGCTAGTTTTTCCCGGCCAAATTCCTGGGCTAGTAAAATAGAGTTAACCTGCAATACTTCATACATTTCCTTAAACAGTTCAGGAAGACTAAAAGTTTCTGCGGCTTTACACAATTGCGAGATTTTAAGGTAAGCCTTGTTTAGAAGACTACTTTGCTCAGTAGCAGCTTCCTGCTCAAAAGCTAGGTTTTGAGTTCTAATATATTCCCATAAAGTAGCTTCTTTCTTTGTTTTAAACATATTAGTTAATGTGGCATCATCAATGCCGAAATATGGCGAGCGTAAAATTCCTGCTAGAGCTATGTCCTTCCTGCTATTTAGTAAAAAGCTTAACAAATTAAATACATCCAAAATCTCTTGCCGTTCATAAAAGCCCTTACCATCCAAAATTTTATAGGCTATACCTTCAGCACGCAAAGCTTTGGCAAAACGCGAAGATAAATTAATCGCCGGTAAAAGTATAGCGACATCTCTATAAGAAATAAGAGAATCCTGCTCTACTGTCTCCTTAATATGGCGAGCTAAAATAACGGCCTCAGAAGCATCTGCCGCTTTATCATAATTATTTTCGGTTTCTATAGTCACTAGCCTTGGTTTTGCCGCGCTAGCCTTATTGGCGCGAAGTTCTTGAAAAGTAACGTCATCTTGTGGGTTAACTCCCAAAAGATCTTTAAACAAACAATTGCAGGCAGCCATAATTTCCGGGGTAGAACGAAAATTATCAGCTAATACGATGTTGGAGCCCTTGAGTGTTGCAATATCGTCTCTAACCTTCTTGAAAACGCTGACATCGGCACCACGGAAACGATAAATAGATTGTTTAGCATCACCTACCACGAAAAGCCTATTATCCCGTAGTTCTCTCTTGTCTCCACCGGCTAAAAGATACACTAATTCCTTTTGGCAATCATTGGTGTCTTGAAATTCATCTACCATGATATATTTATATTTGGCGCGGGCCTTTTGCAATATATGAGGATAATTTTCTAAAAGCTCCACCGCTTTTAGCGCAATGTCATCAAAACTATAATATTCTTGTGTATCAACTGCTTTCGCCAAATGCAGGGATAATTTGCGCAACACCTTATCCCAAGCAGAAATTACAGGAACCGCAGCTAAATCAATAGTAAAATTACTGAGTTCTGAAATAGCGGCTTTAAAAGAAGTTATTTCTTCTTTTCCTTTACCTCTGGCGCTTAACCCTGCCGTCCACTCCGTCAGTTTTGCATAATCTCCCTGCGCAATAATAGTTCGAAATTCCTCACTACGTTCTTCCAGCACATCTAATATTTGGGCAGTTTTAGCTCCCGCTATATCTTTGATAGCGACTAAAGCGTCAAAGGTTGCTAAAGCTTCTACCTTAAGGTTTTCTTCTTCTTTAAGTCTTTCTGTATAGGGGAAAGCCAAATCTTCCTGGGCCAATACTTGTGGCAATTTATCAATTAAAGAAAGCAACATGTTTTCTAATTTTGCCTGTCCATAATTATCCATAAGCCTAATAAAGTAAGTATCTTCTTCCTGCAGGGCTTGTGACATAAAGTCTTTAATTACCAGAACATGAAATTCCTCCAACTCGTATTCCGCACTTACCTGAAAATTAGGATCCATGCCTGCTTCCACAGGATTATCACGGATTATTTTGCTGCAGAAACTGTCAATAGTACTGATTTGTGCCTTCTCCAACATTCGTAACTGCTCTTGCCAAAACACTTTTCTATCATTTTCTGCTGCTTCTAATAGGGTATAAAGGGTTTTACGTATACGTTCACGCATTTCCTTTGCTGCCTTTTTGGTAAAAGTAATAGCTAAAATAGCATCGGCAGAGGATTTTTGGTCAGCAATAATTTTAATGAAACGTTCCACTAAAACTCTGGTTTTACCGGAACCTGCACCGGCAGAGACTGATACATTGGTATCTAATGTCTCTATTGCGCATCTTTGTTCAGGTGTGAAATCAGACATTATCTTCTACCTCCTCTCCCGTATCTTGTGTGCCATCACTTACACGATAGCGACAAATATCCAGACAGGGGCAGTACGCTGGGCATTTTTCTGCCGGATTAGCAGGAAATGCACTATTTCTAATACCACGGATGCTGGCAGCAATAGCACTTTCAGCGTTTTCCATAACCATGGATAAATTGTTTGGTCTAGTATTATAAAGCCAAGGCAAGTCTTCTTTTAGAGTGTTTTCCCACAGACCACCGCTGCGCTTACAGTTTTTTAGACCATAGTAACCGGCACCTATAATTTTTGACCGTTCTACCGATAAGAGTTTTTCTACTGCTAAAATATAAACAGGCAGCTGTAAAAATCTTCCTAAGGCAACTCCCTTAGCTGATGGTACCGTTCCACTCTTGTAATCAGTGAGCATATAGTTATTACCATCTGTATCTACTCTGTCTATTTGTCCTGAAAAAATTGTTTCCTCACCATCTATGCTAATTGGCACCCCGGGCAAAGTGCTGTCTTTTCGTCCAAATGCCAGCTCTAGATATTTGGGCAGCAAATTAATTTTTTGATTAGCTTGATAAGCTTGTTCCGCTAACAGCCATTTTCCCAAAACTATACGATAACGTTTGTAATCGTACTTGCTGAATTCACTTTCTGAAATTAAGCCTTGTGCTGCCAATTGTCCATATACATCTGCTAAATCAAGCATTAGTTCTTCTAGCAATATACTGTAATCTGCAAGGCCAATATTTTCTTCTAAATGTTTGTTCAAAAATTTTGCCAATGCTAGGTGGTATAAATCGCCTATGACTGCCGGTTGTGTTTCTTTTTCCAAGGGTTCCCAGGGTTCGGTCTGCCAAATGTTTGTGACTAAATAGTTAAATGGACATTGGACATAATTATCCAATGCTGACGCACTTAAATATTTGCATTCCTGCTTTTGCTCTAAATAGCCATTAAAAATATTATTGCCCGTCCAGCGCTCTTTATCCAAAAATTTTCTAAAAGCAAAATCCACACCCAATTTGTTGGTTAACCAAACGTCCTCGGCAACCGCCAAAAATTCTTGCTGCACTAAAATACCCGCTAATTCCTCAGCACTGTAACAATGGGCAACATCCGTATTATAAAAGGTCGGTACTAATGCTTCTTTTTCATAGTATTGCTGCAACTCCTGTACATAACAGGAAGCAGCGGCCGCATCATCAGCATAATAACTAATTGTTAGAGATTGTTGCGCCATAGCTGCTACTGCTGCGAAAAAATATTGGTCTATTTTCATAGAGGCAATTGTCAAAGGCAAAGTAACCCCCAGCTCATTAAGAGCTTTGCGCTCTTGATCATTATATATCCAATTTTCGAATTTAACCTTGGGAAATTGGCCCTCGCGCATTCCCATCAAGTATACGTGAGGAAATAATATTCCTTGAATGGTTGAGGCTTCTACTACCTTGATACCGAGTTTGTCTCCCTGGGATAAGGTTATTATTTTTTCTTTAGCTCTTTCTTCCCAAAATTCCAAAAACTCACTAATAGGTCTTTTTTGTTTTCCTTGCCCACTTTGTTCAAAAGCTCCTACCATTTCTTCCAATATTTCCGTAACCATATTTTTTGTGGTAACCACTGCTTTTAACTGTTTTAAAGTTATTTTGTTGGCTTTGTATACTTCCCCATAGCTCTTTTCTAAAGACCAGCCTTCAAGGGCTTGCAGAAAATTATTAGTAAAATCTGCAGGAGTGCTCTTACTTTTCAAAGAAGCAATAAAATTAAATAATTCCCCAATTCTACTTTGCGGGAACTTATTTTCTACAAATTCTTGTAACACATTGGGTGAAGCAAAATATTTTTCATTATAGCTTGCCTCGATTTGCTCATGGTTGATACCAAAAATTCTATCTACGAACACATTATTTAATAGTTCTTTCCAAACGTCTATTTCATATCCGGCCGCTACCGTCTTCATAATATTTTCTATAAACTTTGCCAATGGTTGCGCTGTAAAACCAGTTACCTCCGGCAATGTGGTTGGTATCCCAAATTCCTTGAACAAGTTAGAAAATCCATTGTATTCTTCCATGCTGCGTACAACACAAATAATATCTCTGCACGCCACCCCAGCCTGTAATTGCTGTTTTATTTTACCTAATACTCCACGCATTTCATTTTCCACGCTATAGGCCTCAAAAACAATAATACCATCAGCTGCACCGACTAGTGGGCGCTCACGCTGCCAACTTCTAACAAAATGATCAAGTCCTTGATTTCTAGGAGTAAACTCTTGCAACTGTTCTTTTATAAATCCCATGCCCATAAAATCCATATAGGCATTTTCTGTAGCCGCAGACAACTCCGGCCTTTCTGCATCATAAAACAACCCGACTTCAATTGAGCAATGTTTGGACAAAGCTTTAAGTAACTCTATTTGTAAATTATCAAATTGATAAAATTCACTAAAATATAGTTTTTCCCATGGAACAATGCAATTTTCTTTTTGCAGGGCTCTAATTGCCAATCTATAGAGACCGTCCACATCATAACGTTTTTGTTTTTTTAACTCCTGCCTATAAAGCAAATAGATATGATAAATTTCCATATCTTTTGCTTGTAAATAATCCGTGCGCTCCCAAGCTTGCAGTGCCGCATAAAATTCTTCACAAGTAATTCCTCCGCGAGATAATTCGCCGATGAAGCTCACCATATTTTTTATAAAGCCTTTTTTGTCTGCTAGTTTGGCAAAATAGGAAAGTTCGCCTTTTTTTACAAGGGACTTAATAATTTGTTTAATAACCATTTCTTGTGCCGGACGAGAAATGCGCGTATAAACATCTAAGTGGTTTGCCCGTAACAATTCATTCGGCAAATAATCCATAATAACTGTGCGTACACTTCCTGCTTTTTTTACCTCGTCCAGCAAAATATGTCCGGGAACCACAAATACAGCTTGCCCATAAGCAAACTGTTTAGCATCCTCAATAAATTTGTTACGCATGGTTTCACCCAAAGGCAGGCAATACAATTTATTCATGTTATTCTCCTATAAAGTTCACTACAAGCATTCTAGTCAACATCAATTTATACCGCAACATCACTGCTAATATTTTAACACAATAAAGAAGAAAAACTGACAGAAAAGATCAATTTATTTGACCTTACCTCTGTCAGTTTCTCTAGGTTTTTCACTCTAAGAAAATTAAATCAGGCTGCATTAGTAAATAGTCTAAATAGCTACGTCAATCTTTGCGGAAACGCCTACACCTTGAACTCGATTGAACCCATTTAGAGGATTTTTGCTATCAATAGGAATCAGCGCTTGAATTCGGACGGAACGATTTAACATATCTCCCTCTAAAGACAATGCGGCTTTACATCTATCTACGCTTTCTTGGGGTCCTGAAACTTGAGCCGCCCCTACGTAACCTTTGCTGCCTACTGTAATGATGGGTACAACCTTGGTAGCGTAGTCGGAACTTACGTTATATTTATCTGTAAGTTTATTGATAAAAGTATTAATATCATTAGCATAGGTATCTACAATATAGGCAATTCCACCAGTTTTTAAAATGGAACCGAGGCCGCCTAAAATATCGGCACTTGCAGTTGGAACAGCGCTCCCAACTAGGAACCCACATAAAGCTGCTGCTACGATTGTTTTTTTACTAACTAATTTCATTTTAACACCTCCGTATTTTTATTATAATAATTATAGCATAATTTATAATAGGTCTACATAATATGAGATAAGTGTGAAAAACAAATAGGGACAAGTAGATGCTATCTACTTGTCCCTATTGCACAGCAAGCATTATAATTATGCTTCCGGTTTTGCCAATTCTAGTTCTTCAGATTTAAGTAATTTTTCCACAAGTACGTCAACTTTATCAACTTGGTAGCCGGTAATAGTCTCTACTTCTTTGACAATCATTTCCCTCAAGGCAACTACTGTATCAGGGATATTAGCACCGTAAATGACTGTTACTTTTACTTCAAAAGCAACATGCCCCACAGTACCTTGATCACCTTCACCGGTAATCGCATCAGTCTTTTTTACATTTACCTGAGGAACAACACGCTCAGCAACTTTTTTAGCAATAACAGCTAAAGCACTTCCTTCTCCTGTGCTAACTGCTACGCTGCCAACTTTAGACATTGCCGTTTTTACCAAATCGGCAAATACTTCTTCGCTAATTATTGTTTTTCCACCAATCATGATTATCAACTCCTATTGTTAAATTTATAAAGCTTAATACACATCCCACTAGGTAATCTATTCTATATAAAGTTAAATATCCCTGCTATTTTTCAATAAAATCACAAACCCTTTAATCTTAATACTAGTTTTTGTGAACTTTAGCAAAAAATACTGCCGGGATAAGAAAGAACAAATTGGTAACTAGACTTTGGAACAAAGTATAATTTGCAGTCGGTACAAATATTTTCCATGTCAAAGCAACAAAAATACCTGCAACCATAGCCATAATGCCCCAAGAATGAGAAAGCTTTCCTTTAAAAATAATGGCAAAAGTCAATGGTAAGAAAATCCCTGATGCCCGCAAGGCCATAGAGAAATAGCTCCATGTAAGTACATAAGAATCCAAATTATACATAACAAAAGTCAAAGATAATACGGTGATAGTCAGCACCGCAAAACGATTAATCAATAAGAGCTTAGCTGAGTCCCTTATACCCGCTATTTTGCCAAAAACATCATTAGAAATCATAGTACTGCAACCCAAAGCAAGGCCAGCTACAGAACCAATGGACGATATAATTATTCCGGTTAATGCTGCCCCACCTAACCAGGGTGGTAAGTAATTAATAAAATAGAGTGGTAAGGCATCAATAGGCAGAATATCAGGATGGGCAACTCTCATAAACATACCAATAAACATTGCCGGAATTCCTACCGGTATAACTAATAATCCCGCTAAAAGACATCCTTTGGCAGCTGTTTTATTATCCTTGGCAGAAAATACCGCCTGAATATAGCTTTGGGTACAAAGAATCCCCACCAATACGGAAAAAAAACTGTAAAGGCCGTTTTCTACACCTCTGCCCCAAAAACTAAACCATGGAAAAGGAGGAAATTGGGCATGCAGACCCTCCATCCCACCAATTGCAATATAGGCAGCAATACCGGCAATAAAAAGCGTTCCTAGCAGGAGTCCAGCTTTAAATAAGCCCCCCATACCACTGCTGTTAATGCCTCCCCAAAATACAGAGGCCAAAACAATAAACAAAATTGCCCCTGCCGTTAGCAAATTGCTAAAATGAAAAAGTCCTATTGATAAATGGAATACAGTAAGGCAACTAGCCACTATACTAAAAAAAATCCCCATGGACGCAGTTATACTTGTTATAGGACCGGCTTTATCACCAAAATTATTCACCATAAATTCGCTAATAGTAGTCAACCCACTTTCTCGCAAAGGACTAGCATAAAACAGTCCCATACAAATAAGTGAAAGTCCTATTCCAATAGTAAACCACCAACTACACAATCCATAATTAAAAGCCATTTGTGCAGTGCCAACTGTTGCCGCTCCGCCGACAGCAGTACTGAAAATACCGCCAGCTACCAAAACTACGCTTGATTTGCGTCCACCAACATTATAATCGTCAGCGGATTTAACTTTACGCGCCACATACCACCCCGGTACGAAAGACAACAAGAGAACTAATATTAAACTAATATAATGTGTGGTAGTTAATTCCATTATGCAATCCTCATCTAAATTCGACTTTTAAATGTTGACGTTCAACCAAGCGATAGTATTGATATTTAGGATATCCAACCATAAGTACACCAACTATATTTTGCTTTGTTGGTACTTTCAATAATTCTCGCAAGGGTGCATATCCTGTTTGTGCACAAGTCTGAATGAAACCACAAATAGTTGTCCCTAGGCCAATTGTTGGCGCGTAAAGTTCAACGTAAGCCCAAGACTGCTCACAATTGCTAACTCCTGTTTCATTAAGTCGTCTTGCTAAAGCAAAAATTAGTTGCTTAGCATTTCTAGCAATAATATCAACGCCTTGTTCTCGATAAACTTTCAATACGCTATTAAAATATCTTGCTCTCGGGCTGCCAGCAGCCATTTCCAGCTCCATCCAATCAGCCGTTGCATCTGCAATTTGCCTAATCAGTTTCTCATCAGAAACAACAATATAGTACATTCCCTGAGAATTTGCAGCCGTTGGTGCATAGCGGGCAATATCTAAAAGTTTTCTGATTTTCTCTTCTTCCACTAATTGTGGTTTAAAATTTCGTATTGAGCGACGCGACCTCATAAAGTTATAAGCGTCTTCACTGTTTAACTTCTCGGCAGGAACCGGTATCTGTTCTTCAAGTGGACATCGGCTATTGCTCAAAGCTCCTGTAGGGCAGACAGCTACACAATGACCGCAGGCCATGCAGCCACGATCTCTCACACATTTTGGGCCATTGTCATCCAGAGCAATAATACAACTTGGACAAACATTGGCACAAATCCCACATTTCACACACTTATCGTGGTCAACAATAAGTAAATTATTCATAACTTCACCTCAGTTTTAATCTAGATATCTTATTTTAGCACAAAAAAGCCGGACAATGAAGTCCGGCAGAAATTCTGGCTCCTCGAGTAAGACTCGAACTTACAACAACTCGGTTAACAGCCGAGTGCTCTACCGATTGAGCTATCGAGGAATTAGCTTATCAACGAAGGTTATTATATAACACAGGAGTGATACTGTCAATATTTAGGAAGAAAAAAGCAGTGAAGTGAGAAAGGCCGTGAAGTGGCAACGAAGTTGCCAGTGAAGTTGTAGCTTTGCTACAAGTGAAGTGCTCTGCGAGCAGTGAAGTTAGCCGTAGGCTAAGTTAATGATGTTTTCTAAACGAAAACGAAGAACTAATAAAAACAGGTGCAGCTTTTGCGACTTTGTCGCAAAGTGCAGTTACGGCAGAGCCGAAGTGCAGCTTCCACTGCGTGGAGTGCAGCTTTTCGAGCTAGCTCGAAAGTTATGGAAGTTTTCATTTGAAAACTGAATTTATAAAATACAATACGAAGAAAAGAAAATTGATTTTTTTAGTTCAAGTTTTTGGAACAAAAACCTTCAACAACTTTGAAAGCTTAGCTTTCAATACTGCACGTTCCGCAGGAACAACTGCACTTTGCGAAGCAAAAGCTGCACTTCGATGAAATCGATACTGCACAAGAAGTTATGCAGTGAAGTGGCAACAAAGTTGCCACTGCAGTTGCGCTTCACTTCTGCTTCCTGCACAACCTCTATTTCCCTGCACCGGCGTACAATGCTCCTTACATAACAGACAGCATTAATAAAAAACTACAAAAAGCATGATATTAAATGTTGCACAACCAAAAATAAGTGTTATAATGTCCATATATAAGGGCAATAAAACCCCTTGCATTCGCAGTAAATGATTGTTTCCCTAACAAAGGGGTTTAGCCCAATTTATAAAGGAGGCTATTGTGTATGGCTGAAACAAAAAAAGTTGTAAAGAAGGCTGCTCCCAAAAAAGCTGCTGCGAAGAAAGTGGTTGCTAAGAAGGCCCCTGAAAAAAAAGTAGCTGCTAAGGCTGAAGTTGCTAAAAAGACTGCTCCTAAAAAAGCTGCTGCTAAAACTGAGGTTGCTAAAACTGAGGTTGCTAAAAAAGCTGCTGCCAAAACTGAAGTTGCTAAAAAGGCTGCTCCCAAAAAAGCTGCTGCTAAGACTGAAGTTACTAAAAAGGCTGCTACCAAAAAAGCTGCTGCTAAGACTGAAGTTGCTAAAAAGGCTGCTCCCAAAAAAGCTGCTGCTAAGACTGAGGTTACCAAAAAAGCTGTTGCTAAAAAGGCACCCGCTAAAAAAACTGTTGCTAAAAAATAATTTTATATAAAAATAAAGGGGCTGTAACGAAATAAGGTAATTTCTTTTAAAAAGTCACAGTTCCCTTCAGGCAAGTCTATGAAAGGAGCCCGACGAATGCTCGTTAAGAGCAATTGCCGGGCTCCTTTCTGTTTCAGGGCGAATCTAATACACTTACCTGTTTGCTTAAATTAATTCTTCTTCAGCAGGCTTCTTTAACTGCAAATAGTCTTGTTCCAAGCCTTCCAGACTGAATCCTGTTATGCAGTTTCCTCATATTAAATCCAAAGGCAAGCATAAGTAGTTCTTTGTAGACGTTTTCTTTTCCCCGCCTTAGAATTCTCTTGTATTTAAAATCTTCTTTCATAACCCCAAAGCTTCCTTCTACTTGTATGGAACGGTTAATTCTCAATAGTATACCTTTAGGGCTTGAAAATAACTGCATGTTCTTTTCTTGTAGTTTTAAATAATTGTCTGCAATAAATATCCTCTTGCTCTGCATTGGTCCGTGTTCTGCAACACTTCTCTGGCATTCACTTCGTTTGCTGCAGTAATTGCAGTTGGAACACTGGTATACTTTACTTTCCCTCATGTATCCTGAACTGTTCTTCTTAGTTGTCGTACCAACATATCTTAGTCTGCGTCCTTTGGCACATATATATTCGTTTTTAGCCTCGTTATATTGCATATTCTCAGCTCTGCCTATCTGTTCGGCATAGCTTCTTTTTTTATTCACTTCGTATGTTTTAGGCTTAATGACAGTAAGATATCCGTTTCTGTCCAGCCAGGCAAGATTTTCTTCGCTGTCATAGCCCGCATCTGCCACTACATGCTCAATTTTTCTTCCGTGTAATATTTCCAACTGCTGTAAAAAGGGGATTAATGTTCTTGTATCGTTAGGGTTGGCAAATATGCCAACACCTAAAATATATTCGCTTTGCACAGCAAATTGCACATTGTAAGCAGGTTTAAGCTGCCCATTGCCCATATGGTCTTCTTTCATCCTCATGAAGGTTGCGGCGTTGTCTGTTTTGGAATAACTGTTCCGTTCTCCCATAATTCCCAGATGCGCTTCATACTCAAGGCGCTTTTCAACGACAGCTTCACACTCTTCATGAATCCTTTGCAGAGGATGCTTGTGTTTTCCTGTACCATGCACGAATGCAATATCACTGTCTCTGCATTCTTTGGATAAATAGTCTAAAAGTGCTGTATCACCTAGGGCGGAAGCGTCAACGCCTGTTAATGCCAAAAGTTTTTGGCATACTGCAGACAGTTTCTCTTTTAGCTTTCCCAAAGATTTAATAACGTTCTTTTTCCATACGAAAGTATAACGGTTGGCATTTGCTTCAATTTTTGTACCATCTATGAATGCTTCTTCAAACGTAATAGAATCGTATTCGGAAAGCACTTTAATGAATTGCGCAAATAGGTTGTTTAACACCGGGACTGTCAGGCGCTTAAAGAACCGACCAAAAGCCATATGGCTGGGGACTCTAAAGCTCTGAAGCAGCCATTTGTACTGGAGGTTGACATCGCATTGTCTTTGTAAGCCGCGGAGAGAATATATTCCTTCCAGCATTCCAAAGACAAAAACCTTGAAGAAAAGAACGGGGCTAACTGCAGATTTTCTCCCTTTAGGAGAATATAGATGCAGCAGCTCGGTATAGTCGAGTTCCTCCAATACTGCATCCAGTAGCCTGACCGGTTCATTTTCATTGATCATTAATCCGAAATCCAATGGCAAAATAATTTGCCTTGGAGCCTGTATTCTGTTATAATTTTTAAGGTTGGTTTTCTTACTTATCATAACAAAATTATACCAGCTAAAGGGATCCTTCGGGGTCCTTTTTGCTTATAAAAATAGCGTGCCCGAATTCGGACACGCTATTTCTTTTGGGCTATTTCGTTACAGCCCCTTT